>Ga0065721_10007156_pt1 | contig 11826 bp, 12 predicted proteins | sample Mesricmetagenome_FD_59108 | JGI IMG/M metagenome (GOLD analysis project Ga0065721, IMG submission 59108) | Mesophilic microbial community from rice straw/compost enrichment Sample: eDNA_1 v2 (version 2) | ecosystem: Engineered > Solid waste > Grass > Composting > Bioreactor | place: USA: Davis...
AGCTATCCGGCCACGTTCGGTATCGCTGGTGGACAATGTCCCTGCTTTGAATGCAAGCCACAGGCATTTCATCTCCTGATACCTAACGTCGATAACCATACACTCCTGAGCACCCTTGAGAAGTATTTGCGCGCAGGCATATTGAATAGAATCTTCATGTTCGTCGTCGACTGCAAGTTTGATGGCCTGAATCGTTTCGAGATCCAGCATAAACGGCAGCCACACATCTGACCTGACTCCAAGATCAGCCAGTGCCCGGTTTTCACATAACACCTTGCACTCCAGTAACCCATATCCCCGGTATTTCATTGTGATCAGTTTTATTTTGTGAGTTCAGCGCACAACAGAATTGATTATGCGCTGGAAAGGATACTAAGATAACGGTGGGGCAATGACAGATAGTGACAGGTTGAGTGGCATTGTGCAATCCATTATCCTTCAATGGATAAGTAAATTGCCGGCCTCTTGATTGGAAATACTGACCCCGAAATTTCAGGGGGCTTCTTTGACAGAGGTAGTGTTATCCTTGCCTCCTTCCAAGCGACTTACAACGTCCGTAACCATGGTAGCCACCATTCTGATGTTGAACCATACCGCGTTCGAGTCGATCAGCATGCCGTTAGTAAGATGCCCTACTGCATACAGACAATTTGTGTCGTGACGGGAGGATACTACCTGCATGGTTTGCGGATTGATTTTTATTCCGCCAAGCGGGTAGGCTTCGATGATCCCTGACGCATGAATATTTTCAATCAGCTTCGACTTCATTTCACTGACGAGGCCACCGGGACCTGTTGCGTTGACGGCGTAGTCTGTTTCCATTATGTCGTTACCACAATTCATCACGAACTTGCTTCCATTGTACTTCACGTCTTCGAGTCCGCCGCAGACGATAAGTTGATCGTTGTCAAACAATCTTTTCAGTCGCCGTGCATTATGGATGGGCATGGCATGCCGCGTAATTTGCCAGTCGATACCAAGCCATTTCCGAAACCTCTGTTGTTCCTCCACGGACAGCCAATTCCATACGGCGGCAGATATTTCGCGGGTGGCATAAAGGACGTTGATGAGGCCATCTCCACCGCTCTCAGCGGAAGCAATATCTGCTTCCAGCAGGCTACGTGCGTCTCTGCCGTTGCGCTCCAGCTCTTTCCAGGACAACGTATGCCCGTAGTAGTGATGCACCTCTTTCTGAAACAGTCTGAACAGCTCCACCGCGGTAGGTGAGCGCAACGCATTCCTTCTGATTGCATGTATCGCTTCAGCTGTAAGATACTTGCACTCATAATCGCTTTCCTTTCTGGGCTGCACCCGTGGCAAAAGACCATCCGGCGACACGAGAAGTATCTTTCCGCTGTGGTTATTGTCTACGAGTGTCATGACGGCATCGATCGCGCTAAGGCTTGTACCCAATACCCCTACCGTCGCATCTGTCGGAATTTTCAAAAGATTCTTACTTGGCCATGGAAAGTCGACATATGTATCAATTGGTTCAAACTCCTCGTACATCCGGGGTTTTGGTGTTCCCGGCGCCAGGATAACGATACTGCAGTCCAACGGTTCAGATCCATCTANCTCTACGCGATAACCNTTCGGGNGGACATGAATATTTGTAGCCTCNGCATTTACGCAATCTACCTGAATACGATGCCTTTTGGCCAAGTCAAGGTATTCGGCGAAGCACTGCTGCAGGTACACGCTGTAAAGGCGGCGCGTGGTATAAGAATCCTCAGGAACTTCATATTGCTTGAGCTCCTGTTCAGGAACGAGGGATTTGTGTGTCTCGAGCCAGTCACTGTAGTGGCAGGGTTCAAAGGGGTGGATTCCCATCAACCTCGACTGGGTGTTGAGGAGGTGACCGGGTTGTTTTGTTCCAAACGCGAGGCCTTCACCAATCACGTCATTTTTTTCGACAATAGTGAAGCTGACGTTCTGATGAAGTTGCCGGATAATCAATTCGGATACGAGCTGAATGAATGCGGCGACGCCATTGGCGCCGCCACCTATGATGAGAATATGGGTTTCGGACATGTTAACGACGGACTAGACGCACGGAATAGCCGTTTAAATTAGCGTGCCCGGCATCGCCTTATCGCCCGAACCACTTGCGGATTTTCTCTCTGATGCTTGACCACCAGCTTCCCTTACTTATGTCGCCCGAAATGGGAATTATGCGCCCCGGGTTGAGCGCGACAGTGCGCCTGATTTTTATCCGCAACAGGCCATCCCGACAGGTTGCCTTCACGCGGTTGGCATCGGCATCCGGAGGGAGCACAAAAGAACGGTTGAATGACGTGTAGGAAAACTCAACGCGTTCCGGCACCCGTTCTTCCTTCGAAGCTGATACCAAAAGAATTCCATCCGTGATGTGAATGCTCAGATCCTTCTTCCGAAACCCCGGCACTGCCACTTCGATCAGGTAATGATCCGGCAGCGCGTGAATGTTGGCGTCGAAGGAGCTGAAGAAATCATGACTCACGATGTCTTCAACAGAACGGCCAAAATAGCTTTCGTTCAAATAGCCATAGGGCTGATTCATCAACATTATTTTCATAAGTCCTCCTTTCATTTTCCAACTTCATGTTTAATGTCAGCACCTGCATATGAAGGCTGACTTTTGCCCTGCAAACGCGATATTATTCTGCGCATGTAGAGGTCGTCGCGATAGCCGTACCTCAGATAATCAGAAGTAAACTCAGGCAAGGATGCAACATCTTCCTGTAGGAAAAGCAGGGAACCTGGTTGATCCTCTTTGGCATTAGCAGTTACTTCTGAAACATTTTGGGAGACGATGGAGAAGTTTTCCTGCGATGTATTTTCACAGGACTGAAAGAGAATAAAAATTGCAATTGCTATCCCCCAAAGTGGAACCTTGAATTCACGCGATTTGCGCCGGGGCTTTTTGAATAAAAAGTAAAACTGATTTTTCAGCTTTTTAATGGCTCTCCGCCTTGCGGTGTCGCCATTGGGTTTTGTCTTCACCTTCATGGCCTTGCAGTTAACATCGAACCTTAGAAAATTCCGGGCATCCGTCCCGGAAGCATTTCGCGTATTTCAAAAGGCGTGCCGACAGGAATTTTCGCGGACTGGAATGCAAGTTTGACAGTTTTTTGTCAGGACTGTTGCGGCTCTCTCCGTCGCTTTTTCATGTCCTGTTCCTGAAATGATTTTTGCGACGAGATGAAGAATCGTCGACAGTAAGGCGTAGATTTGATGAAATAAAATTACGGCCATGTCAAAATCACAGGACGCAAAAAAAGAAAAGAAAAAACCGGCGACGAAAACGCTGAAAGAAAAGCGCGCCGAGAAGAAAATGAAAAAAGGCGGTAAGTAGGCTTACCGCTTTGATCGATGTCGTGAGCAAGCCCTATGACTAGTTCAAGGGCGTGATCCTAATGCTTCGAAATTCCACGGGACCATGATCGCCCTGCAGCAGGAGTGGTCCCGGTTCGCCTTCATTGCTGTCAAGCGCACCTCCGGTGATGCCGGGGATCTCCTGATTACAAATGATTGTTTTACCATTTGCCTCAACGGTAATCATTCTGCCCACAAGGGTGATATCGTAAGTCTGCCATTCTCCGGGAGCCTTTGCTACCTGCTCTGAGGGCGCAATAAATCCATACACACCGCCAAGTTCTCCCGACACTGGATCATTGCCCTGGCTGTCCATGATCTGAACCTCATAACGTCCGCGCAGGTAGACGCCGCTGTTACTTCCTTTAGGATACCGGAATTCAACATGCAGTTTGAAGTTCCAGAATTTTTCCTCTGTCACGAGATTGGCGCCTGACTTAGGACTTCTGAGAATGCCATTCTCGACCACCCATTGGTTCTCACCCAGCGCTTTCCAACCCTTCAGCGAGCTTTTCTGGATAAGTTCGATTGGTTTGCCGGGGTTACCAGCCTTTTGATCCCGGAGTGATGGTGCACGAACGCCTTTCCATGAATATTTCTTGCCGTCAGGGAATACGATCTCACCTTGAAGCGTTGATCCTTCAAGCTTACCACGTACCACCATATCGCCATTGCCTTCTTCCCACTGCGGGGGAATAGCAAATGAGAACTCATTGCCTGTCACTTTGACTTCAGAAACAGGTCGCGCACTTCCGGAAACGGCCGTGAATCGCCCGACAAGCGTTTTATGCCCCGAATGAGTTATCTCCAGCCAGGAGGGATTTTCCTTCCCATCCATCTGGAGGGTAAGGTCCCATCGGCCTTCAAATTCTTTCGTGTTATTCTGCGCCNTGGATTCGGCAGCNGCTGCAACCAACAGCAGCCCGAGGGCGAAATNCAATAGTGTNGATTTCATATGGTCTGGATTTGAAGATAATATCGTATAAGGTTACGCGAAATCCAACGATGGATGCTATAACAATAACGAACATACATGCGCACCGTGTGCTAATGACATCCGTCCGTTTGGAAAATTTGTATATTGGGCAAAATCCCTTGTATGACATCAGAAATTCTACTTCGCTACCTCCATTTTATCAGTGTTTTTGTCATTGTCAGCTCAATTTCAACGGAACATTTGCTACTAAAGAAAGAGCTTTCGCGCCGGGAAGTGGGCCGGCTTGCAATGGTTGATGCAGCCTACGGTATTGCTGCCTTGACATTACTCGCCGCAGGGCTTACGCTTTGGTTCGGTAGTCCGGGCAAACCTGCAGCCTTCTATTCAGGCAACTGGATATTCCATACCAAGATCGCGATGTTCCTTCTGGTAGGAATTCTTTCGATTCGTCCAACGATATTTTTTGTCCGTGAACGAAAAGGCAATCCGGATGACAAGGTTGTAGTACCCGGTTCGATATTCTGGATGGTCCGGCTGGAGCTGTTGCTTCTGTTTATCATTCCTCTTTTCGCAGGCCTGATGGCCAAAGGCATAGGCCTTTCAGAATAACATTTGCCTATGCAAATCTTCCGAATGGCCAGAATGTGGCGGGTCGCGAGCTACGTGTTTTGCGCATTGTTCACCGGGCTTGCCATTTGGTTATTGTATCGCGCAACGTCCGGCGCCACCACCCTTACAGCTTCTGTGGGCTTTTGTGTGCTGGCCGCAGCTCTTGTGTTTCTCAGCTGGTACATTGTCAGGGATGCACAGTACAGGCAGCTGATCATCACCGAGGAAGAAATTACGTCCGCCTCACCGTTTCGTACAGTACACATACCGTTGTCCACCATCAATGGCTTCAGAATAGTTGAAAACTATATCATTCTCGAGCTATCGGGCAATGGCCGTAAGCGCATCAAATTATCTGTTTACTATGAGCGGCAACATCAACTGAAAGAATGGCTTTACAACCATTTTCAGGATCTCGATGACGTAGAAGTTGCGCATGAGTTTATGCAGATACTTAGTGACGAGAGCCTCGGATTCAACCAGGGATCACGCATCGACCGGTTCGTAGCCGCGAGGAACGCCGCCAAGTGGATCACCGGCGTCGCGTGGGGTATTGCGTTATGGGTGATCTTCTTTCCAAAGCCTTACCTTCCCGCGATCCTTGCGTGCATTTCGATACCGGTTATTGCCATAGGACTTTGTTATTTTTATGCCGGACTGATGAAAGGTGGTGACCGAACGATCACGGCATATCCAACGGTAGCTGTAGCGATTGCCGTACCATCGATGGCTATTATGCTGCGCGCGCTCTTTGATTTCAATATCCTGTTTTTTGAAAACTTATGGATTCCGTTGCTGGTGCTCAGCATAATTATATTCGTCGCTTACAATATTCCAACGGGCGGATTCTCTCCACGGAGCGCGACTGACTACATATTCCTGTTCGTCGTTGCGATTATAGCGTTTGCTTATTCCTTTGGAACGCTTCTGTGTGCAAACTGCGCGGTTGACAACGCCCAGTCCCAGGCCTTCGAGGCAAAGGTGATATCAAAACATATATCGAAAGGCAGGACTACCAGTTACTATCTTACAGTTGAGCCATGGCAAGGCATCGAGGAACCAGAACAGATCAAGGTAGGCCGCAAGGAATATGACCGTATACGGGAAGCAGACCGGATAACCGTTTATCAGCACCCCGGGTGGCTGAAAATTCCCTGGATCACGTATGCACTCAATTCAAAAGAAGAATAAAGAGGGCGCTATTTGACAGGCTNNAGCGTTACCGATCTTAACNCGTCGTCGCGAAAGGAATTACGCGCAACTTTTCAACGGGATGGGGAGTATCGGGAAGTAGTCGAAACGTTCCCTTTGGCANAAGGTCAGCCACGCGCTGAGAATAGGCCCTGTCTGCCATGTCGTCTCGATCGCCAAGCCATATTTCTACTTCATGTGAAATGCTGGCAAGAATATCTTCTGTCAGTAGCGGCCCATCACCCAATGTCAGCATCATCTGAGCTGTGCGCGCAATCACTTCGCGCCAGTCATTCGGCATGTGCCGACGTTCGAGGAGTCGGGCAAAAGCCGGAATCTTTTCAAGCATGAGATCGGGATTGAGTTTCCCAACTTCGCGCCGGGCAGAAGCCGGATCCCAGTCGAACTTCGTGCCGAGCGTAATGATCCTGCCAACTTTGTTAGGGTGAAGATGCGCGAACCAAAGCGCGACGTAACCGCCCATACTGTAGCCGAAAATATCCACCGGTTCAGTTACATGCTCCTTTGTCAGGAAGCGATCGATGTCATCGGCAAACGTTTCAATACCGAATCCAGCGTCGGAAAAAGGTTCACCGCTATGGCCGGAGAAGTTCATGCTTTCCACGGCACGTCCCTGATCCGATAAAGCCTTTTTGACGGGGTCCAGCTGCGACTTTGAACCTAACGCACCGTGAAGGAGAAGATACATGCTGATTATTCAGGAATCGGTTTTGACTCCATCTGTTTGATAATGTTGTTGACCTCCGCCTCTGTGTTCCTTAGCTTTGTCTGACAAAACGTTATTAATTCGGCAGCTCTCTTAACCTTGTCGGCGAGTACGTCAACCGAAACCGATTCTGATTCGATTTCTCCGGCAATAGTTTGCAACTCGCGAAAAGCTGCCTCATAGGTCATATTCTCCATGGTCAGTGATTTTTGTTTTGGTGTTAACAGTGGCGTTGAAATCGGTTTTGTCGAGTTGGATTGAAATGTTGCTGCCGATCTCAATGTCACTTGATTTGGTAATGATGCGATCATCTATGGACACGATGGCAAATCCACGCTTCAGGATGTTTGCGGGGCTCATCATTCTCATGAGCGATTGCTGATGCTGCAGGAAGACGCCCTGACTCTTCAGGAATCGCGAGCTGTAGATTCCCAGGTATCGGATGGTCGTGTCGAGTTCTATCCGCCGACGTGAAGTGATTTCTTTAGGGCGCATCACGAGTGCGTGATACACAGCATTCACTTCTGTGCTCCGTTTGTTCAGTATGTGACGCGAACAGTTGATGATTGCCTGCTGCGTTTTCAGAAGGCGCGTATCGCGTTGGTTGATGAGCAATGATGGTCTTCGGGTAATAGCATTCCGCACGTCGTGAAGTTTTTCCCGTCTCGCGGAAAGCAGCGCAGGAACCACTTGAGCAATCGATGATTTCTGCTGGTTCAGGTTCCGTGTGTGACTTGCCAACCATTGCTGCGACCGGATGATAATCCGGTTTTGGAAGTTAAGTACCTGCTCTTCGAAGGCGCGGTTGTGGGCAAGTATAAACTCTGCTGCTTTTGTCGGGGTCTTCGTTAGCGTATGTGCCATCATGTCGACAATGCTGACGTCTTTGTGATGACCTATCCCCGTGATAATTGGAATGGGGAAACGCGCCACCACGCGTGAGAGCGCATACGTATCGAAGACGAGAAAGTCTGTTTTTGCCCCGCCACCACGTGTTATTACGACACAATCGTAAGGTACGTCTTTGCTTTTCTCGTAAACCTTAATCAGCGTGCTGACGAGTTCCTGTTCGGCGCTCACACCCTGCACGGCGGAATAGTAATAATCGATCGCAAACCTGTACCCGAACTGATTGTGATCAATGGTGTGTACAAAATCGGTGTAGCCCTCCGATCGCGGTGAACCAATTAGTGCTATCCGCTGGATGACGCAGTTCAGGCGTAACTGTTTGTTGCGCGTGATGTATTGGTCATCTACAAGTGCGACGTGATCCGGGTTCTCCTGCAGAAGTCGTCGCAGTGTTTCCTTGCGAAGACGCTCCAGGTTACCGAGGGTAAAATTAGGATCGAGGTCGACAAGGGTTAATGACAAACCATAAACGATATGGTAGTTAACCTTCACACAGGCGAGTATCTGAAGTCCGTCGCCGAATTTTTGCCCGGTTGCCTGTTCGAACAGGGCTATCTGGCGGGAGCCGCGTTCCCATGAATTTGCCTTTACCTTGGCGGTTTCCGTATTCGATGATTCAATCTTTTCGACCAGGTCAAAATAGTGGCGATCGCTGTCGGGATAGAATTTGTGCCCGCTCACTTCGGCAACAATCCAGAAGGTTTGATCGCCAAAGGCTTCCTGAATGGTCTGCCTGACTTTCTTGGTTAAATCGGAGAGTTTAATGTAGGCGATATCGGAAACGAACACAGGAAGCTGTTTGAATCTGAAAGATACAGAAATCGGTATGGAACCGGAATTTGCGTCAACAAAATAGCAGTTGGTCTGACTTTATCCGAGGACGGTTTTTGAAATTATATCAAAAACGGCGGTAGCCGGCAGCGATCCGCTGATATCAGCATGCTGGCCGATCAATACAGGGTGGAATTCTTCAGGGGTGTTAACGCGTCCGTGAGATCCCTTTACCAGGGTTGCATCAAGGGGAATTACGTCCATAACATACCTGAGGGCTGCCTTTTTCCGGAGCAGTTTGTAAGCCGCCCTGAGTTTTGACGTCATAAACATCTCTACTGGGTCGTAGCCTGGTTTTTTATGGATGTCGACTACGCGGGCATAGTCGGGTGCTTTTGCATCGTCCTCCCAGAAATAGTACGTAAACCAGCTGTGTTCATCTGCCATTACCACGAAGTCTCCGGCGCGCTCGTGGTTGATGTTATGCGATGCTTGCTGTCCGCGATCGAGTACCAACGCCACACCTGGTGTATTTTCGAGAACTGATCTGACTTTGTCTGCTATCGACGCGTCATTCAGGTATACGTGAGCAATCTGATGATCGGCAACTGCAAACGCCTTTGACGCGCCGGCATCGAGCAGTTCAAGTCCACGCTCGACGCGGATACCGAGCCATCCGTTAGCGCGCAGTATGCGGTTCAGGTGAACGGGCCTGTCTACTCCTGTTATTCCGTACTCAGATAGTACTATTATACGCGCACCTTTCTTTTCATAAAACGCAACCAGGTCCCTGACGACGTTGTCAATTTCCTGCAGCTCATTTTTGATTGTGTTGATATTTGGTCCGAACTTCTGAAGACAATAATCCAGATGCGGAAGGTATATGAGCGTAAGTGTTGGATCGTATTTATCGTCGGTGATCATCGAAGCCCTGGCGATCCATTCACTTGATTTGATGTTCGCACCCGGTCCCCAGAACTGAAACAGCGGGAACTGGCCAAGCTCGCGTTGCAGATGGTCGCGCAGATCGGCAGGATGAGAATAGCAATCCGGAAGCTTGCGTCCATCAGCCAGGTAGTTGGGTCGCGGCGTGACAGAGTAATCTACTGTGGAGTACATGTTGTACCACCAGAACATGTTGGCGCAGGTGAAAGACGAATCTTTTTTACGAAGGAAATCCCAGATCTTTTCACCACCAACGAGTTTGTTGGACTGCTTCCAGAATTTGATTTCACAGTCTTTATGATCATACCAGCCATTCCCGACCACCCCATGTTCTGCAGGCCATTTACCGGTTAGGTAAGTCGACTGCACAGAAGTTGTTACCGCAGGCAACATCGGTTGAACCGACGCCATACGGTTCTTCTCCATCCATTGTCTGATAAACGGCGTATGCTCGCCGATCACAGACTTACTTAATCCCACTACATTAATGACTACGGTTTTCTGCAATGCCATTTATTAACTTCCCACTTAATCCTTGAATCTTGAAATTTGAACGTTCTAATTTAGTCTCTCACCCACCCACTGCAGCTCACGTGCAATCGAATCTGTCAGAGGCAATTTAAGCTTTTCGGGCAATACCTCCCAGGTGTAGGTCTCCACTTCGAGGTGGTCACAAATTGGTGACTGGCGATGAATTTCCAGGATATCTTCTATGTCTTCCTGAGTTGATTTCAGTACGCCATAATCCTTCACAAAGACTGGCACATGAAAATGCGATCGCCATTCACGGGTGCTCACATTCATAGCGTCAGCAAGAGCATCCGACAGATCCGGATAGCGGAGGAAGTGCGTGGTATCCTGAAGCGCCACCACCTGGTGAAGGTAAGTAGATTCGTTGAATGCACTAAATGCCTTAACCACTGCCTCCCTGTCAGAAGGAAGGGGCGCCATCGGTGCCTTCAACGCCGCACTGATCTGAATTTTTCCGACTTTGATTTTCAATTCAGCGAGACGGGAAAGTATGCGCCGATGATCTTCATAACCAACAGCGAAATGGCAAACATCATAGCAGAGGCGAATGTGATCGCGGATAGCATCGCCGGCTTTTATTTCATCCCACCCTTTTGCTTTGGCAAGATGAAGGATGCCCATTGGAAGAAGGTAGGTTTGATACCAATCGATAAACTCAGATCCATTGTCGATCAGCCCATCAGGCTCTGGTTCGATATCGAGATGCAGAATGCGTCCGGTTGTTTCCCGGAGGACAATGAGTTCATCAAGTACCTTCAAAATATTTTCGGTCGCCGTTTCGAAGGTTGCCTTAGTGTCGACACTTTGGCTATTATGCCATAGTCTGTAGCTCAAAGGCGACGACGATACGCCGCCGTCCATTCCCTCAGGCAACAGTCTGGCAAGAATCTGGAATAATTGTATCGTGTAAAGTACCCTGTCTTGTGTCGTCCAGTCCGGCGCGTGTACCTGATCTTTCACGCGTGTATGGTGAAATCCCCCATAAGGGAATCCGTTCATGGTGAAAACGTAGCAGTTATTGTTAGCAAGCCAGTTAATGAATTGCTGCAGCTTATCGGTGATGGCAAGTTCCTGGCTTGCCAGATGCGACAGGCGCAAACCAATGCCGAACGGCTTGTCAGGTGAGAGTTTACGTTTGATCTCCGGAACAGCCTTTTTCAATGAATCGAAATGATGCTCCCAGGTTTCGCCAGTGTGTATGTTCGTGCAATAGGTGAGATGGCCATGACGTGTTTTCATGTCAGCGAGGAATATTGATTTCCTGATGATCCACTAACCATTCATATGCCTGCCGTACAAGGGTGGCATCCATCTCATGGACCTCCTCCCCTTTTCCGATGCTTCTAAGTAACATGATCGTCAGCTTGCCACCGAGGTGTTCACGGAATTCGTTCAGCCCGTCGAGCAATGGACTGGAATCATCGGTCACGGCCAATAGCGGGTGCGTTATTTTGAAACCCAGCGTGCGTATTAGCGAGACTATTCGATTTAATGCTTCCTCGTTGAGCCGGCCGGACAAGAAAGAATAAACACTGTCCAATGCAATCCCCAGTGCGACAGCTTCACCATGGCGTATCGAAAAACCGCTGAGCTGTTCGAGTTTATGTGCACTCCAGTGACCAAAATCCAGCGGGCGTGATGAGCCGCTTTCAAATGGGTCACCTGATGCTATATGCTGGAGGTGAAGGTCTGCACAGCGATAAATCAGGTAGTGCATAGCTCCGCCGTCGCGGTTGACGAGTTTGTCTGCGTTCTCCTCGAGCCATACGAAAAACGCTTCATCTTTAATGAGGGCGACTTTGATTGCCTCTGAAATTCCAGAACGCCATTCAGCGTGATTAAGTGTAGTCAG
>Ga0065721_10052472_pt1 | contig 11825 bp, 13 predicted proteins | sample Mesricmetagenome_FD_59108 | JGI IMG/M metagenome (GOLD analysis project Ga0065721, IMG submission 59108) | Mesophilic microbial community from rice straw/compost enrichment Sample: eDNA_1 v2 (version 2) | ecosystem: Engineered > Solid waste > Grass > Composting > Bioreactor | place: USA: Davis...
GGGCTCCCGGCCTCCTGCTCCCGCAGCACCCCAATGATCTGGGCCTCGTTGAACCTGCTCTTCTTCATGTCCGTCTCCTTGGTGACGGACTCTCACTCAAACCGAGGGATCAGGAAGGGGGCAGGTCGCCTTCTATCCCGAGGTCGAGGTCTATGCGGTGGATGACGCCCGGGTGAACCCGCACCATGAACCCCGCACCTATGAAGACGGGGCCGACTGCTCCGAGGTGGACGAGATCGTCCAGCACACCGACGCCGGCGATGGGACGACCCAGCGCGAGCACTGGCCCTCCAATGTCGAAGGGCCCGGCCCGGACGGCGGGGTGCGCTAGGGCCTACTCCTCCACCGGCCCCGGCCACTCCGGCCGGCCGCCGGGACGCAAGGTCATGTCCACGCCCTCGGACCAGCGGAACGGCACGCCCTCCGGGGGCTCGAAGTCCTCCAGACAGCCCACGTTGACGCCGTAGTGGTCCGGCATCGAACGCTTCCGGTGGAAGGGATAGATGCCGCAGGTCCGGCAGAAGTAGTGCCGGGCGACCCCGGTGTTCCACTGGTAGAGCGAGAGGTTCGCCTCACCCGCCTCGATGACGAGAGCGCTTTCGTGCACCGTCGCCATCTGCGCGCCCTTGCGGCGGCAGAGCGAACAGCCGCAGCGGGTGAACTCCCTGATCTCGCCGTCGATGCGGAAGCGGACCGCGCCGCAGTGGCAGGAGCCGGCCCAGCGGCCCATGGTCAGTACGCGAAGTCCTCGAACACCCGGCCGACGTCCCCCGCCCAGCGGGTCTCGTACAGCTCCAGCAGGCGTTCGGCGGGGGTGATCCCGGTCTCGGCGATGGTCTGCAGTTCGGAGAGGTAGCCGCTCTCGTCCACCAGGCCGCCCGACAGGCGGTTGCGGCGCTTCAGACCCTCGGCGGCGATGGCCAGCACGTCCTTGGCCACGTCCTGCACCGACCGGCCGCCCACCTGCGCCTTCAGGCCCAGGCGCGCGACGTCCGCCCGCAGGCGCTCGTGGTCCTCGATGTCCCAGTCCTTGGCGAGGTCCCAGGCCGCCGCCAGGGCGGCGCCGTCGTAGAGCAGGCCCATCCAGAGGGCCGGCAGGGCGCACAGGCGGCTCCACGGGCCGGAGTCAGCGCCGCGCATCTCCAGGTACTGCTTGAGGCGAACCTCCGGGAAGATCGTGGTGGTGTGATCCGCCCAGTCCTTCAGCGTCGGCCGCTCGCCCGGCAGCTCGGGCAGCCGGCCCTCCATGAAGTCGCGGAACGAGCGCCCCGCCACGTCGATGTACCGATCCCCCCGCTTCACGAAGTACATGGGTACGTCGAGGGCGTAGTTGGCGTAGGCCCCGAAGCCGAAGCCGTCGCGGAACACGAAGTCCAGCATTCCCGTGCGGTCCGGATCCGTATCGGTCCAGACATTGGCGCGGGTCGACAGGAGGCCGGAGGGCTTGCCTTCCTTGAACGGCGAATTGGCGAACAGCGCCGTGGCGATGGGCTGCAGGGCCAGCGAGGCGCGGAACTTGGCCACCATGTCGGCTTCCGAGCCGAAGTCGAGGTTGGCCTGCACCGTGCAGGTGCGGAACATCATGTCGAGGCCGAGCGCGCCGACCTTCGGCATGTATTCGCGCATGATCTTGTAGCGGCCCTTAGGCATCACCGGGACCTGCTCGCGGGTCCACAGCGGCGTGAAGCCCAGGCCCAGGAAGCCCAGGCCGAGCTCGTCGGCGACGACCTTCACCTCCTGCAGGTGCCGGCCGGTTTCCTCGCAGATCTCGTGGACCGTCTCCAGCGGCGCGCCGGAAAGCTCGAACTGGCCGCCGGGCTCGAGGCTGACGTTGGCCATGCCGCGTTCCAGGGCGATGACGTGCTCGCCCTCCAGCACCGGCTCCCAGCCAAATCGGGTCAGGCCGTCCAGCAGCGCCTTGATGCCGCCCGGCTCGTAGGGGACGGGTTCGTGCGAGCCCAGCTTGAAGACGAACTTCTCGTGCTCGGCGCCCACGCGCCATTCGGCGGCCGGCTTAGCGCCCTTCTCGAACCAGCGGACGAGGTCCTCGAAAACAAGCGGACGATCGTCGCCGACGACACCGGCCATTCCACTCTCCTCCCCAAGCCCAACCTGGCCCAGCCCGGATCGCGCCAGGGAAGGTCCCTCGCGGCGCAGGACGTTTACGCCGTTCAGCTAAGTGGGGGCAATTGCATCAAGCTCAAGTGCGCCGTTGTTCGGCGCGCCAATCGCCCGCCGCCGCCTGCCACAAGGTCAGGGCGCTGATGGCCGCCGTGTCGGCCCGCAGGATCCGCGGCCCCAGCGAAACAGGAACCGCATAGGCCAGCCCCCGAAGCATCTCGCGCTCGCGGCGCGAGAAGCCGCCCTCGGGTCCAATCAGGATCGCCCAGGGCTGGTCCTGGGGCGCGCCGGCCAGGGCCTCCAGCACTGGGGGCGCATCCCCGGCCTCGTCGCAGAACATCAGCCGCCGGCCGGCATCCCAGGCGCTGATCAGGGCTTCCAGCTTCACCGGCTCGCGCACCTCGGGAACATCCAGCCGGCCGGTCTGCTCGGCCGCCTCGGTGGCGATGGCCCGCAGTCGGTCCACCCGGGTGTGGTCGGTGTTGGTCCGCTCGGTCATCACCGGCCGCACGCGCCGGGCGCCCAGCTCGGCCGCCTTCTCGACGATGGTCTCCAGAGGGCCGCGCTTGACCAACGCCACCACGAGGTCGAGGTCCGGCCCCGGCGCCTGGGGGCGGGCCGGATCGATCACCTGCAGGGTCACCGCCCGCTTGCCCACCTGCGCCACCAGGGCCCGCCACTCCCCGTCCCGGCCGTTGAACACCCTGAGCTCGTCGCCGGCCTTTGCCCGCATCACCGCGCCCAGGTAGCGGCTCTGGCCCTCGTCCAGAGCAAGCTCGGCGCCGGCGGCCAGATCGTGGCTGACGAACAGACGGATCATGCGCCCTCCATAGCGGTCCCGCCGCCGCTCCGACAAACCGGCCGCATGCCGGCGGCCGCTCCGTTGACCATTGTTCTTCGTTCGTTCTAGCGTCGGCGAATGAAGGATTCCCTCACCGCGGGAGAAGCCCGCCGCATCGCCCTGGCGGCGCAGGGCTTCGGCCAGGACCGCGAGGCCGCGGCGGGGCGGCGCCAGCTGACCCGCCTGGTGGAACGTCTGGGGGTCATCCAGCTCGACAGCGTCAATGTCGTCTCCCGTACCCACTACCTGCCCGCCTTCTCGCGCCTCGGCGTCTATCCACGCGAACTCCTGGAAGAGCTAGCCTGGGGACGCAGGAAGGCGTTTTTCGAATACTGGGCGCACGAGGCCTCGCTGCTGCCCCTCGCTAGTCAGCCCCTGTTCCGCTGGCGCATGGAGGATGCCCGGGCGGGCGTTGGGACCTGGGGCGGGATCGCCCGCTTCCTGCGCGATCGGCGGGACTTCCTGGATGCAGTGATGGACGAGGTCGCCGCCCGCGGGCCGCTCTCCGCCTCGGAGCTCGAGATGGGCCACAAGGGCCAGGGCGGCTGGTGGGGCTGGAGCGACGCCAAGAAGGCCCTCGAATGCCTGTTCTGGGCGGGAGAGCTGACAACAGCCACCCGCCGCGGAACGTTCGAACGGGTGTACGGCCTGCCCCGGCAGGTGCTGCCCAAGGTGGTGTACGAGGCGCCCACGCCCGAACGCGCCGAAGCCCAGCGCGAGCTGCTGCGGATCGCCGCCCGGGCCATGGGCGTGGCCACCCCCCGGGACCTGCGCGACTACTTCCGCATGGGCGTCGAGGAAACACGCCTGCGCCTTTCTGAACTGGTGGAGGCGGGCGACCTCCTGCCGGTCACGGTCAAGGGCTGGCGCGAGCCGGCCTATCTCGATCCCGGCGCCCGGCGGCCCCGGAAGATCGACGCCCACGCCCTGCTGTCGCCCTTCGACAACCTCGTCTGGTTCCGCGACCGCACCGAGCGGATGTTCGGCGTCCGGCTGCGGCTCGAGATCTACACCCCCGCCGAGAAGCGCACCCACGGCTACTACGTTCTGCCCTTCCTGGAGGGCGACGCCCTCACCGCCCGGGTGGATCTCAAGGCCGACCGAAAGGCCGGCGCCCTTCTGGTCCAGGCCAGCCACGCCGAGCCCTGGGCCACGGACGAGACCGCCCCCCGGCTCGCCGCGGAGCTCAAGCGCATGGCCGCTTGGCTGGGCCTCGCCGACGTCCGTGTGGCCCGACGCGGCGACCTCGCCGTCGCCCTGGAGGACGCCGTGGCCCGCTGACGCCCGCCGGGCTGGCGCCTTGGCCGCACGCCCCATAAAGGGGAGCGACATGACGGACTCGCAGATCCTTCCCGACGCCGCCCCCGCCAACTGGGTGGACCGGCACGCCCCGGCCCCGTTCCGGCCCTGGCTGAAACTCGGGCGGTTCGACAGGCCGGCGGGAATCTGGCTGCTGATGCTGCCCGGCTGGCAGGGCGTGGCCCTGGCCTGCGCCATGGCTGACCGCTGGCCCGACGTCCTGCTCCTCCTGAAGTTCTTCGTCGGCGCCTCGCTGATGCGGGCGGCGGGCTGCGCCTACAACGACATCGTCGACCGCGACATCGACGCCAAGGTCGCCCGCACCGCTGGCCGGCCCATCGCCTCGGGCCAGATTTCGGTGAAGCAGGCCTGGGCCTTCATCGTCGCCTGCAGCCTGATCTCCCTGATGATCCTGCTTACCATGGGGCCGCTGGCCATCGGCCTGGGCGTGGCGTCGCTCGGCCTGGTGGCGGCCTATCCGTTCATGAAGCGGATCACCTGGTGGCCCCAGGCCTGGCTCGGCCTGACCTTCAACTGGGGTGCGCTGATGGGCTTCGCTGCGGTGATGGGCGAACTCGCGCTGCCGGCGGCGCTGCTCTACATCGGAGGCCTGTTCTGGACCCTGGGCTACGACACCATCTACGCCATCCAGGACCTGGAGGACGATGCGCTGGTGGGCGTGAAATCCTCCACCCGCCGCCTCGGCGGCGCCCTCCGTCGCGGGGTCGCGGCCTTCTACGCCATCAGCCTCCTGCTCGCCTTGGCGGCCGGCTACACGGCGGGGCTGACGGTCTTTTTCCTGCCGATGTTCGCCCTCTACGCCGCCCACCTCGCGGTGCAGGCGCGGCGGGTGCGCGCCGACCAGCCGGCCCAGGCGCTGTTCCTGTTCAAGTCCAACGCCTGGGCGGGCCTCATCCTGTTCATCGCTCTGGCGGCGGGGGCCTTTGCGCTTTAGCGGCGTCAGGAGCTTCCCCGGCGTCATCCTGTTTTTGCAGGGCTTTTCGACGTAGAATGGCGTTATGCCCGCCGCCGCTCGCGTCAGTCCGAAGGACTTCTTCACGCCCGAGGAATGGACGCCTCTGTCGCGCCGCTCGGCCTGGAAGGGCCCCGCGCTGGTCGCTCACGCCTGGGTGGTGATCTTCCTGGCCGGAGCCATGGCCGTGACCTGGCCGATCACCATCCCGCTCGCCGTGGCGATCATCGGCGCCCGTCAGCTCGGCCTCGCCATCCTGATGCACGACGCCGCCCACGGCGCCCTGCACCCGAACCTCAAGGTCAACGACTTCATCGGCAACCACCTGACCACCGGCGACCTGCTGGCCTACCGGCCCTATCACCTGGGCCACCACAAATACGCCCAGCAGGCCGAAGACCCGGATCTCGTGCTGTCGGCGCCCTTTCCGATCACCCGTACGTCCCTGCGGCGGAAGATCGTCCGCGATCTGACCGGTCAGACATATTACAAGCAGAAGTGGTCCGGGCTGGTGAAGCGCCTCCGCGACCGGAAGCCGGGCGAGCCGCTCTGGCCGATCCTGAGGGACGCGGTGGTCCGGCGTCGGCGGTTCTTCTCAGGCATGGTGATCACCATCGCGCTTACCGCGCCCTTCGGCCTGTGGTGGGTGTGGCCGGTCTTGTGGCTCCTGCCCCAGGCCACCTGGCTGCCGATGGTCACCCGGCTGCGGAACATCGCCGAGCACGCCCTGGTGCCCAAGGACGAGCCCGATCCGCTGCGCCACGCCCGCACCACCCACGCCAATTGGATCGAGCGGGCGTTCCTGGCGCCCTACTGGGTGAACTACCACTGTGAGCACCACATGTTCATGCATGTGCCTTGCTACAACCTGCCCAAGGTCCGGCGGCATCTCGAGCGCCGCGGCGTCACCGAGCGGATGCTGTCCGCCCCGGGGTACGTACACGTCCTGCGGCTTGCCTCCAGCCAGCCGGAACCGGTCGCCGCCCCCGTCTGACGCCAGCCCAGTTTGCCGCAGCGTCCTTCGGCGATCGGGGCGCCGAGGGCGCCAACCGCTTGCATTGCATGCCCGGGGCGGCTTCGAAGGCAGGACATGATCGCTCAGACCCTGGAAGGCCGCCGCGCCTTCATCCTTGAGAACACGCGCCGTCAGCGGCCGCCGCACACGCCGGAGCTTGAGCTCCACCTCGCCGACGAGATCACGCCCATCTGGCGGATGACGGAAGAGGCCCTGGCCGAGATCGGCCTGCCGCCGCCGTTCTGGGCCTTCGCCTGGGCCGGCGGCCAGGCCCTGGCGCGCTATGTCCTCGATCATCCGCGGATCGTCGCCGGCAAGGGCGTCATCGACTTCGCCTCGGGCTCTGGGATCGTCGCCATCGCGGCGCTGAAGGCCGGCGCGACCCGGGTGCTTGCCGCCGACATCGACCCGTTCTGCGGGGCCGCCGTGGCCCTGAACGGCGAGGCCAACGGGGTCGCCCCCGAGTTTACCGACGCGAACCTGCTGGACGCGCCCGCCCCGGCCTGGGCCGAGGTCATCCTGGCGGGGGACATCTGCTACGAAAAGCCGCTCGCCGCCCGGGTCATGGCCTGGCTCTCCGAGGCTCGCGCCCGGGGCGCCACTGTCCTGATCGGGGATCCGGGCCGCAGCTACTTCCCCCGCGAGGGACTCGAGAAACTCGCCGAATACCAGGTGCCCACCACCCGCGAGCTGGAGGACATGGAGGTCAAGAGGACCGCCGTCTGGGCCTTGCCGGCAGGACCGGCCTAGGCTCCGGCTGGCTAAGGACTAGTCCTCGTCGTCGTCCTCGGCAGGCGGCTCTGGGAACCCCGCGCCCCAGCCGGCCTCGAAGACCCCCAGCAGGCGATCCCCGGCGCAGACGGCGTGGCCATAGGGGCTCTCGATGCTCCAGGCGATCACCAGCGCCTGGTCGTCGGTCTCGCAGTCCAGTTCCACGGCCCCGCCCAGGAGGCCGCCGATCCCGCGCACCAGGACCCGATAGTCAGGCATCGGCGAAGTACCGCGTCGTGCCCACAAGGCGATGCCGCCGATCGTGAACCAGCACCCTGGCGTCCGCCCCCGTACGGGCGATGCGGCTGGCCAGGGCATGGGCGTGCGCCTCAGCCTTGGCGCCCGAGCCGAAGACCAGCGGCTCCAGGCCGGCGCTGCAATCGATGAGCCATCCCTCGGGCATGGGGCGAACAGTCACCAGGACATCTTGAACAGACACGCGAACTTGCTCCCTCCGCCCGAAAGAGCCGCAAGGCCGCTCTGGGTTCCCGACTTTCGGGATAACGCAGGTACGATTGCGCCCACACCCCGGACGATCTAGAACATTTGGAGAACTCAGAAGGAAGGGTCCGGCCATGCGAGAGGACGGCAAGATCGACTATGTGGAGTTGCCCGCCGAGGACATGGCGGCGCAGAAGGCGTTTTATGCCAAGGCCTTCAGCTGGGCCTTCCAAGACTATGGCCCCGACTACCAGGCCTTCGCCGAAGGCCTGGACGGCGGCTTCTACCGGCCCGATGGCGAGACGCCGCGCAGGCCGCCCCTGGTGGTGCTCTACGCCCAGGACCTGGAAGCCATGGAGGCGCGGGTGAAGGCCGCGGGCGGGGAGATCACCGCCCCCATCTTCAGCTTTCCCGGCGGACGCCGGTTCCACTTCCGCGACCCCGGCGGCAACGAACTGGCTGTCTGGAGCGAGAGCTAGGGCCGGCCGCGAGGCCGGCCCGTTCCGCCCCGACCCTATTTGGCCGCCGCCTTCGCCGCGTCGAAGTTGCGGACGAGGCTGTCCAGCAGCCGGACGCCATAGCCCTGGGCCCCTTTGGGGACCGTCGGCTGGTCACGGTCGATCCAGGCCACCGAGGCGATGTCCAGGTGCGCCCAGGGCGTCGCCGGGTCGGCGAAGAAGCCGATGAAATGGGCCCCGATCCCCGCACCGGCCGCGCCGCCGCCTTCGGCGATGTCGCGGATGTCGGCGATGGGGCTCTCCAGGTCCTTGGCGTAGCTGGGGTGCAGCGGCAGTCGCCACACCGGCTCGCCGCTGGCCCGCGAAGCCGCCTGCACCTGTTCGGCGAGGCCGTCGTGGCGGCTGAAGAGGCCGGCATAGTCGTCGCCAAGCGCCGCCCCCACAGCCCCGGTGAGGGTGGCCAGGTTGACGATGGCCGCGGGCTTGAACCGGGCGTCGGCATAGGCGGTGGCGTCGGCCAGCACGATCCGCCCTTCGGCGTCGGTGTTCAGCCGCTCGATGCTCTTGCCGTTGTAAGCGCGGATCACGTCTCCGGGCCTGGCGGCCCCGCCGTCCGGCATGTTCTCGGCCAGGGCCGCCACGGCGACCACGTTCACCGGCGCCCCGGACTTGGCGAGCGACAGCACCGCGCCGACCACCGCCGCCGCGCCCGACATGTCGTCCTTCATCTTCCACATGCCCGAGCCGGGCTTCAGGGACGTGCCGCCGGAATCGAAGGTGATGCCCTTGCCGGTAAGCGCCACCGGCGCGCCGCTCGCCCCCGGGCCCTTGTAATGGACGACCAGCAGGCGGGGCGGCCTGGGCGAGCCCTGGCCGACGCTGAGAATGGCGTTCATGCCCAGCTTCCGCAGCTGGACTTCGTCGAGGGCCTCGATGGTCACCCCCGGCACGCCCTTGAACGCCGCCCGGGTGCGCTCGACGAACACCTCGGGATAGACGACGTTCGCAGGCTCGGTGATCAGATCGCGAGTGAAGGCCACCGCCTCGGCCAGGGCCTGGCCCTGCCGCGCATAGGCGGCTTCGGCGGAGGCCGCGTCGGGGGTCACAACCACCAGCGGCTGGGGCTCGACAGAGTCGGGCGCCTTGCTCTTGTAGCTCGCCGAAAAGCGGTAGGCGCCGAGGGCCGCCCCCACGGCCGCCTGAGCCGCGTCGCCCAGGCCGGTGGCCACAAAGGCGGTGGGCTTGGCGGCCTTGAGCGTGGCCCGCGCCGCCTGGCCGCCCAGGTTCTGCAAGTCGACCGCGGTGAGGGTGTCGCCCTCGGCAGGCCGGGCGCCCAGGACCAGAATCTCGTCATAGGCCCCAAGCCCCCGCAGGCTGAGGCTGGAGCCGGCCTTGTAGTCGAACTTGGCCGCCGCCAGGGCGCGACTCACAGCCTCGCGCACGGCGGGCTCCAGGGCCACGCCGCGCACGGCGAGATCGGCCTCCGCGGCCAGGGGCAGGACAAGGCCGCCGTCCTGCGGGGCCTGGGCGGCGAACTGGATCGGACGGGCGTCGGCCGCGGCGCAGAAGCTCGCGGCAAGGGCCAGGGTCGAGGCGAAACTCAGGACAGCCAGGCGCATGAAGGTCTCCGAATGGACAATGTGCAGCTTGTTTAACAGGCGGGGGCGCGACGGCTAGGCTCTGCGACCGTCGGTCGCTAAGACTCCGACACCGAAGCCGGGAGCCGTCCTGCCGATGCACCGCCGCACCTTCCTCGCCACCCTGCCCGCCGTGAGCCTTGGAGCCGCCGCCATGCCTGCCCTCGCCCAGTCGCAGTTCGCGGGCGGCGACAATCCCAACCGCCAGCGGCCCGACGTGCGGCCGGGCGACCGGATCGCCGGCGCCAGCTTCGCCTCCCGTTCGGCGGCTTGGGGCATGCGGGGGGCCGCGGCCACCGCCCATCCGCTGGCCACCCAGGCAGCCATCGACATCCTCAAGAAGGGCGGCTCGGCGGCCGACGCGGCTATCGCCGCCAACGCCTGCCTCGGCCTTATGGAGCCCATCGCCTGCGGCATCGGCGGCGACTGCTACGTGCTCCTCTGGGATCCGAAGACGCGCAAGGTCGTGGGCCTCAACAGCTCGGGCCGCTCGCCCCGCGGCCTATCCCTGGAGACCGTGCGCAGCCGGGCCGACGCCAACGGCCTCCTGCCGTCCTGGGGCGCGGTCACGGTCAGCGTCCCGGGGGCGGTCGACGCCTGGCGCCTGCTGCACGAGCGGTACGGCAAGCTAAAGTGGGCTGATCTGTTCGAGGACGCCATCGGCTACGCCGAGCACGGCCACCCGATCACCCAGAACGTGGCCTACTATCTGGCCAGCAGCCACCGCCGCTTCACCGATCCCACCTCGAAGATCGAGGAGGTGGAGAACTTCCTGAAGGTCTGGGCGCCCGGCGGGCGCACGCCCGCCGAAGGCGAGGTCTTCAAGAACCCGGCCCTGGCCCGCACCTACCGCCTGATCGCCGAGGGCGGCGGCCGGGCCTTCTACGAAGGCGAGATCGCCGAGACCATCGAGCGCTACTTCAAGCGGATCGGCGGTTGGATGACCCGCGAGGATCTCGCCGCCCACAAGGCGGTCTGGGCGCCCGTCCATTCCACCCGCTACCGCGGCGTGGACGTCCATGCCCTGGCCGAGAACACCCAGGGCCTGGCGACGCTCCAGATGCTCAACATCATGGAGATCTTTGACTTCCAGGGCTTTGGCTTCCAGTCGGCGGCGGCCATCCATCACGCCGTCGAAGCCAAGCGGCTGGCCTATGAGGACCGCGCCCGGTTCTACGCCGACCAGGACTTCTACAAGTCGCCGATCGAGTGGCTGATCTCCAAGGAGTACGCCGCCGAGCGGGCCAGGCTGATCCGCCCCGACCGCATCCTGACGCCGGTCTATCCCGGCCAGGCCCCCAGCCGCGGCGACACCACCTATTTCACCACGGCCGACGCCGACGGGATGATGGTCTCGATCATCCAGTCCAACTATCGCGGCATGGGCTCGGGCCTTTCGCCAGACGGCCTGGGCTTCATGTTCCAGGACCGGGGCGAGTTGTTCAGCCTGCAGGACGGCCACCCCAACGTCTATGCGCCGGGCAAGCGCCCGTTCCAGACCATCATCCCCGGCTTCGCCACCCGCGATGGCGAACCCTGGCTGTCCTTCGGCGTCATGGGCGGCGACATGCAGCCTCAAGGCCAGGTGCAGATCATCTCCAACATGGTGGACTTCGGCCTGGGCGTGCAGGAGGCCGGGGACAGCCCCCGATGGCACCATGGAGGCTCGTCCGAACCCACCGGCGCCCCGCAGGCGGGAACCGGCGTCCTCAACCTGGAGAGCGGCGTGCCCGAGGCCACGCAGAAGGCCCTCGCCGGGATCGGCTGGACCATCCGCCCGGACCCAGGCGGCTATGGCGGCTACCAGGCCATCGAGCGCTGGCCCGGCCGCTACGCCGCCGCCACCGAGATGCGGAAGGACGGGGTCGCCCTGGCCTTCTAGGCCCTCCCGTTTGAGGGCGGGTCACGGGCCGGAAGCTGGTAGTCTGTCCGCATGACCCATGAGGAAATGGAAGCCATCGTCCTGTCCTTCCCAGGGGTGGAGAAAGGGCGGAGCTATGGTGCGCCGGCCTACAAGCTGAACGGCAAGTTCTTCACGCGCCTGCGCGCCGAGGACGCCAGCCTGGTGCTGCAGGAGGTGTCGTTCGACGAGCGGGAAATGCTCATGGAGGCCGATCCGGCGACCTTCCACATGACGCCCCACTACCGGGACTATCCCATCGTGCTGGCGCGGATGGATAGCCTGCACCCAGGCAGCTTCCGCAACTTCCTCGAGCGTCGCTTCCGGAAGATCGCCAGCAAGTCCGCCATCAAGGCCTGGGACGCCCCG
>Ga0065721_10005912_pt1 | contig 11823 bp, 6 predicted proteins | sample Mesricmetagenome_FD_59108 | JGI IMG/M metagenome (GOLD analysis project Ga0065721, IMG submission 59108) | Mesophilic microbial community from rice straw/compost enrichment Sample: eDNA_1 v2 (version 2) | ecosystem: Engineered > Solid waste > Grass > Composting > Bioreactor | place: USA: Davis...
GAGGAAGAGCTTCGCGGCGCGTTGTCCCGCGCGAGCCTGAGAGCCGACGCGTACCGTTACCCCGGCACCGAAGGAACGGCGGCGTTCCGCGAGACGGTCGCCAAGTGGTTTCAGCATCGCTTCGGAGTGGAACTCGATCCCCGCAGCGAGATTCTCTCGTTGATGGGCACCCAGGACGGGCTCGCCCATCTTCCGCTGGCGATCACCGATCCGGGAGACGCGGGTCTGCTGCCGGACCCGGGCTATCCGGTCTACGGGGCCGGATTCGCGGTCGCGGGCATCGAAGCGATTCCGCTGCCGCTGCTGGAGGAGAACGGGTATCTCCCCGATTTCGAAGCCGTGCCGCAGGCCGTCTGGGATCGGGTAAAGTTCATGATCTTGAACTATCCGAGCAATCCGCTGTCCGCGACGGCCGACCTGGCCTTCTTCGAAAGAGCCGTGCATACCGCCCGAAAGCAAGGCGTCCTGCTCGTCCACGACAACGCCTACAGCGAGATGGCGTTCGACGGCTTGCGCCCGCCCAGCGTGCTGGAGATTCCGGGAGCCGCGGACGTCGCCGTCGAATTCCATTCGATGTCCAAGTCTTTCCACTTGGCGGGAACGCGGCTCGGCTTCGCGGTCGGCAACCGGGATATTTTGTCCGCTTTGCGGGATTTGAAAAACAACATCGATTTCGGCGTGTATTTGGGGACGCAGGAAGCGGGAATCGCGGCGCTGGAAATGGACATGAACGCGCCNAAGCCGATCGCCGGCCTGTACGAACGGCGCAGGGACGCGTTCGTCCNGGCGCTGAGGGAGCAGGGCTGGAACGTTCCGTCGCCGAAAGCGACGATGTTCCTCTGGGCTCCCGTGCCGCCGGGATGGACGTCCCGCGAGTTCTCGAAGGGGCTGTTGACGTCGACGGGCGTCGCGTCGATTCCGGGCAACGCATTCGGAGAGCGGGGAGAAGGGTTCGTCAGGCTGGCGCTGGTCGAGGACGAGGAGAAGCTTGGAGAGGCGGCGAAGCGGATCGGACGCTTCATCCGCGCTTCGCGCACTTAGAAGGAATGGGGGAATCGGGATGACCGAACCGAAAGTCATGCTGGTCGACGGAATGGCGCTGCTGTTTCGCGGATATTACGCGAACTCCTACGGGGGGTATATACGCAAGACGAAAGCGGGCTTGCCGACGAACGCGGTGTTCGGATTCGTCCGGTATTTGCTCGACGCCTGCCGGACGTTCGGCCCGACGCATATCGTCTGCTGTTGGGATATGGGGAGCAAGACGTTCCGCACCGACAAATTCGCGGATTACAAAGGGAACCGGCCGGAGGCGCCGCTCGACCTCATCCCGCAATTCGATCTCGTGAAAGAGGTCGTCAGCGGATTGGGCATTCCGAACGTCGGAATCGCGGGGTACGAAGCGGACGATTGCATCGGCACGCTGTCGAAGCAGTTCGGGCAGACGATGGACGTGTACGTCCTGACCGGAGACCACGACATGCTGCAGCTCGTGGACGAGCGGGTCAAGGTCGTCATCATGAAGAAGGGACCCTCCAATTACGCGGTATACGATCCGGAGAAGCTGCTCGAAGAGAAGCTGCTGACCCCGAAGCAGTTCATCGATCTGAAGGGGTTAATAGGGGATACCTCGGACAATTATCCGGGAGTGAAAGGGATCGGAGAGAAAACGGCGACGAAGCTGCTCGTCGAATACGCGTCCATCGACGGCATTCTCGAAAACCTTCACCTGCTTCCCAAGGGCGTGAAGGCGAAGATCGAGGCGGACGTCGACATGCTGCATCTGTGCCGGGAGCTTGCGACCATCCATTGCGAAGCGCCGGTAGCCTGCGCCATCGAGGACTGCGGCTGGCAGCCCGATCGGGCGAGGATCGCGACGTTGTTCGAAGAACTGGAGTTCAACAGCTTGCTGAAAGAAGTCAACAGGTTCGCCGCGGTATCCTCGTAGGCTTGTCCGAAGCCGCCGCTCCCCGAATCCGAACGTCGGGCGCCGACCGGATCGTCACGCGATAAAATTCGTATACATCCGGCACAGCTGCTCCAAGGATCGGCGCGGCATAGGTTCGGGCCCGGAGGCCTGCTCCAGCATGCCATGAAAGAGGGAGTGGGCGATCAAGGGCCCGATGAACATGTTGATCGACATGTCGAGATCCTCGTCCGCAAGCTTGACGAGTCCGTTCCGTGCGCATATTCGAAGCATATTCGACAGCACGCCGGTGCTTCTCGGAATGGTTTCGCGGAACAAGTCCCCAAGCTCCGGAAAACGGACGGCCTCGGCGAATACGACGCGAACCAGCGACAAGTATTGCGGATCGATCGTCTTCAGGGAAATGACCTGCGCCATCATCAGCAGCCTATCGTAAAGCTGCCCTCGATTCTCGGGAACGGGCAAGTCCGAGAGCGAGGGCTCTTTGGCATCCGTAAGCTCATGGATCACTTCCCGCAGAACGTCGGAGAACAAAGCTTCTTTGGCGGCGTAATATCGATATAGCGTCTGCTTCGATATGCCGGCCTCGGAGGTGACGAGGTCCATGCTCGTACCCGCGTAGCCCCGGGTCAAAAACAATTCGCGGGCGGCCGCCAAGATTTGCTTGCGCTTGGCGATTTCCCTCGGCGTCGGATTCGCTTTGCTCATAGAATCGCCTCCTTCGTCGGTCGGTTTCTATTAGTATTTCACAAAACCGAAACGGGAGCAACGATATTTGGCTTCGGCGAGCCTTGTCGGATTGACAGATATTTTGCTAAAATTTATATTATAATCAAACTGTACAGTACAGTTTATCTATTTTTGCGCACTCATGTTCAAATCTTGCATTCCTACTGTCGGAAGGGGAAAAGAATCGTAATGAGAGAATTTGTTCGATCAGGTTTGCGGTGGATGCTCGTCTTTGCCATGACATGGAACTGCGTCGCGCCTCTAGGGGGCCATCTCGCCGCGACTGCCGCCGCAGCTGGCTTCGGGGGAGGCGACGGCAGCGAGGAGGATCCTTACGTCATCGCGACGGCAGAGCAGTTATACGAGGTGAGCGTATCCCAAAGCGTTTACCTGGACAGCCACTTTCAATTGACGGCGGATATCGATTTTACGGGATGGGACTGGGGGGCGCGACCCTGGACGCCGATCGGTACCGATGCGGATCCCTTTAGGGGCGATTTCGACGGGGGGGATCACGTGATCTCCGGCTTGCGGATTCACGATCCGCTTCATTCCGCGGGCCTATTCGGCACGAACGCGGGCATCTTGCGGAATGTGGGCTTATTGAATGTCGACATGAACGGAGGCAACGATACGGGGGCGCTGGCCGGGTCCAACGCGGGCGTGATCCACCGAGCATATACGACGGGGACGGTCTACGGCATCGACAACGTCGGGGGATTGGTCGGCCTGAACGGCGCCGGCGGCGTCGTTCAATACTCTCATTCGGAAGTCCGCGCTTCGGGCAGTCAGCACGTCGGGGGGCTGGCAGGAGCGAATACGAACGGAGGCCGGATCGATTCTGCATACGCGACGGGGGATGCGAGCGGGGTTGCTCGGGTCGGAGGTCTCGTAGGCATCAACTACGGAGCGTCGATGATTGAGAACGCTTATGCCACGGGGGATGTCTCCGGAAACGTCTGGGACATAGGCGGCATCGCCGGGTTCATCGGGCCTGGCAGCGTGATCCGGTACGTCTTCGCCACGGGGAACGTCACGGGCGTGCCCGGGGATAAGATGGGCGGTTTGGTCGGCTACAGCAACAGCGGAAGCCTGTATTACGGCTTCTGGAACAACGAGAGCACGGCTCCCGGCGCGTTCGGCTCCAATTACGGTTACGGGGCGTACATAAGCGGACTCTCCATGAACGAAATGCAGGACGAAGAGTCGTTTGCGATATGGGGGGCGAATTTCTCCGACCGCTGGTGGATGGAGAAGGATGGCGAATTGCCCCGGCTCAGCTCCTCTATTCGGTTGACCGACGTTTCCTCCACGGTCTACCTATCCGAATTTCAAGATTTGACGCTTAGCGGACGATTCGAGCCTTCCGAGCATGATCGTCCGGAAAACCTGGGTTTAGAAGTTCTATTGACGGATGCGAACATGACTCCGATCGCGGAAGCCTCGTGGCCGGCCATGCCTTTCGACGGCAGCGGAGAATGGCGTACCGCGATCGGTTATTCCCGCTGGACGCCGACGGCCGGCTCGCTGGTTGACGGTCAATACTCGTTGCAGGCGTGGGGAACGGGATCGGACCGAAACACTTCGGTCGCGAAGACGGATATCGTTATCGATACCGAAATGCCGGACATCGACTTAAGCGCCTCGGCGCGCCTTCCGGATAACACCGTCACGATCAATGCGGACATCAACGACGTAAGCGGAGTGATCGAACGGAAATGGGCGCCCGGACAGCTCGCGGCTTCCGCGTTCGTTGCCGGAGGAACGACGTTTACGGGCAGCGGCTTCGCGGCAAACGCCAACGGTATGTACACGGTGTACGCCAAGGATCGCGCGGGCAACACGGCCGTCGGGCATATTCGCATTTCCGCATTCCCTTCGCCTTCGTCTTCTCCATCGCCGAGCGGATCGACGAAGACGCTTCTTTCGGGAGACGCCGATCTGCAATCGTTGGCGGTATGGGCCGGTCAAGATCCCGTCCCGCTAGATGCCGCGTTTCATCCGGATACTTTATCTTATACGGCAACGACGACGGCGGCCCGGGTAGAGCTTCGCGTCCGCGCCTCTTCTCCCTCGGCCCGGATATCGCTGCGCGGCGAGACGATAGCGGAGAAGGCGTCGTACGACCTGGTTCCCGGCGCGAACCGATTCGAGCTGGTCGTCAGAGCAGAGGACGGGACGGAGAAAAAATACGGAGTCGAGATCTCAAGATCGCTTATTCAATTCTCGGATACAGCTGGTCACTGGGCGGAACAGGATATTCTGAAGGCCGCGCGGGCCGGCCTTGTCGAAGGTTATCCGGACGGGACGTTTAGACCGAACGGGCTCGTTACGCGCGAGGAATTCGCGGCATTGCTCGTCCGGGCGCTGAGTCCCGCAGGCGAAGCGGAAGAGCTTGTCTTCATGGATCGCGACCAGATCGGGGGCTGGGCGAAGCAAGCGGTTGCGCGGGCGGCGGGAGCCGGACTCGTCAAGGGATATCCCGACGGGACCTTCCGCCCGTCGGCGGCGATCAGCCGAGCGGAAGCCGCATTGATGCTCTCCAGGACGCAAGGCGTGACTATCGATCCGAATGCTTCGACCGTTTTTTCGGACGATTCGAACATCCCTGCATGGGCCAAGGCCGCGGTTCGCGATTTGGCCGAACGCGGGATCGTGGCCGGAAGAGGCCAACATCGCTTCGGCCCGGAGGAAACCGCGACCAGGGCGGAGGCGGCCGTGCTATTGCTGCGCTTCCGGGATACGATCGAACGATAACGAAACAACCGTCAGGATGAGAATAAACTCCTGACGGTTTTTGATTTGAATATAAGAATATAGTGATAAGCAAATGAAAGATAATAGACTTTTTTGAAATTGATTTGGCGAATTTTCAACATCATTTATTTAATAAGCAAGAAGATAAAGGAAAAATATTGTAGCTCATCGTTCGATATTGTAAGATAGGTTTGCGTTGATATAGGTAATAAGTCTTATGGAAGGGGGCAGGAGTTGCTCGGCGGACGAGGGACTTTCATCATGAAGAGAGGGACTGGAGATGCGTACGATTCACGTATTCGATGCCAGAAGCGGCATGGTGGTCACGAAGGACATTTACAATTCGGACGGGAAAGTGCTGGTCGCGAAGGGGGTCAAATTGACGGATCGTTACATCGAGCGGCTGCACGATTTCGAGATTCGGACGATCGAGGTGATGGAGGAAGCCGACCTGCCGGACGGCAATGCCGGAAGGCCGCTCGATCCGGTTTCGATTACGAAGGAGGATCTCGAACTGCTGATCAACCGCGCCATTCGCAAGCTGATCCGCACGAATTCGTCCAAAACCGATCTGATGCTGATCGTCGAGGATATTTTCGAGGTCATCCTCGAGGACAGCGCCGTCTTGGAACTGATGTTCCAGATGAAGACGATCGGCGACCGCACCTTTTTCCATGCCGTCAAGGTCGCGGTATTGTCCGTGGCGACGGGAATCCAGCTGGAGCTGGACAAGCCCGCGCTCGTCGACCTCGGGAAAGCCGCGCTGCTGTTCGACGTCGGCAAGTGCTATCTCGATCGGGAGCTGATCCGCAAATCCGAGGAATATTCGGAGAAGGAAAAATCGACGATGAGCGAGCATACGATAACCGGGTATATGCTTCTCCGATCGACATTTTCCGAAGACATCGCGTCAGTCGCCCTGCAGCATCACGAAAGATTCGACGGATCGGGTTATCCCAGACGGCTCGTCAACGAACAGCTTCATCTTTTCTCGCGGATCGTCTCCGTCGCCGACGTGTTCGTCGCGCTGAAGAGCGCCCGCGTCTACCGCCCCGCGTACGAGCCGTATGAAGCGTTGGAGTTCGTTATCGGAGCGGGCGGCCACTTGTTCGATTCGCAGGTCGTGAACGCCTTTAACGAGATCGTCGTCGCCTACCCGATCGGCAGCGTCGTCCAACTGAACGACGGGCGGACGGGAATCGTCTCGGGCATACATAGAAGCTTCAGCCAACGGCCGGAAGTGACGCTGATGTTCGACCGCCGGATGCTGCCGGTCAAATCGGAGATCCTCGATCTGTCGAACCACCCTACTTCGTTTATCTCCAGAGTGCTGTACGATTGAGAAGGAACGCGGCCGCCCGGTTGACGCAAGATCAAATTCGGGCCGATAACGAACAACGCCGATAAAGCCCGAGCGTCCCATCTATGTTAATTTGGAGTGGAGGCGCCATATCTTTTGCGATAGTCCCGGACGGCGACCCGGGCTATTTTTTCGAACGTTTTGCCGAAGCAGGAGAAGCTGTCGAATCCGGTACGGGCCGCGATCTCGGTCACGGACGTTTTGCTTTCCCGGAGCGGCCGCTGCCGATCCCTGCCCTGCAGCCGGACGATCGGACTCGGTCGTCCGAACGGAGCCAGCAGGAGTTCCGCGTAAGGAAGTCGGCAAGCTGATCGCGTCAACTTGAAGGTTAAAGGGAAACGGGAAATCGGACAACGGTCGCCGGAGGCGGCCGTTGTCCTTGTTATATCGCGTCATCATACGAACGGGGAGGATAACCGAAGTCAGAAGGCAGGTAAGCTAGACTTTGCGTGGAATATATTGGTTAGATAGATGGATAAGGGTTGGATGGTTGCCTGATGCAAAGAAAAGGGAGAGGCAAGGGGGATGGTTATGCTCAAGGTCATGATCGTCGACGATAAGCCGATGGTTTGCAGAGGGCTTCGGGAGATGATTCCATGGGAGGAACTCGACGCCCGAATCGTCGGAGAATGCAGGAACGGCAAAGAAGCGTTGGATACGGCGCTTGCGCGCCGGCCGGATGTCATCATTACGGATGTCAAAATGCCGGTGATGGACGGTCTCGAACTATGCAGACAAGTCCGGGATAGGCTGCCTGAAACGGTCATTTTTATTTTGAGCGCCTTTGATGATTTTGCCTATGCGCAAAGCGCCATTCGGTACGGTGTGACCGATTATATCCTGAAGCCGATCGATAAGCGGAAAATGGGTCAGATCGCCGAGAAAATCGGTCAGATCGTCCAGCGGTCCGAAATCAAGCGGCAAATGCACACCATGTTTTATGAAAAGAGCGTGCAGGAGCAAATTGCCGAGGGGTTGAAAACCGGCAACGGCGAAATTTTGGACATGCTCCTGGAGGATTTATTCCTGAAGATACAAAAGGCCGGACATGACACATTCACGGATGTCGGGTTGAAGCTGCTTGCCCTGTTCCTGGAAACCGCAAAATCGACGGGGGTGTCCCCGGATGGCTTCGGCCTCTCTTTCGAGAAGACATCCATGGAGTTATTGTCGCTCGATTCGAGGGAGGAATGGAAGACCGAGCTGAAGAGCATTTTTCGGAAAGCGGTTCAAATGGTCAACGATCGGAAAGACTCCCGCAGCGAAACGATCGCCGAACACTTGAAAAAAGTCATTCGGCGCAAAATCCATGACCCGGATTACACCGTATACAAAGCGGCTCTTGAACTGGGGTTATCCCCCAATTATATCAGCGTTATATTCAGGCAATACACAGGGGAAAACATCAGCGTGTACATCACGAGGCTGAGGATGGAAAAAGCGCGCGAGCTACTGGAGGATATCGGATGTCCTATTCGCGATGTCGCCAAAAGCGTAGGCTTCCTCGATCCGCACTATTTTGCGAAAGTATTCAAAAAAACCGTTGGGCTGACGCCCTCCCAATATCGAAACCTTGTACTGCAGGGCGAGGGAGGATGATTGCCTTGCGCAAGCCGGTCGGGCTTCACCATAAAATTACGCTGATCTTCCTCGCGGTCATTCTGATTTTGATTACCATCTCAAGCGGTATTACCTATTGGAAATTCAATGCCATTATGACCCGCCAAGTGATTCACGATATGGACGGGATCATGAAGCAAAACAAAGTCAATCTGGACAATCTCATCAGCGGACTGGACAAAGCCACCCTGCTGCTGTATACCGATCAGACCATTATGGACATTCTGAACAAAGTCCCCGCCGATTTCATGGAAACGTACAAGGATATCGGCCAATTGAACAATGAACTGATGAAGTATATTTATATCCCGTTGAACAGTATGCTGACTTCGTACTCCGTCAGCTTTTTCGTCACCGATGAGCTGCCCTTTACCCGGGTGCTGCCGTCGGGAACCGATTTTTTTTACGGTTTTTACAACTGGCGGGAGGTCATGGACGAAACGTGGTTTCGGCAAACGGCCGAAGGCGACGGAACATTGGTCTGGTTTAAGAAGCCGAGCGAGAGGAACATGCTGTACGCGGCCCGGCTGATCAAAAATCCCGAAGCCCTTTCCGACGACAGCATGCGGAAGGATCAACGGGTGATTCAGAATGTCGGCATCGTCGTCATTGGCTTCGATACCGCATTGCTCGGCAAACAGATCGAAGCCTCCCAGCTGACCCAATCTACGCGCATTATCGTCACGGACGCACAAGGTAACGCCATATACCTTCCGGATTCCCAGGCCGACACCGTTCCGGCGTATACCTATATCCACTCCCCTTCCGGTCGTGTAATCGACTACGGGCAAAAGTATGTAGTCAGCCGCCAAACGCTCGCTTCCGGCTGGCAATTGTTTGCGCTGATCCCGCTACGCGATATCTCGGAACAAGCTTCGTTCGTACGCAATATCGTCGGCACCACCGCGCTTTTTTCTCTTATTGCGGGTCTCTTGCTGTCCGTGTTGATCTCCAATAAAATATCCGCGCCGATCCGCAGGCTGGCCCGTACCATGAAAGGCATACAGATGACCGATAATCTGGATGTTTATCTGGATCCGCCTGCCGGCAAGGATGAAGTGGGGATTCTGTTCAAAAGCTTTAACGACATGATGCGCCGCATCAGCCGTCTGGTCGGCGAAGTCTATGAGAGCGGAATCCGCGAAAAGGATGCGGAATTGAAAGCGCTTCAGGCTCAGATCAACCCGCATTTTCTTTACAACACGCTGGATTCGGTAAATTGGCTCGCGCTGCAATCGGGGGTCGACCCGATTGCCGACATTAATTCCTCGCTTGCGAATATGTTACGCTACATCACGAAAGATTCCGAGACTCCGACCACCGTCTCCGAAGAACTGGAGCAAGTGAGACGCTATATTGCGATTCAAATCCATTGTTACGAAAACCGCTTTGCCATCGATTATGACATTGACCCCGCCATTCTGGGAATCCCTTGCCCCAAACTGATCATTCAACCGCTAGTGGAAAACGCTCTTCTTCATGGCATCGACAACTGCGAGACAATCGGAAGGATTCACATATCCGGATATCTGGAAGCGAATGCCGCCGTTTTGTCTGTCAGAGATAACGGGCAGGGCGCCGACATTGGAAAATTGAACGTTATTGCGAACGGAACGGCGAAGGCGTCCGAAGATGGCAATCAAGGCTGCGGCATCAAAAACGTAAACAGGCGCATCGCGCTGAAGTATGGGGAAACGTACGGTCTGCATTATGAACCGAGCGGAGAAGGAGGGGTAGCGGCGATTATTCGATTGCCCGTTCATAATAGAATATTCCACCAAACCGATTAATCTTCCTCTTTTGCAACCGCTTACATTCACGATACACTCATTTTAAGCAAACGGCTGTCCGGACAGCCGCTGCGATCTATTAGGGAGGGTGATCGTGCAAATGCACAACAAGAAAAAAGGGATGACGAAAATCGGCCAGTACATCTTGGCGCTGCTTCTGACTGTTTCTTGTCTGTCGACAATTCCCGGCGAACCCGTCTATGCGGATGGAACGGATTACGGGTTGAGCGGAAGCGTGCTGGATTATGAGAATTATTTTCTCATCGACAAGCATGGGCTGAATATTATCGGCGCGATCGAGAACGCAGGAAATCTGAAAGGAAAAGTGGTGGATACGGATCCCTGGTACGAAAACAACGGGTGGTTCGAGTATAAAATCACGGCTCCCGCCGACGGCTGGTACGAGCTGATTCTGACTTACAATCCTGCCATATCGCAAACCACTCCGTGGACCTCCGGCACGAATGGAGCGTTGTGGGAGCACGAGTATATCCTGGACGGCGAAACCTATTTGAACCCGTTTCCCAAATCCGTTGCCGCGAATAAAAAGAAGGTGAGCAACGTATGGCTGACTGCGGGAACGCACACCTTCCGCATCCAGCAGATGCGGTGGATGGGACTCGATGCCATCGAAGGGTACGAATTCATACCGGTGGCAGACGGCGTACTCGAGAAGAACCTGCGGGTGACCCTTGGTCCCGACGTGCCTTACGGCGCCCATGGGGGGGCGCATTATCTGAGGGAAGATGAAACCTTCCCTTTGCAGGTTTATTCGGCAGGCAGCTCCACAGGTACGTTAGCAGTGGAAGTGTGGGCCGTGGATAATGCGGTTGAAAGCTATGTGAAAAGTTACCCGTTGACCATTTCCGCCTCAGCCGCAGAGGTTGAGCAAAGCCTGCAGATCAGCCACGACCTGCCAGGCTTGTATAAGCTGAAGTACAAGGTGAACGGCAGCTATGTGAATGCGACGGAAGGGCTGCTTGATGTCGAGTTTATCGTCATGGATTCCACTCCGGTACAGCCGGTGGGCGACCTTGATGATGAAGTCGAGAAACATCTTATCCATACCATTCCGGTCACTCAGTCCCCCGATTATGTAAGCGGAGCCCATGACTCGGAGTTCGGCGCTCAGCAGCGAGTCGTGACGGCGGACTTCGGGACTTACAGAGAAACCGGCGACAACGGTTATCTTTCGAATAGAATCAATCCCAATTACATCGCGTATACGTTGCCTGCCATGGAGAGCGACAAGCAATATCTGATCGAGTTGGATTATCCGGATAACGAGCTGCGCACATTTGCCATCGCGATTAAGGAAGACGACGGCTCCAGTCTGGCGGGAGGCGTCGATACTGGCGGAGAGTACCCGGTATCCAACGCTATCGACACCTTTGCGTTCCATTATTATCCCGTCCATGACAAAGATGACGCGGACTATAACGCTCCAAGATTGATCATTGAGAACGCGCAGGCAGGCTTGCGTGCGGCGGTATCCGAAATCAGGGTGTATGAGGTTACGGGACTGCCTGCGTTGCCGGTGGGGGAGGACGGACGCGACTTCGGCTTCTGGTATGAGGAGGCAAACAATTACGCCCATATGTTCGGGGCGAAATCCAATACCCGGGAAGAATATGAAAAAG
>Ga0065721_10052473_pt1 | contig 11823 bp, 15 predicted proteins | sample Mesricmetagenome_FD_59108 | JGI IMG/M metagenome (GOLD analysis project Ga0065721, IMG submission 59108) | Mesophilic microbial community from rice straw/compost enrichment Sample: eDNA_1 v2 (version 2) | ecosystem: Engineered > Solid waste > Grass > Composting > Bioreactor | place: USA: Davis...
TCGATTGATTTAAAGCACAGCGATGTGGTGGCTAGACTGGTTTGCGAACTTGGATCCACTCGCAGCTATTTTGATAGATGGGCCCTAGAGACCAGGCTTCGAGTGCACAGAGACGGGACGGAGCATCGGGCCCCCTTGCGATGGAGAAGCATCGGACCTACGCTCGGACCTTGAGAGCGGTGAAGGGACAAATCCATGATTCATTGAATGGAACGCGTTTGTGAACGCGTGCAGAATTTTTAACATCCGAATCGGTGGAGAGCAGCCTCGGCTGCAAGATCTCGACAGTCGTTTAGGACCACCAAACTCACTAGTGCGTCGCAGTCTTTCGGTGCAAGTACGGATGGTCCAGCACGTGGAGGAGAGGGACGACTAAGTTTGACTCTGAGGCTGGGAGCAGGGAATACATCCTTATCACCAAGGAAATAAACTAAAGACTCCTTGAGACGGGGGATTTTCTCCTAGTTCTCCCCACATCCCATTTGCCTAATTTCCATTCGAAGTGCCTTTTTTGTTGCTTCACAAACCTCTGGTGCGAAAGACACGCCTTCGAGTTACATCGTCGGCCCTCAAAAAGTTGCCGGGTGCGGTGGGGCGGGGCCTTGTCCGGGTTCCCAGCCCACGTGCAACTACGGTACGAAGGATAGTCACCTCACAATTTCTCACTTGTTCAATAATCGAGGGAGAATATGGCAAGATATAGAAAGTGGCTTGTGGAGTGGAATGTACATGAGATGGTACAAGTGGTCATGCAATGATACAGACTGAATACAGTCAAGGATTGTCGTTGCTGGTCGTCAGGGATAAGGGGTCATCAACAGGAAGCGAAAGATCGTCGCAGAGACAGCGACGTGACGGTGCAAATGTCACTGAGACTGAGCGCTCCCGCCACTTGCTCTCGCTGGTGCCTGTTGCGCTGGCGAAGACGGTTTGAACTCCAAACTCTGGGCAATGAGTGGCCATACTGGGGAGCGGGTGTTATCGTTCAGTCAGTATACATTTTCCAGGACCACCAGTGTTCGATATGGGAATGGAAGCGGTATAGTGTGTGAGGCAGGAGGACATTGAAGCCAGTGATACATAACCGAAAAATCTGACTGTTAAGGGTGTGAAGGAACCGAGCTCACCTTCCTCAAAACCTGGGTGACGCCCAGTCCTGATTTGCTGCCACACCGTTCTCATAGATTCAGACGCACGAATGTCGTGCCAGTTATTCAGGAAAAACTCAATTTCCACCTTGATCAGAGACAGTCAGATGGTCGTTCAACACGGGAGAGTGGGAAAGAATGAGGCAGACCTTGCGAACCTCTTCAAACACCGCAGCGAAAGGAGAAAATACCTCGTAGGCGATGTTATCCACTGTCAACGACTTGAAGATATGCTACATCGAGTCAAGATCTCATGAGCGAACACCCCAAATTTGCGACTCCAATTCCGAGGTTTTCAAGTACCTTTGCCGCTCGTTCCTTCAATTCGCCCAAATCAAGCTCTGTTCGTGTCGATTAGGCACCAGATGTTCAATCAGAACTAACGTAACTTACTGTCTGCCACTCTGTAAACGGCCTTTGCCGAACAGGGTGCGGGTCGCCCAGGGTTATCCTTCATCCATTCGAGGATCCACTCGACCCTCGTCGAAGGGCTCTCGCCTGGACGTTTAGTTCCAGGTGCTTGATTGGTGCTTTCTGAGGCAGAACTGTTATGGGTGATGACTGGAGTGCCGCTTGGCGAGTTTCTTGACTTCGAATTGGAGAACGTCGAGGACAGCGGAGCAAAAACAATGGTATCGGTGTATAGCTGAGGCAAGAAGTCAGTGGGGGCTAGATCTTAACCACAAGAAATTACCCACATAGTAGAGAATCGCTTTGTAGGTCGAGTAAGCCACATCTTTGATGACGATGGTCATACATTGTCTCCCATCCCCGACTTGTTGACGAGGGGCTTGGACTGCCCGCGCTGGTGTCACTTCAGAGGGTGTCGTAGGCTCTGATAGACTGATAGGTGGGATGAGATCGTCATTATGTTCTGCCTCTGCAGTGTCCAGCAGCCCTGTAAACTCCTCGTGCGTGGCAGGGTTGGTCATCTCTGGGTTTCCAGCAAATGACAAGCCAGCAGACAGGACTTCGTCATCTTCGTCGTCGGAGTCCTCGAACTCGTCCATGATGCTGGTCGAGAATGTACTCCGAGGACTTCCAATGGAGCGCACGGAAGGAGTTGGTGTGCCATGGGACAAGGCTATTCCAGAGTTGCCTTCTGCAAAGTGTGACTGGAACACTAGAGGCAGGTCAATCTTCAATCGGAAGCGTGTAAGGCATCGACTTCTCACTTGTTGCAAAATAGTCTGCACGCGCTAAAATCTTCTTCGATGCCCACACGCGTCGGGCCGATCTTGAGTCTTGTCCGCGCTTCGCGATAATAAACTGCACATCAGAATAGGTAGGATCGTCCAGCAGCGACCCGAACGTGTCGAGCAAAGGTTTAGGTATGGAGTAATGTGTCACAGCAGGAGGGGGTGCTGGTGCAACCGGGGTCGAAATGACGCTGCAAATGATAACAAAAGCATCTTGAGCCTTGATAGTTGGCGAGAGGTAGTAGATGTTATCTCGGCGCGCAAACTGGGCCCTGCAGAGAATTGAGTGTAGTTCATCATTTACATGCTAGTGGGTACAGACCATCCCCAATTTGCAGTCTTTGAAGAGTGTGATCAGGATTTCTACACGCGAGACAAAGTGGAGAGAGTTGCACACCTTGTATGAGAACGAATGGTTCACGGCTTCTTTTAAGTTGTACAAAGTATTCTTCTCCAAGCTGAGGGAAATAGGCATGTCAGATATGCCAGCGAGCCCATGAAGCTCAAAGGAACAGGTCTACTTGCGAAGCTCGAAGCTGAACTTGTATTGACCTTCCCGGACCCATCTGCGAGCAAATAATTATCAATGGAGGGCAACCCCAGGTTATCTTGTCCACCAAACGCACCTCCCGTTGTCAGAGAGAGCTGCCTCCTTTTCCGCCGCTGTTGGCTGAACGTGGAGAGCTTCAACTGGGCCTGACCGACTGGTTCGATGAACGGAGTACACACCTCGCAGGACAGATACAAACTGACATATCCCTCGCTTCCTCCCTCCTTCTGAACTCCGGCGTTTGCGTAGAAGAGGATCTGAAATCCACTATAAGCTGCCGATCATTTGTGGAAGCCTCCCGCGTACCTGCCATCGGCCATCTCCAAACTTCGGGGACCTCGTCACCTTCGACTTGGCATCACCCTTTGTAGAGTCGAACAGGGTCTTTAAGCCCCTCAGCGTCCATTCAAAGTTGATGCACGTAGACTCTTGATACTCGGATTCGACATCCATGCGTCGGTGTGTGTTTGAGTGTCACTGGATATGGACGGGGATGGTGGTGGAACGAGAACAAGGGGTGTCAGAACACGTGGGGCCGGGTCTGATCGCATTGCGGGGTAAGCGATGGGCGTCTATTCCGTGCCCTGTTCGGAAGGGGGCCGTGTCAGGGGAAACGCCCTACTTCCCCGCATCGGTCATTTTCAATAAAAGGTGCGTCCTACGTAAACCATACGTGACGCACTCCCGGGGTGGCTGGGCCAAACCCAACTGTCGCTGAAGCATAATGCTGATTTCAACTAAACGTTGCTCCATTGTTCATCATAGTGAACTGATTCCTCAAATTTTGATTGAACCACATAATTCTAAGCCCGGAGAAAGTGCAACCGCAGTCACGTCCTACTTGCCCCCAGAGAGCAACTTCCTGAAGTCATCTTGTCCCTTGCCGGAGCCCTCTCCCGATGAGCTCTTACCAGTTTGCGACACTGATGTCGTTGACGGAGTGCCAGCAGCGGCAACACTGGGACGCACGAACCCCAATCCTGCTCTTGGTCTTGATGCAGCTTTCCGCGGAACGAACAAACCTCCCGTCTTGGCCAACGGCCCGGCGGACCGTGAACCTTCCTTTCCGTCTTCTGAGAGAACCAGTGTGTGATCCCCCAGGACAATCGGCTCGGTCCGTAAGAGGAGCTTTCCGGCTTCCTGTCATGCCTGTGAGTGTTTGGGCCATAAGAGGGGGCGAGGTGCGTACCGCAGCACTTTCGAGTTCCACTACGGCTTCGCCCTTGTCCGAAAACAGCTCAACACGTTTGACTGAGGCAATGCGTTCGAACAGTTGCTGGACGATCGCTTCTTGCGTGCCCGACGGAATATTTTTGACGCGGACAGAACGGGCTCGAGTCTCGGCAATCCGACCAAGACCTGTATCACTCTTATGGCGAGCGCGAACACGCGGGTCGGCGAGAGTCACTGCAATACGCCTCTTTTTCAGCTCGTAGTTGTTCGCGTCCAATGCCCGACGGGCATCTTGCTGTCGATTGGTTAGCATACATCAGATCGCCCAGCAAGAGACGCTCACAGGGTCTTCGTATTCCACGAAAGCGTATCCACGAGCATGCCCTCCTTCCTCAGTGGCCAATCGAATGTCTTTGACTTTGCCATACTGCTCAAATATCAGATAGTTCCCCAATAGAGTACTTAGAAAGCAAGCTCACGGTCGAGAATAGTTTCTGCAAATCTTCCTTGTTCGCAAACTTGCTCAATCCCGCAACGTAGATTTCTCGCTCATTCGCATCATGATCTGTTCGTTCCTTCTTGCGTTCGGGGTTGGATACGTACACATTGAGCGCCAGGTTGGGCTCCAGTTCCCGCCCATGCAACTCCAAAGCATTTTGCGCAGCGTCCTATAGGGATAGACGCGTAAGTAATGGCGTTCGCGCGAGAGAGCAACGAACGGAGCGTACTGGGGAGGTGTATTGCACGTAGCAGAACCTCCGCGTCGTCTTAAATTTCTTGCTTGGCCACCGCACATCGAACAGCGTTCCATACGTCCCAAACAGATTTCTGATGTACCCATCGTCTGCGGATTCGGGGAAGTTGGTCACGTAGAGCGTCGACTTCCATGCAAGATGAACAGCGATCTCTTGGTCATGAAGGCACTTTTTATCTTTCGTGAGGGCCGCAGGTATACTATCCTGTTGCTCAGGAAATCAGCATATTTAGATGCCGAGGGAGTTTTGACTCTCACTCTGTCGTAAAACTCGACCAAAGCAACTCGGGACGTCGGCAGCTGGGTGAACTTGACTTCGCGCACACCACCGCACTGATGGAGCTTTAGTCCGTGAGTGACATTGAGAGAGGCAGGGACTTACGTCCTTGAACAAGCTCTTGAGGTCATCTTCGGAAGCAGACGCGGGAATGTCAGCGACGAACACAGTCGTGTTCTCGCGATCCCTACATTCCAATCAGTCCATTTGCCAAGAAACAGTTAGATTGCATGCGTACCGCTTCAGAGCAGGCGTCTTGACATCCTCTGGGGCTACGATAAGCTCGCGACATCGTTGGAACGACCACCTAACTTACCGAATCTAGCCTTCTTTGCGCTTGTCTCCGCCTTCTCCTCGCTTTCGGCGGCCCTCTTCTTATTATCTGATCCACTTGCTACGGGAGCATTGGTATCGACCTCCATGGCATCGGACGCAGACGGCTTGGTATCCACGTTCATTGCGTCAGACGGCTCTGCATTACTGGGCTGACTTGGTACGGCAGCAGCCTGCGATGCCTCGTAAGCCTGAGCAGCATCCTGGATGGAGTGATTGAGCGACATCATCAGCAGGAAAACGGAAGGAACGCACCCTCGCACGGTAGAAGTTGACTTGAATACGGGCCTTCTCGACCAAATCAAGGCAGTTGTCAATCTGCTCTACAGATCCATGCAATTGTTCGAATGAGATCCAAGCTTCCCAGATGGCCTCGGGCCAATCAAGTTTTTTTTTGTGTATGTCGACGAAGACGTCGCGAGCCTGGTCGTAGAGTTTGTGCTTGCTGAAGACGGAGGCTACTATTAGTCAATGAAGAGTCGAGGGTGAGGGAAAAAATCGCACATGAGGAGGTCGGTGTAGTTGATCCAGACGAGGTAACTAGTCCTTGATCGTTTGGCCGCGGCTTGCCAGACTTCAACTGCGCTTTCAGCCAAGCCAAGGTCCTCGTACTGCAAGCAATTTGTCAAGCACAATCCTTAGGCAAAGCTCAACAAGATCCTGACCGCGCCAGCCAGGAACTTCTCCAGTCGGAACTTGGCATCTCCTTGCTTTGAAACTAGAAGGTTCGAGTCAAAATCAATTCTCACTTCCAGAGAAGGAGCATCCACACTTTGAACAATTGCTTGGATCGCGCTCTCCACAACTGTGATCTCGGCGAAATTTTGATTGTCGACCTGGCGCTTTTCATAGCTCGCGTAGGCCAATGCAACAGGGATGAACTGTTCCATGTCCTTCTGCAGAAGGTTCGGTTGAAGGGCCCTTTGGTATGCATCTGTCGCCTGGCATGAGCAGGAACTCGTGCGACATCGGGGAGAACACACCTGGGACCGATTCAAGCTCGCTCGGCGCCATACTTTGCGACGCACGTTCCTATTGGGCAGAATCAGCACGGCCCAAGGATTGCGCATGCACAGAACACACCAAAAATCTGATGTAACGCGACCAAATTTCACCAGAACCAGGGACACTACGAAGTGCGCGCTTGAACAGCTCGCTTTCAACGTCCACTCCGACATCAAGAAGTCTCTTTGATGGTATCAGCAATAGACGAACGCGGACGAGCTGAAGGTGACTCACTGTAGCATCGAGATATCCTGACCAAAAAGTTGCCAAGGCTAACCCTGCATTCGGTTCTTGATTGAGAACACGCTTCGCTGCCTCAGAGATCGCGCGCTCAAACACGCCACGAGTGACAAGAAGGTCAGGGTTTTTGGCTCTTCGTTCATATGTGATATATGATGAGAAGGCCTCCAAGGAGTTGTTAGATTGCTTCTACGGCTAAGGTCAGAAGTGTGGAGAGAGAGCATAGATCGGTTCCCACCAAAGCAGCTTCCAGAAGTTCCCTGCGTTCATACCCCTTGACAACACCAGCACGCGCCTTGGTTGCCGTGACCATGATTGACTCGTACGCTGCGGGCGATCGATACTGGGTCGTGAAAGTCGAATAAGCTTGGAAGGTCTCGTCGGAATCTGGAAGCCATGAGTCGATACTTTGAATGCAAGTTCAGACAACGCACTGGAGTGAGGTTGCTTCAAACGCAAGAGAAACAGCTCTCCGACATGTTCTTGCAATGTTTGCTTTTCTGCCGGGCTGGCATTCTCAAGTTGCTCCAACTCCCAGTCGCGTTGGACATCGAAGAGCAGGTGGCTCTATATGGAGGCCTGGTCAGGAAGATATCCTTCCAGAGAAATTAACACTCACTTCTGTGATGTGGTCAATACCCTTCGAGACTATATTTGAGATGGCTGCTCGTGTCCAGGTTGTTGAGAAGAGCTCTCCGAATGCCTCAGGCTTTGGGCTTTCGCCTTGGTATTTGGCATGTTGGTCAACAAGAAACCGGAGGTGCCTTTGAAGGATTGGAATGGCTAAAAGTTCGGGTACTTGAATATGGCCGATGTGAAAATGCAATAAACTTACATAGATAGTCGGCCTCTGCGCGCTCGTACAGTTCCAGAAGCTCCTGCACGCCCTCTGCCGAGGTAAGGTCGAGTGTCTTTTCCTTCGCGTCGATATATGGCAGCCAGACCGCATCTCCTACCGCAAGGAATTGTGAGAGGGTCTGGTAGGCCATAATTTGGGAATCGAGGTCATCGAGGGATTTGGCCAGCTCGATATGACGCAAGTGCAACGAAAGGTCATATGGCTTGTCGGAGATCTCTCCAATGACGGTCGCCAGGGCGTCGAGATTTGTTGCCTCGTCCATTCTCGGGTGTGCGCAGTTGTGTGGAAGTGTAACGAGAACAAGGACTGGGATGACGGAGGAGAATGAAGAGCGGTCGCCGACGCGTTTCGATTCTGCACGGTGAGCGATACCTCCGATCAATACTCCCACAGCCACTCTGCTCTCGCCCCTCATCTGCACTTGAAAGCCCTCTCAAAGAAACTAAAACCACTCTGATAATGAACGGTACTCCTTTGTTGAGCCACTTGCTGATGCGGGCGCCCACGCTGCCAAATGGGTGAGACCTCAGCCGAGAGAGGGCAGCACGCGCACAGCCAAATGCCTTTGTCCAAACTCGCCGACCCACATACCCCGATCCTCGTTCGGGTCTGCTCCATTCATTTACCTTTCCGTCTCCTCCACACACGGAAGACAATATAAGCCCGCGATATGAAGGCTGCGCCAGGACCCCCCGTTTCATTCTCTCTCTCCCTCTGTCCCTTCGCACACACTCACTGCCATGTTTTTTCGTCGCCGCACCGAAGGACAGAGAGCCTCAACACCACGTCGCTCCTTTACAGAGACCATCAAGCTCAAGTTGTCGTTGCCATTGTGCGTCTTATCTGTTGCCATCCATACACCCTCTCATACCCGACCATTTTCAGCTCCAAGCCCCCCTCTCCTTCTGAACTCGCCTATTCTCCCCCTTCTCCTCGCCGGATCGAAGACATAGGACGACCCAAGCAGCTTCGCAAAGCACGCCACCATGCCGATCCGAGCTCCCAAACACACTTCATCAACCGGCTCCCCGTCGAGATACTCGCCCTCATCTTCCTCTCGGGCAGCGAGGACGACATCTTCTTCCCCATCACTGTCTCCCATGTCTGCAGGACCTGGAGACATATTGCCCTCCGGACTCCGGCGCTCTGGCGACGGATCACCCTCAGCCCCAAGGAGCGAATGTGGAAGGAACGGATCAGGCGAGCTCGGGCATGCTCCCTCGACGTGCAACTCCTCCCAGTCAAGTCCCGCTCGAGGCGGGACGAGCCTGAACACCCAGAACTCGACCCCTACTCTATCCAATGGCACATGCACATTGTCCTCCCCTATATCAACCGGTGGCGATCCCTCGAAATCGTCTTTCCCGAGTCTGGTCCTTATCTCTGGAAGGCAGCTCTCGCTCGTGTGTGCTCACGATCAGGAGCCCAAGCACCGCTCCTCGAAGACCTCAAGTTGGTGTACAAGGCCAATGACGATCCAGAAGTCTTCACGCTTTTCTCCGGAATCGCCCCTAACCTCCGAAGCGCAACACTGAATGGAATTCGACTAAACTGGCTTCCTTCCCTCTTCGCCAACCTGACGTTCCTAGACTATACTCATCATGGCTTCACCGCGGGCCACCGGGCGGTAGAGGACGTTATTCAGATGCTCAGAGTGTCGTCAGAGCTCGTTCATCTCCGGCTTGGCTTCCCTCGCAAAGCGGTGTCCCATTCGTCTCCCTCGCAGCAGGAGCCATCCAGCAAGCACGTGGTGCTCCGCAAGCTCAAGTTCCTCCAACTGCGCGTTGAAGGCAAGGATATTCCCTTCGAACTTGCCCGGCTCGCTACCCTCATTGTCACGCCTTCCCTCACCTCCCTTCACCTCGTGGACAACAGTCGCTCCTACAACTCCTTCGCCTCGCTCAAGTCATTCTTTTACATTTACGCCCTCCCCCCTTCCCTCTGCTCCGTAAAGATCGAGCATGGATGGTACGACCCACGAATGGTGACCCCTATCGTCCAGTCGCACCTGAAAGTCCGCCAAATCTCGATCAAGCGCCTGCACCTCCCAGAGCAGACCATCAACGTGAAGCCTTCCCTCGCGCAGTCTCATTCTGCGTCACAGCGCCATCGGAGCAGAAAAGTCTCTCAACCCGCGCGATTATCGACTGCACGGCAGGAATGGGCCTCGGAGAGAGCTCCTCCAATCCCAATCCGGAAGAGCAACAGCGGCGGGCCGGGGACAGGGGATCGACAAGTCCAAATCCAGCGAATCGACGTGCAGTACTTCAAGGCTTGAAGGCAGGTCCCTCCAGATGTGTCATCTTATGCTATCATTGTATCGAACTCTCCTTCGTTTTGTCTTATGTTTTTCCTCTGCTTTCTTTCGCTTTCGCAACCCTGCTGGGCATCCCACTCTCGTTTTAGTCTTCCCAGACTCGCACTAATCTAGAATGGACCTCATTGATAACTTACTTGTATCTATAGCCCCCGTCTGTCCTTGCAACTTCTTCTCTGTGCTCCCTGTATTAGCAGATACTTACCATTGCCCCTATTCATATCACCCTCGCTTTGTTCGGGTAGGACGGGTCTATTTGCACTCTTCTCCACCCCTTTTCCCCTCCCCACCCTCAAAACCATTCATCAGGTTACCCGAAAGGTAACATCGTCAAGAAATTTATACCGATCCTCTCTCATGCTCGACGGAGTTGACTTCAAACAGCAGCAGAGAAGCGAAGAACCCGTTAGGATGGTCTCAAGCCAGAAGATGACCCCTTGAATATGATGGACCAGAAGGACGGTCAATATTCGGAGTCACAGGTAGTTCCCGATGGTTCGAGGAGACCGGCTCCAGATCCACGAGACCAGTGGCTCAACTTTTCCGGTAAGAGTCGGCGTCAAGTTCTGGTTGAATTCCAGGATAGGTCACTCATTTTCGTCTTCAAGTTCTAAAATTCGACAGCATTCTCCTTCACAGTTCTAATATCACTTTCATATCATTGTGCCCAGCGACCCTCTAGATTGCATTAGGTTGCGAAGCGCTCACCGGGGTTTGACGAAAACCTTTTAAGCGGCTTCTAACCGGTCCAATGAAACTAAGCAATGTGCAGACCTCTACGGGGAAACCCAGGGCGAACAAGGGAAACAATGACCATGATATTTGAACTTGCACGGATGCTCGCTCTTGCGGTTCTAAGGTCAAACCACATCTTCAAGCTGACCCTTTGATAAGTCTCCTAATGCTTCGCTACACCCACCTGCTTGAAACACTGCTCGTCGTCTTACTTGCCGCCTTCACTGCGACAGCAGCACCCGTGGCAGACACGGGCGATACTTCACTTGCCGCTCGTCAAGGGACGGCTGGTGGCCCTGGGATACAGGACCCATTCATATATCTAACGTGGTCGTCAAACGGCCCTTTGTCCGCACCGACGTTTATTAATGGCCCGGGGGGCAACTTCATGTGAGTCGCCCGCTCTTCGCAGTGGGCAGGCAATCTGTCTCATAGTTTTGCGCCACCAGTATCAATTCTCCGGGTGTTGGACTCATTGGAGGAGGAAAGGGTTGGAATCCTGGAAGTTCCACCAGGTGTGAACCCGCGGTCCCCACTGCACAACACGAGACTGAAATATCACTTGAGGGTCATTACCTATGCGGGGACGTTTTCTGCAAGTAACGGCTTCCTCTCGGTGCGAGGGTGGACTCGGAATGCGCTCGTGGAATACTGTGAGCCTCTCTTTGGCTCATCCTTTGTCGCTATACTCACTACGCACTTGCCGAAGACATTGTCGAGAACTACGCGGCCTACAACCCCAGCGCTGGAAGTGGGTGTATCCTCATCTGAGTTGCGGTTTCGTGCCATCTAACAGGAATGCTCAGTGGCCATAAGAGGCACGGTTACTGTTGACGGGGGCGTGTATGACTTTGGTGCGTGCCGTGACTCCATTACCACAACCACATAGGCATTCAGTTGGGACGATACAGGTGTTACAACACGCGTAAATCAACCCTCCATTGATGGGACGAAGACCTTCCAACAGTTCTGGTAAATCTCGCCATGTTTCATTGCCGCACGGACACCTAATCACAATCATTGAACAGGTCCGTTCGCAGAAACAAGGTACGATAACCTCTGATATTCATCAACTCACACTCCTAAAATAGAGCGCAAGCGCACTGGAGGTACCATAACGTTTTCAGCCCACGTTGCCGCCTGGAAGGCTGCAGGAATGAACCTCGGCTCGCTGCACAACTACCAGATTGTTGCTTGTGAATGTGAGTAAGCATCTGCGTTTGAGTCACCTGC
>Ga0065721_10000333_pt1 | contig 11820 bp, 9 predicted proteins | sample Mesricmetagenome_FD_59108 | JGI IMG/M metagenome (GOLD analysis project Ga0065721, IMG submission 59108) | Mesophilic microbial community from rice straw/compost enrichment Sample: eDNA_1 v2 (version 2) | ecosystem: Engineered > Solid waste > Grass > Composting > Bioreactor | place: USA: Davis...
ACGCTTGACTTGCCTTCGCGCGGTTAGCACGTTCGCCGGCCTTTCCCCTCACGGGGTGGTAGCTCAGCTGGTTAGAGCGTCTGCCTGTCACGCAGAAGGTCGCGGGTTCGAGTCCCGTCCATCCCGCCATTCGTGAGGTTTTCCGGCCGGAAGATGAATTCTTCAGGCTGCGGAGCGGGGGCCTTGAAGGCGTGCGGTGATTTGTCCCCAGACTTCGACGGCGAAGCGGAGGTTTTTCGCCTTGTGGGCGAGTTCGCGGGCGAGGTGTCGGTCGTCGGGCCGCTCGGCGGGGGTGCCGAGGCGGCTTTGGACGGTGCGTAGTTCGTCCGCGCAGCCTTGAAAGAGGTGAATGATGTCGCTGCGCTTCGCCGCGGCGTAGGTTCGCTTCGATTTCGGCTCGGAGGTGGGCGGCGTGTTGCCCGACGGGGCGGAAAATCCAGGAGGGGTGTTGCGGGGAACAACGGCGACGCAGTCAGCCAATGCCTGACAGGTGTTGAAGCTCATGGAAATGCGACGCTAGCGATCGGCGAGAACACGCAATGCGGAAAGCGATTCGCCTGCAATAATCCGGAAATCCCCTAGCATCGGCCCGGTAGAATTTCGGGAAAGTTGAGCCTTTTCGAAGGAAGCGGCATGTAGGTCTTTGCCTCGAACATGGTAAGAACCGGCGGTTTCGAGGCCGACGAAATGAATTCGCGCCGGGTAAGTCCTCGCCAAACGGTTTCGAACTCCCCAATGTCAGCGGCGCCCTTTTCGCGCGGGTCGCAGCGGTCTTTTATTCTCCCTTTCCTTCATGGTCAGTCCCAACTCCCCTGAAACGCAGGGCGGTGCCCCCACGCAGGGCGCGCCCCGCTCGCTCAANGATGTCGTTATCCGGCTCGCCGGGAACTCGCAGGACGGCATTCAGACGGTTGGCGGTTTTCTCGCCCGTCTCGCCGGTCGCAGCGACCAGGACGTGATGACCTACATGACGATCCCGTCGACGATTTCGGGCGGGCCGTCGATTTTCCAAGTGCGCATGGGCACGGGAGACATTCTCTCGGCGGGCGATCGCGCGGACATGCTGGTGGCGTTTTACCAGCACAGCTACGAGGCGCATATCGGTTCGCTGCGGCCGGGCGGCGTGCTGCTTTACGATTCCGATCACGTGAAGCCCAACACGGAGAACAACGCGTTCTCCTACATCGCGGTTCCGATCACGAGCGCGACGGTCGAGGCGGTCGGCGGGGCGGGGAAGGACAAGGGCAAGAACATCTTCGTGCTGGGATTGCTCGCGCGGGTGTTCGACCTCGACGTGATGAAGCTCGGCACGCTCATCAAGGAGCGCTTTGGCGGGAAATCCGAGGATGTCGTGCGCAACGCCATGCTGGCGTTCGATGCCGGTTATGCATGGCCGCAGAACAACCTGCGCGACATCTTTTATCGTTTCGACGCGGCGGCGCGCACGGCGGCGAGCGGTCGGCCGCAGGTGACGATGGACGGCAACATGGCGCTGGCCTACGGGTTGATCGCGGCGGGCGTGCGCCATGGCGCGGGTTACCCGATCACGCCGTGGTCCTCGATCATGGAAATGCTGCGGACGGAGCTGCCGAAATACGGCGGCATCTTCGTGCAATGCGAAGACGAGATCGCGTCGGTTTCGACCGCGCTCGGTTTTTCCTACACGGGCCGGCTCGCGGTCACGGGCAGTTCGGGTCCCGGGTTGTCGTTGAAAATGGAAGCGCTCGGCTGGGCCGTGATGGCGGAAATGCCGTTGATCGTGATCAACGTGCAGCGCGGCGGGCCGTCGACAGGATTGCCGACCAACGTGGAGCAGAGCGATTTGATGCAGGCGATCTACGGCAGCCACGGCGACACGCCCCGCGTGGTGCTCGCGCCGAAGAATGTCGAAGACTGCTTCCATGTCGCCCTCGAAGCGGCGCGGATCGCGCGCGATTACAGCACGCCGGTGATCATCCTCACCGACCAGGCGCTCGCGACGCGGATCGAGGCGTTCGACGAACCGGACCTCGCCAGTTTGATGGTGGATCCGAAGCCGGACCTCACGCCGCGCGGGGCGGATTTCAAACCGTATCCGCTCGATCGCATCACGCGGCACGCGCCGCCGGGAGCGAAGATCGAGTCGAACAAATATCCGACCGTCACCGGTCTCGAGCACGACGAGTTCGGACATCCGACGGGCAGCCCCGCGCTGCACATGAAGATGACCGCGAAGCGGCGCGAGAAGATCAAGGCGCTCGGCGCGTCGCTGCCGGATCCGGAATTCAACGGCGATTCGTCCGGCGAGGTGTTGCTCGTGACGTGGGGCTCGAGTTGGGGCCCCGGGCGCGAAGCGCTCGTGCGCATTCGCCATGCCGGCGTGAAGGCCGCGCATCTGCACCTGCGGCATTTGCATCCGCTGCCGCCGCGGCTCGAGGAGACGTTTGGCCGGTTTCACAAGATCGTCGTGGTCGAACTCAACGACGAAGGCCTTTACGGCTACGGTCAGCTGGCGATGATGCTGCGCGCGCGTTATGCGAATCCGGCGATCGTCAGCGTGACGAAGACGGACGGCCTCACGTTCAAAGTCAGCGAAATCGTCGCGGGCGTCGCGCGCCACCTCGAAAGTCAGGCGCTCGATGCCTCGCTCGGCGCGGCATCGCATAGCTCGCTCGCCCGGGTCCGCTGAACCTCAACAAGTCGAAAAATTCTTATCTGATTTGCTCATGTCCACCGCTGCGATTCCCCAAGCTGCCACGCCGGCCGCGCCCACTGCCAACGGACAACTCACCAAAAAACTTCTCACGGCGGACCACCCGACGTGGTGCCCCGGCTGCGGCGACTTCGCCGTGCTGGCGGTGTTTTACCGCGTGTTGGAGAAACTGAATTATCCGCACGAGAAGATCGTGACGTTCGCCGGCATCGGCTGCTCGTCGCGCTTTCCGTATTTCGTGAACACGCACGGCGGCCACTTCCTGCACGGGCGCTCGCTGCCGTTCGCGGCGGGCATCAGCCTGAGCGACGACGAGCTGCATGTGTTTGCGTTTGGCGGCGACGGCGACGGTTTCTCGATCGGCGGCAATCACCTCGTCCACACGGCGCGCAAGAACGTGAACCTCACGTATGTGATCATGGACAACTTCGTCTATGGCCTGACGAAAAAACAGACGTCACCGACGTCGCCGCTCGGTTTCAGATCGAAGACCGATCCGACGGGCGCGATCGACCAGCCGATCAATCCGATGCGCACGCTGCTCAACAGCGGCGCGACCTTCATCGCGCGGAGCCATTCGACGCAGGTGAATCACATGACCGAGATGATGCTGCGCGCGGCGAAGCATCCGGGTTTCTCGGTGGTCGAAATCCTGTCGGAGTGCGTCGAGTTTTATCCGGGGGCGTTCGACGCGGGCAATCCACGCAAAGGTGGCGCGTTCAAGCTCATCGAGGAAAAGAAGCACGACGGCACGCCGGAGGATGAGCTGCGACACGACACGAGCGACGAAGTGGCGGCGTTCAAGCTCGCCAACGAGCCGTGGCCGGGACGTTTCGGTGTGTTTTACGAGAAGCAGCGGCCGACGAAGAATCAGCTGGAGGCGGGCTTGATCGCGAAGGCGAAGGAGCGCACGAAAGGCGCTTCGGACCTGGCGTTGCTGCAGGCGTCGTTTGCGAAGCTGCGGTAAGGGCAGCGAGACGCGACGGGTTGCGGGGCAGGTTTGCGGACCTGCCCTGCGGGCGCGAGTTGGTCACGTTGTCCCGTGGCTGTGTCGCGAAGCGAAACAGAGTGGCGCGCGACGGTGTCTGACGTGCGTTCCTTCCGAGGAAACGCGCCGGCACGCCGCTGGCGTGAAGTTTGCGAAAGGGGTGGATCATGGATTTCGCCAAGCTCACTCAAATGTCACGACAGGCCGTCACGGACGCGCAGGCCATCGCGCGGCGGCTGAATCACAACGAAGTGGATACGTGGCATCTCCTGGCGGCGCTGGTCGGGCAGGAGAACGGAATCGTGCCAGGCTTGCTGGAGAAATTGTCGATCGGGCCCGGCGCGATGCAGTTGGCGATCGAGCGCGAGCTTGAGCGGCTGCCGAAAGTCACGGGGAGCGTCGACACGTCGAAGATTTACGTGACGCAGGCCGTGAACGATGCGCTGACGCGCGCCGAGAAAGAGGCCGATCAGCTCAAGGACGAGTATGTGTCGGTCGAGCATCTGTTTCTCGGGTTGCTCGAAGTGGCGAAGCCGGAGGGGCTGAAGAACCTGTTCAAGAGTTTCAACCTCGACCGGAAGACGGTGCTGAAGGCGTTGCGCGACGTGCGTGGATCGCAACGCGTGACGACGGACAATCCGGAAGCGACGTATCAGGCGTTGGAAAAATACGGCGTCGATCTCGTGGCGCAGGCGCGGAAAGGGAAGATGGATCCGGTGATCGGCCGCGATGAAGAGATTCGCCGCACGATCCGTATCCTTTCGCGCAAGACAAAGAACAATCCGGTGCTCATCGGCGAGCCGGGCGTGGGCAAGACGGCGATCGTCGAGGGGTTGGCGCAGCGGATTTTGCGCGGCGACGTGCCGGAAGGGTTGAAGGACAAGACGATTTTCGCGCTCGATATGGGCGCGCTCGTCGCGGGCGCGAAGTATCGCGGCGAGTTCGAGGAGCGGTTGAAGGCGGTGTTGACGGAGATCAAGCAGAGCGATGGGCGCATCGTGCTCTTCATCGACGAGCTGCACCTGATCGTCGGCGCGGGGAAGACGGAAGGCGCGATGGACGCGGGCAATCTGTTGAAGCCGATGCTCGCGCGCGGCGAGCTGCACTGCATCGGCGCGACGACGCTCGACGAGTATCGCAAGCACATCGAGAAGGACGCGGCGCTCGAGCGGCGTTTCCAGCCGGTGGTGGTGGACCAGCCGACGGTGGAGGACGCGATTTCGATTTTGCGCGGGTTGCGCGAGCGTTTCGAGCTGCACCATGGCGTGCGCATCCAAGACAACGCGCTCGTGAGCGCGGTCGTGCTTTCGAATCGCTACATCAGCGATCGATTCCTGCCGGACAAGGCGATCGATCTCGTGGACGAGGCGTGTGCGATGATTCGGACCGAAATGGATTCGATGCCGCAGGAGCTGGACGAGCTCACGCGTCGCGCGCTCCGCTTGGAAATCGAAGAGACGGCGCTCGCGAAGGAGAAGGACGAAGCGAGCGCGCGGCGGCTGGAGGTGTTGCGCAAGGAGCTGGCCGAGGCGCGGGAGAAGGCGAATGCGATCAAGCTCCACTGGGAGCGCGAGAAGGGGGCGATCGAAAAAACGCGCAAATTGCGCGAGGCGATCGAGGCGGCGCGGCTCGAGATGGAAAAGGCGGAGCGGGCGTATGATTTGAACAAAGTCGCGGAGCTGCGGCACGGAAAGATCCCGCAAATGGAAGCGGAGCTGAAGAAGCTCGAGAAAGCGGGCGGGAACACGACGCTCTTCAAGGAAGAGGTGTCGCAGGAGGAGATCGCGGAAGTGGTTTCCAAGTGGAGCGGCGTGCCGGTGACGCGGCTGGTGGAAGGCGAGAAGGAAAAACTGCTGCGGTTGGAGGAGGTCCTGCACGAGCGCGTGGTCGGACAGCATGAAGCGGTGACGCTCGTGACCGAGGCGATCCTGCGGGCGCGCAGCGGCATCAAGGATCCGCGTCGGCCGGTGGGAAGTTTTCTGTTTCTGGGGCCGACGGGCGTCGGCAAGACCGAGTTGGCGAAAACCCTCGCGGAGACGTTGTTCGACAGCGAAGCGGCGATGGTGCGCATCGACATGTCGGAATACATGGAGAAGCACAGCGTCGCGCGAATGATCGGCGCGCCGCCGGGGTATGTCGGCTACGACGAGGGCGGGCAATTGACGGAAGCCGTGCGGCGGAAGCCCTACGCGGTGATCCTGTTCGACGAAATCGAGAAGGCGCATCCGGATGTATTCAATGTCCTGCTACAGGTGCTCGACGACGGGCGCATCACCGATTCGCAAGGTCGCACGGTCGATTTCAAGAATACGGTGATCATCATGACCTCGAACATCGGCTCGCGCTATCTGCTCGAGGGCGTGACCGGCGAGACGATTCCGGAGGCGGTGCGCGAGAGCGTGATGGCGGAGCTGCGGCGGAGTTTCCGACCGGAGTTTTTGAACCGCATCGACGACACGATCCTGTTCAAGCCGCTCACGCTCGAGGAGATCACCACGATCGTGGATCTCCTGATGGCCGATTTGAACAAGCGTTTGATGGAGCGACGTNTAACGGTGAAACTCGATTCGAAGGCGAAAGAGTGGGTCGCTGAGAAAGGTTACGATCCGGTCTTCGGTGCGCGCCCGTTGAAGCGTTTCCTGCAGCGCAACATCGAGACCAAGCTCGCTCGCGCGCTCATCTCTGGCGAGGTGCAAGAAGGCTCCGAGCTGACGTTCACGATCCGTGACGACGAACTCGCTTTCGACCAACGATCGCAGGTGTCCGTCTAGCGGGCGCCGACGGGGCATTTCGCGGCGGCGTCAGGCGTAAGCCGGGCGTATTGCTGTGTGTCGTGTTTTCCAGAGCACCAGCGCGGCGAGTGGGTGCAGGCAGGCGCCGCTCACGAAAAGTGAGGTGTAGCCGAGATGATCGATGAGCGTGCCGGCGATCTGATTGAAGGCGATGCTCGTCACGCCGGAGAGCGCGCTCAGGATGCCAATCGTCGTTGCAATCGTGCCCGGCGGAGCCAGCTCGCCCACCATCACACCGGAGAGAGCGATCCAGCAGCTCGTCATCAAAAGCGAGAGCGTGACCAAGGCGAGGACCAGCGGACCTTGATGCGCGACAAACGGCGCGAGCGCGGCCGCGGGTGCAAGGCACGCGAGCAAGCGCAACGTGCGAGCGCGGGCCCCCGCGGCGTCGCCGGTCCTCTTGGTTTGGCGATCCGACCAGACGGCAACGCCGATATTCGCCAGCGGCACGAAAGCCCAGGGAATCCAAGTCCAGCGACCCACCTCCGCCAGCGACCAGCCGCCGTGTTCCTGAAGGAAGCCGGTGTGCCAGTTGTTGAGGAAGAAGTAGAACGGGTCGGAAAGAATGCGCGCGAGGATGAGGCCACGCAGTGCCGGAATTGTGAATACATGACGGATCGACGCCGCGAGGCCGAGTGAAGGGCTGGGTGAGCGGTTGGCGGAGTTCGGTTTTCGCAGCGGCGGATTGCGATCGCAGCTCCACCAGAGCAGTGCGACGCCAATGCTCAGTCCCGCGGGTAATGCGAAGGACCAGCGCCAGTCGCCGCGCAAGGCCAGCCATACCAGCACGGGGGGGGCGAGCACCGGCGCGATCGCCTGGATGGCTTGGCAGACGGTTGTAGCGAACGCTCGTCGCGCCGACGGAAACCAGAGGGTCATCATCAGGATGATCGAGGGCGAGATGCCCGACTCGGCGAGGCCGAGCAGGCCGCGTGCGGCGATCATCTCTGGGAGGTTACGAGCGAGTGCGCAGCCCAGCGTCGCGAGTCCCATGCCAACAAGGAAGACGGTGGTGGCATGGCGTGTGCCCCAGTGGTCGATCAAGCGTCCGGAGAAAAAATAGAACGCCGTGTAGGGCACCAGTGTAGGCGGTGATCGAACAGCGCGAAGTCGGTATTGGTGAGCGAAAGTGCGTCCGAGATCGTGGACTTCAGGATCGCGATCGATTGCCGGTCGAGATAGAAAACCATGCCGGCACCCGCGGCGACGAGCAGCATTCGCCATGAGCGCCAGCCGACGGAGGGAGGGGCGTCGCTCATCGGGCAGGCGTCCCAAACGAGACTTCCGTGACGTGGGAGTTCGTGGCTCCCACGCCCAAATCGTCGAGCGAGCTCGCGGGCTGACCTCCGACCATGACGTTTTCGAGCCGCAGGCGGTCGATCCCCGCGGTCGGGCTGTGGCCTTCGATGCGAGAGGGGTGATAACCGACGTCGAGCACGGTGACGTCCTTCAGGAGGACGTTCACCACCGGGGCCCCGGCGCCGGTATTGATGTCGAGCCAGCGGCATTTGTCGCGGTCGCGTTCGCGCGGCTGGAAACCTTCCACGACGATGTTCTCGAAGGTCACGTTCTCCGCCGCCGCGATTCCCCACAGCCGGTTGATCGCGATCGCGCGCATGCCGCGGTAGGCGGTGGAGTTTCGAAACACGATGTTGCGTTGCGGCTGAAAGCAGCCGAAGCCGACTTTGAACGTGGCACAACGGCTCCACGCGAGGCAGTCCTCGAACAGCACGTTTTCGAGCGGTTCCGGATCGCCGGGCCAGTTCACGGCGATGTCGGTTTCCTTGAACCAAGTTTTCGTCGAGTAGGTGTCGTCCTCGGAAATGGCGAACGTGTGGGAGACGAGCACGTCCTGGCATTCGATGATGTCCATGGCGTCGTTCTCGAAGAACGCGTCGACCTCGTTGAAGTGTTTCGTATCACGAATCACGATACGATCGGAACGAGTCGGAATGAGGCCCCATAGTCCGCTGTCGCGCAGCACGACGCCTTCGATCGTGAACCGGCTGGTCTGCAGCGGCACGACGAGATTATTGAGAAAGCGGTTCCGGCCGCGCAGCTCGCGGGCGTTCCCATCGATGGTGCCGCGACCGAAGATGCGGATGTTTTCCGAGCCGGGTTCGGTGTGGAGAAACCACGTTCCCTCCATCTGCAGCGAATCCTTGCGGTAATAAGTGGGAAAGTGCGCGGGATCGCCGGAGCTGCGCAACGTGGCGCCGCCCGCAAGATAAAGAGAAACGTTGCTGCGGAGCTGCAGACTGGCGCTGAGAAAAGTGCCGGGCGGAAGATAAACGACGCCGCCGCCGGCGGCGTGCGCGTCGTCGATGGCGCGCTGAAGAAGGTGGGTGACGAGCGTGTGGCCGGTGGCGTCTGCGCGATACGGTGCGGCGGTGACGTTGTAGATGCCAGCGCCGGATGCGGGTGGGATGTCGGATTCCGGCTGGTCGATCGCGACGGCCATTTCTTTCAGATCGTTGATCTTCGCGATCAGATAGGCGGCGTGTGGAAGCTCGAGGATGAGCCGCCGACCTTCGACGCGAGCCTGCACATTAAGCGTGGTCGGACTGATGTGCCATGTCTGCACGGGCTCCGGGACGGTGACGATGAGCGTGATGGCGCCGTCGGCGGAAAGGTGGGCGTAATCGTAGAGGGGCGTGTGCGCGAGCACAGGCACCGGAATGCCGTTGGCCGATAATTCAAAGATGTCGCTGGGCCTGTCTCCGTGAGCGAGCGCATAGACCGACGGCGGCGAACTCGCGGAGGAGCGCACGGCGCATGTCAGGCAGGCGAGGCAGCAAAACAGGATTCGGTAGAAGGGGTTCACAGGAAGCGGAGCGATCCATCGTCGCGTCACGACAATCGCGGCAAAGGGGAGGGCGATGACAATGGCGGCGTTTCTCTTATCTAAGAGTTTCTCGGCGGGCGTAGTGACGCTCCGTCGTGCCACTCGCCCTCGATCTGCAGCACCTGACGCATCGGCAGAAGTCCGGACTCGTTGTGATTGAGCGCGGCGACGGCCAAATCGACGGCGCGCGCCCCGATCGTCGCGGAGCGCTGATAGATGCCGGCGTGTCGGCGATCCAGCGAAGTCAGGCTGAGGGAGACCAATGCCAGATCACGCGGAACCTCATAACCCAAGTCGGCGAGAAAGCTTGGGAACTTCTCGTCGAACGTGCCGACAACCGCGTCGATTTTATTTTTCCGCAGCCAACTCTGAAACGCTTTCGGATCGAATGGCTGCTGGTCCCATACTGGTTTGCGCGCCAGTTTCTTTCCCTCGCCGGTCTCGAGCGCGTAGGCCGCGAGCCACTTGTCTTTCACGAATTGATTCGCGGCCATCGTGAGCGCGACGCCCACGCGCGTGTAACCGGCAGCGGCGCACTGCGCGAGGGCGCGTCGCATGCCNTTGAAGTGATCGTGCGAGACGCTGAGGAGCGACGAGGTNTCGCTGCTNACGCCNAGNCCGACGACCGAGAATGGCGTGAAATCGAANGTGAAGAAACCGCGCGGCTGATGCGTCGGTGCGAGCAGGAGGCCGTGGATGTTGCGNGCTTTCAGAATTTCGGCGAGGCGCCTTGGGCCAAGTTTGGGATCGTTCAGCCAGTGNACTTCGATGCGGAAGCCGAGCTCCTGCGCNCGCGCGCGGGCGCCCTCGAACATCTCCATGGCGGTGGGCGATTCCTTCCAACGATCCCGCGAATCGAAGTCGGTGAGNAAGGCGAGGACCGAGTTGCGAGTGCCGCTCGTGAGNCGCATCCGGCTGCTCATGAGCGCAGCGAGGAACGGATGGCGTTTGTAACCGAGCTGTTTCACCACGGCGAGGACGCGGTTGCGGGTCTCCTCCGGCACCGACGGGTGATTGCGCAACACGAGCGAGACGGTGGTTTGGTGAACGCCCGCGCGTTTCGCGACATCCCGCTGCGTGACGTAGGCGGAGCCTCTCTTCATGTCTTCGGTAAGAGTAATGCGGTGTTTGGCTTGGCCGAAGCAAGCCGCAAACGTCCCGCGCCCCCAACGCCCTTCGGCCCATGCTTCGATTTTCCGACAATCCTGTCCTGTCCGCTCGCGACGTGCCGTATCCCGCCACGCTCACGTTCAACGCCGGTGTCGTGCGCCACGAGGGCCGCTACCTCATGGTTTTTCGCAACGATCACGGGCACGTTGGCGACAACGATTTCGCCGGCACCAACATCGGGCTCGCGACGAGCCTCGACGGCATCAAATGGACGGTGGAGCCGAAGCCGATCCTCACGGAGGAGATGGTGCGCGAACAGTTTCAGCGGCTGTGGCGTCATCGCTACGCACCGGATTTTGTTCGCCGAATTTATGATCCCCGGCTGACCGTGATCGAGGGGCGGCTCTTCATGTGTTTCGCCATCGATACGGCGCATGGGATCTGCGGCGGTGTCGCGGAAACGAGCGATTTCCAGTCGTTCGACTGGCTTAGCGTGAGTTCGCCGGACAATCGGAACATGGTCCTGTTTCCACGGCGAATCGGGCACAAGTTTGCCCGCCTCGAGCGGCCGCTGCCGGTTTATATGCGGCCGAATCCGGAGGATTTCCCGATCTGGTATGCCGAGTCGCCGGACCTGATCTACTGGGGTGGAAATCGTCCGGTGCTCGGTGTGGACGAGGTGCCGTTCGCGAATTCGAAAATCGGGCCGGCCGCGCCGCCGCTGGAAACGCCGAAAGGCTGGCTCGTGACCTTTCATGCGGTGTGGCGCGATCCCTCCCGGCGGCTGAAAGGCTGGGAGCAGAAAGGCTGGTTCAAAACCTATTACGCCGGTCTGATGCTGCTCGATCTGGAGGATCCGTCGCGTGTGATCGGCTTGATGCGCGAGCCGTTGCTTCAGCCGGAAACGGATTACGAGATCGACGGCTTTCGCGGGAGCGTGATCTTTCCNTGCGGCATGATTCTCGAGGAGTCGGGCGAGGTGAAACTCTACTACGGCGCCGCCGACACGTCNGTCGCGCTCGCCACCACATCGATCGACGAGTTGCTCGCGCNTTGTGAACCGTATGCTCCCGGCAGGCCCGTTGCGGGCGGGCACTNACCGATCAAAACCTGAGGGAGATCATGCCTTCGTCGCAATTTTTGCACGTCGAGTTTGCAGCCGGTTCGCCGGAGTTCGCGTGGTTCGCGGTCGATTCGCTCGGCCGCGGAGAGAACCTCGAGAACGTCGTCCTTGCCGAGAAGCGCCGCCCGGACGGCTCGTATCGGCTGGAGTCAGGAAGCGACGGCGAGATTCGATACGTAAGCGGCGCGGTTGAAGCGAAGGGTGTAGCGAGATGGCGGATACGGGTGGAGGCGCGCCGGATTGTCCTGCGGTCGTGCTGGGCGGCGGGAG
>Ga0065721_10052470_pt1 | contig 11820 bp, 10 predicted proteins | sample Mesricmetagenome_FD_59108 | JGI IMG/M metagenome (GOLD analysis project Ga0065721, IMG submission 59108) | Mesophilic microbial community from rice straw/compost enrichment Sample: eDNA_1 v2 (version 2) | ecosystem: Engineered > Solid waste > Grass > Composting > Bioreactor | place: USA: Davis...
GCTCAACACGCTTATCGATTATCGCTATCAGCAGCACTTCAAGGCGCGGCCCGGCATGCACGGCATGGGCCGAAACCGGACGGGCGGAAAGGGCGACGACGTGGTCCTGAAGGTTCCGGTCGGAACGCAGGTCTATGAAGAGGACAACGAGACGCTCATTTGCGATCTTACCGAGGTCGGGCAGCGCTTTCTCCTCGCAAAGGGCGGCAATGGCGGGTTCGGCAACCAGCATTTCAAGAGCTCGACCAATCAGGCGCCTCGCCGCGCAAACCCTGGATTGCCTGGTGAGGAACTATGGATCTGGCTCCGGCTCAAGCTGATCGCGGATGCCGGGCTGGTGGGATTGCCCAATGCCGGGAAGTCAACCTTCCTTGCAACCGTTACGGCTGCGAAACCGAAGATTGCCGATTATCCTTTCACGACACTGCACCCCAATCTTGGCGTGGTGCGCATTGATGCGCGTGAGTTCGTGCTGGCGGACATTCCAGGTCTCATCGAGGGCGCACATATGGGGGTCGGCATTGGAGATCGCTTTCTGGGGCACGTCGAGCGTACCCGCGTGCTCCTGCATCTCGTATCCGCCCGGGAGGAGGACGTCGCAGCCGCCTACAAGACCGTGCGGCGCGAGCTCAAGGCCTATGGCAACGGGCTGGTGGACAAGCCGGAAATCGTGGCGCTAAGCCAGGCCGATCTTTTGGACGATGACGAGCGCTCTGAAAAATTCGCTGCGCTCAAAAAGGTTACGCGGCGCAAACCGCTCATTCTTTCGGCCGCCACCGGCGAGGGAGTCCAGGATGTGCTTCGGGCCTTGATGAAGGTGGTGGAGGAGGCCCGCGATGAAGAGCGGATCGACGAAGCAGCCAACGAGCGCTGGCAGAAATAGGCCGATCTCATGAGCGGGATTTCGCTTTCCTCCTATCGCCGCGTGACCGTGAAGATCGGCTCGGCACTCCTTGTCGATCGGGCAACGGGGTTGAAGCGCGAGTGGCTTTCGGCCCTTGCCGACGACATCGCGCGCCTCATGGCGGCCGGCACGGAAGTGCTTGTGGTTTCGTCAGGCGCCATTGCCCTGGGACGCACGGTTCTGGGGCTTGGAAAACGTATATTGAGGCTCGAGGAAAGTCAGGCCGCGGCAGCAGTGGGCCAGATCGCACTCGCCGGGGCCTGGTCCAGCGAGCTCGGCCGGCACGGTCTTGTTTCCGGCCAAGTGCTGGTCACCTTGGGCGATACGGAAGAGCGCCGGCGGTATCTCAATGCGCGCGCGACGATCTCCACGCTTCTTAAAATGAGAGCCGTGCCGGTGATCAACGAGAACGACACTGTTGCGACTAGCGAGATACGGTACGGCGACAATGACCGGCTCGCAGCCCGCGTCGCCACTATGATGGGTGGTGACCTCCTGGTTCTGCTGTCGGATGTGGATGGCCTCTATACGGCTCCGCCGGAGCGAGATCCCGGCGCGAAGTTCATTCCGGTGGTGGAGGCGATAACGCCGGAGATCATGGCCATGGGCGGCGGTGCAGCCTCGGAACTTTCGCGCGGAGGAATGCGCACCAAGCTTGACGCGGGGCGGATCGCCACCGTGGCCGGAACGGCAATGATCATTGCCTCGGGCAAGGAGCTTGCACCGCTTTCCGCCATCGAACGTGGCGGGCGAGCAACCCTCTTCAAGCCCAGTCCCACGCCCGTTCGCGCTTACAAAACCTGGATCGCCGGCCAATTGGAGCCTGCCGGACGGATCGGCATTGATGACGGAGCGCTCAGGGCGCTGCTCCAGGGCAAGAGCCTTTTGCCGGCCGGTGTGAAGCGGGTGGAAGGCGTATTCTCGCGTGGCGATACGGTGGCGATCGTGGATCCCGTCGGACGCGAGGTGGGGCGCGGGCTGATTGCTTATGACGCCGCCGATGCCGTGAAAATTGCCGGCGTTAAGACCGGCGATATCGCAGGTGTCCTGGGTTATGAAGCCCGGGCAGCAATGGTGCACCGCGACGATCTGGTGCTGTCCAGGCCTGCGGAGGAATGGGAAAGCTGCAAGGTGGAGGGAACCGATGTTACAAGCGCTTAAGGCCGAGGGACAAGGGATCCCTGCCCTGATGGCGGAGCTCGGCGCTCGGGCCCGAGCCGCTGCCCGGCCGCTTGCGGTAGCCAGCACGGTGCAAAAGAACGACGCGCTCCTTGCGATGGCCGCGGCTCTCGAGGCCAACAAGGAAAAGATCCTCGCCGCCAATGCGGTGGATATGGAGAGGGGGCACGGCGCGGGCCTCTCAAGCGCACTGCTTGACCGGTTGAAACTCGACGAGAAGCGGATCTCGGCCATGGCCGAGGGTATCCGTGCAATCGCCGCGCTGGATGATCCCGTTGGAACAGTGATCGCCGCATGGGACCGGCCGAACGGCCTCCATATCGAACGTGTCCGCACTCCGCTGGGGGTCATCGGCGTGATCTATGAAAGCCGTCCCAATGTGACGGCGGACGCGGGCGCCCTCTGCCTTAAGGCGGGCAACGCGGTGATCCTGCGCGGGGGCTCGGACTCGGCCGATTCGTCTGCCGCCATTCATGCATGCCTCGCCGAAGGGCTACGCAGCGCGGGCCTCCCGGAAGATGCGATCCAGCGCGTGCCGGTGACGGATCGCGCCGCCGTTGGCGAGATGCTGAAGGGTTTGGGCGGCAACCTGGACGTAATCGTGCCGCGCGGGGGCCGGAGCCTGGTCGAGCGGGTTCAGAACGAGGCGCGCGTGCCTGTTTTCGCGCATCTGGAAGGCATCTGCCATCTCTATATCGACCGCTCGGCCCGGCTCGACATGGCCACAACCCTCACGGTCAACGCCAAGATGAGGCGGACCGGAATTTGCGGGGCAGCCGAGACACTTCTCGTTGATCGCGCCGTGGCTGATACGCACCTTGTCCCGGTGCTGGAGGCGCTGGCAGGGGCGGGATGCGAAATCCGCGGAGACGAGGAAGTCCGGGGCCGCTTTCCTTCGGCAAAACCGGCAACCGACGAGGATTGGCGCACGGAATATCTGGACTCCATCATCTCTGTAAGGCTGGTGGACGGAGTTGGCGGGGCGATTGATCACATCGAGACCTACTCCTCGCACCATACCGAGGCGATCGTCGCAGAGGACGAAGCGGCGGTGGAGCGTTTTTTCAATGAGATCGACTCTGCGATCCTGCTTCATAACGCTTCCACCCAATTCGCCGATGGTGGAGAATTCGGCATGGGCGCGGAAATCGGCATCGCGACGGGCAAGATGCATGCGCGGGGACCTGTCGGCGTCGAGCAACTCACGTCGTTCAAATATCGCGTTCGCGGCAGCGGCCAGACGAGGCCCTGAGCTCGTGGCTTTGGGGGAGGATCTGCCCGCGCGCTATCTGCGTATGCCGCATGTCGAAAAGGGAATGGCCGTCGGGCTTTTCGGCGGGTCCTTCAATCCGCCTCATGCAGGCCATGCGCTGGTCGCCGAGACCGCGCTACGGCGGCTGGAACTGGATCAGCTCTGGTGGATCGTCTCTCCCGGCAATCCGCTCAAGGACCATAGCGGGCTTGCAACGCTGCGCGAACGGATTGCGCTGTCCCTGGCCTGTGTGACCGACCCGCGGATCAAAGTGACGGCTTTCGAGGCCGGCTATCATATCCGCTACACGGCGGATACGGTCGACTTGGTTCGACAGCGCAATCCGGGCGTTCATTTCGTCTGGATCATGGGTGCCGATAGCCTGCGCACATTTCATCGGTGGGAGCGCTGGCGCCGGATTGCGCACAGTGTGCCGATCGCGGTCATCGATCGGCCCGGTTCGACGCTTTCTTTCCTCTCGTCGACCATGGCCAAGGCATTCGACCACGCCCGCATCGATGAGGCAGATGCACCGCTTCTCGCTCGCACCCGCCCACCGGCATGGACGTTCATCCATGGGCCACGCTCTTCTTTGTCTTCGACCGCACTTCGTGCGCAGGCCCAGAGGAAAGAAGTGCGAATCAGAACAGGCGGAGAGGCGGGCGATGACGCGCCGTCATGACAGCCAGCGACGAAGTAGAGCTTCCCGAAGACGACTAGAGAAAACGCCGGAACTCACTTTCCCCATCGGAGTTTTTCAAATGGCCGAGAAGCTGTCTTGAAACCGACAAGCTTGTCTGCCTATCTTTAGGTTGTCGCGCAGCCTTTGCTGCGCGGTTACGTTGTTCTTACTGGAAAGGAAAGACACTGAGAACAGCACTGCAGAAGAAGGCATCGATTTTGCCTTCGCCGGCCGGGACACGCGAAGAGAGCCTGTCACGCGCCTTAGAAACCGCGCTCCAGAGTCTGGAAGACTCGAAAGCGGAAAACATCGTTTCCATCGACATTCAGGGCAAGTCTCCGCTGGCGGACTACATGATCGTAGCGTCCGGCCGGTCACACAGACATGTCGCGGCCGTAGCGGAGCATCTCATCCGCGCCTTGAAGGACGCGGGCCTCGGTAACGCGCGGGTGGAAGGCCTGTCGGGTGCCGATTGGGTGTTGATTGACGCGGGCGACATCATCGTTCATGTGTTCCGCCCCGAGGTCCGGGAGTTCTATAACATCGAAAAGATGTGGCAGACCCCGGATCTGGAGGAAGAGACGCTCCACTAGAGAGCGATGTTGAACGCGCATCGCCATCCCGGAAGCCGCGAAGCTTCCGGAGCGGGTAATCGTGTTACCCTTGGCGAGGATTGATCTTGCTGGCGTCCGCGATCTTTCGCGGACACGAAGTTGTTGCAGTTCGCAGCAGACAGTTGGGTGAGGGTTCCATTCGTATCGCCATACATGCCGTGGGTCGGATGAAATCCGGGCCGGAGAAGGAACTGGCCGAACGCTATTTGGATCGCGTCGCGAAGGCCGGACCTGCTGTCGGTCTCGAGTTCGCGGGCCTGAGCGAGACGCCGGAAAGTCGTGCGAAGAGCCCAGCCGAGCGAAAGAGGGAGGAAGGCCGCCGCCTGCTTGAACTCGCCGAAGGCAGTGCTTTGGTGCTGCTCGACGAGCGGGGGAACAATCTCTCGTCGCGGGATTTCGGCACCAGGATCGCTTCGTTCCGCGATTCCGGGATGCGGCAAATGGTGATCGCGATTGGCGGGCCGGACGGCCATGACGAGAACCTCAGGGGCAAAGCGGATCTCAGCATTGCCTTCGGGGCGCAAACCTGGCCTCATCAGCTCGTTCGGGTCATGCTCGCCGAGCAGTTGTACCGCGTGATAACCATTCTTTCGGGCCACCCCTATCACCGGGACTAGGAAGGTGTGGCATGGAAAGCATGCCTCCTGGCGGAATGCAGGGACTGCTGAGGTTCGGGATTGAACCGGGATGCAGGCCATGGTTGATGTTTCGTTAACGTTCTATTTTTACGCTGTGCGAGAGATTCTTGCGGTAGAGAGGTGAAGGTTGCCCCCGGTCGGCCAATTTGGACGAGCCCTTCTCCCAGCGGCCCTGGTGTTCGCTGGTATGGTCGCGGAGCCGTCCTACGCTCAGACGGTGGACAATCTTGAACTGAAGCAGAACGAAAGCGTCGAGGAGTACCGGCGACTGTCGCAGGAGATCGCTCTCTCGGAGAAGCGGCAGGCGGAGATTGCGGAAGAAATCGCGGCTATCAAGGATGATAGTGCGGCGCTCACGGCTTCGCTCATTCAGGCCGTCAAGACAGAGCGGAAACTCGGCGAAGACATCGCCGACATAAGGATGAGGCTGCAGGACCTCGGCTCGCAGGAGCAGGAAATCAAGGTCTCGCTCGCCGGCCGGAGGGGAACCCTGGCCGAGGTCCTTGGTGCATTGCAGCGCATGGGGCTCAACCCGCCGCCGGCGATCCTCGTGCGGCCGGAAGATGCGCTGGCCTCGGTCCGCAGCGCGATTCTGCTTGGCGCGGTGGTGCCGGAATTGCGTTCCGAAACTGAGCTGCTCATCTCTGATCTCGATGCCCTTACGCGCGTAAAGACATCGATCACCGAGGAGGAAAAGCAGCTACAAACCAAGCGAACCGAGCAGGCGGAGGAAAAGGAAAGGCTCAAGCTTCTGCTTGAAGAAAAGCGTCGCGTGCAGGCTGAAGCGGAGATGCGGATGGAGGCCGAGCGCGAGCAGGCGGCGGAGCTGGCTGAGCGTGCAACGAGCCTGCAGGAGCTGATCACCTCGCTGGAAAAGGATATCGCGTCGCTCCGCAAGATGCTTGAGGCCAGGAAGCAGGCGAATGAGGGAGAGCTGCTTTCGGACGCGCTACCCTTCGCCAAGCGGGCAGGCCTCGTCCCGCTGCCGGTGTCGGGGCAATTCGCCAAGCGTTTCGGCGAGGACGACGGCACCGGAAGCGCCCTTAAAGGTGACATCCTAAGGACACAATCAGGCGCAATCGTCACAGCTCCAGTAGATGGGACGGTGCTTTATGCGGGGCCATTCCGGTCATACGGTCAGCTATTGATACTGAACCCCGGCGACGGCTATCATATAGTGCTGGCAGGGTTGGACCGGCTCAACGTTTCGCTTGGACAATCGGTCCTGGCTGGAGAGCCGGTGGGTATGATGGGCGAGGCTCGCCTGGCAAGTATTGCGGCTTCAACTTTGGATGGTGCCGTGCCGGAACTATATGTAGAATTCAGGAAAGACGGGAAACCGATCGACCCGAAGCTTTGGTGGGCTCGGGAACTCTCTGGAAGGACGGGAAATGATTCGTAAATTGTCGCTCTTGTTTGCCGGTGCGTTGATGGGCGCATCTGCCATGAGCCTCGTCTACGGGACGAACGGCACGGCAGCGATCGCAGCGGGTACCGACACCTATCGACAGCTCGCGATCTTCGGCGACATCTTCGAACGCGTGCGTGCGCAATATGTGACGCCGCCTGATGACAAAAAATTGATCGAGAATGCCATCAACGGCATGCTTACCTCGCTCGATCCGCATTCGTCCTACCTCAATGCGGATGCGGCGCAGGATATGCGTGTGCAGACCAAGGGCGAATTCGGCGGGCTCGGCATCGAAGTGACGATGGAGAACGAACTGGTCAAGGTCGTCGCTCCCATCGATGACACGCCGGCGTCGCGCGCTGGTATCCTCTCAGGCGATCTCATCGAGAAGATCGATGGCGAGGAGGTTCGCGGCATGACGCTGAACGATGCCGTCGACAAGATGCGCGGTCTCGTCAATACGCCCATCGAGCTCACCGTCCTGCGCGAAGGCCAGACGAAACCCCTGACCTTCAAGATCATCCGCGACACGATCAAGGTGAAAGCGGTCAAGTCCCGGGTCGAGGGAGACGATATCGGCTACCTGAAGATCACGTCCTTCACCGAGAAGACGACCGACGACCTGCGGCAGGCGATAGAGAACATCCGCAAGGAAGTGCCGGAGGACAAGCTGAAGGGTTACGTGCTCGACCTCCGGCTCAATCCGGGCGGTCTTCTCGACCAAGCGGTGAACGTCTCCGACGCCTTCCTGGAGCGCGGCGAGATCGTCTCCACCCGAGGCCGTGAGTCGAGCGACATTGCGCGCTTCAGCGCCCAGGCCGGTGATCTGACGGGCGGCAAGCCGCTGATCGTGCTGATCAACGGCGGTTCCGCCAGCGCGTCGGAGATCGTGGCGGGCGCGTTGAAGGATCACAGGCGTGCGACGCTGGTCGGCACGCGATCCTTCGGCAAGGGGTCCGTGCAGACCATTATCCCCCTTGGCGAGAATGGTGCCCTGCGGCTGACCACGGCGCTCTATTACACGCCTTCGGGCGAGTCTATCCAGGGCAAGGGCATCACGCCGGATATCAAGGTCGATCAGCCTCTGCCCGAGGACCTGCAAGACGTGGATCTTTCCCGCGGCGAATCGGATCTTCGCGGCCATATCCGTGGCGCGGAGGAGGACGAGGAGGGCTCCGGCTCGATCGCCTATGTGCCGCAGGATCCGAAGGAGGATGTGCAGCTTTCATACGCGCTCGACCTGATGCGCGGTGTGAAGGAAGACCCGGCATATCCGGCAAGCCCCGATAAAGCGGTGATGAACCAGCAGCAGTAAATAAGAACCGGGTGGCGCGTCCTGATTTGGGCGCGCCACACCGCTTTGTGGGACGACGTGGGGCGGTCGCGGGAATGAATGCAACCTGCTCGCAATGAACTTGACGAACCGCTCGGCCAGAACGGGCAGCCATCTCCGCCGCCGAGCCGGGGTCTCCTCTCAATTGCGATCTTCCTCACACTTTGTGCGCTGGCAGCCGTAAGCGTTGCCGGGGCGGTGGTGCTCAGGGAAGGCAACTCGCCCATTCCTCTTGCACTGGTTTTGCCGAATGCCAAGAGTGGTCTTCAGATCGCCGCTTCCGAAAAACAGAAGCCTGAGCCGGATAAGCCGGGCGATGTAAAACCGTCCGAGTTCCGGTTCTCCACGACCGCATTCACCGCGCCTACGCTCGGTGCTCAGGACTACCGGAAATTCATCGTCGTGCGAGATCCCGCCGAAGCCGGACAGGATTTGCGCGTCGCGCATTTGCCGGATCGTTCGCTGATAGAACAATCTGAACTTGGGCCGCTGCCCGTTCGGGCCGCTGATGGCCGGCGTCCATTCGATGTTTATGCGCGACCCTGGTCGGGGGCACGCGGTGCGCGGATCGCCATCGTCATCGGCGGCCTCGGCATTTCTCAAACCGGTACCCAGGAAGCGATCAAGAGACTTCCTCCGGAAATCACATTGGCTTTCGCGCCGCTCGGCAACAGTCTGGCACGCTGGATGCAGGAGGCGCGCCACGATGGCCATGAAATCATCATGCAAGTGCCCCTTGAGCCTGTCGGCTACCCTTCGACCAATCCCGGTCGTTATACGCTGCTTACAACCGCAAGACCCGACAAGAACATCACGAATCTACGCTGGGTGCTCGGGCGCACCACGAATTACACGGGTGTGATGAACTATATGGGTGGGCGTTTTACGGCGGACCGCAAAGCCATGGACCTGCTTTTCGATGAGCTTGGCCGCCGTGGACTTCTCTATTTCGATGATGGGACGTCGGCTCGCAGCGTTGCAGAAAAGGTCGCGCTGGCCAAAGGCGTGCCTTTCGTGGCCGGCGATGCGGTCATCGATCAGGAGCGCGAGCGCGGCGCCATCCTGAAAAAGCTCGACGAGCTGGAGCGCATCGCACGCGCGAAAGGCTTCGCAGTGGGAAGCGGCATCGCTTTGGACGCGACGGTTGAAGCTGTTTCCATATGGGCAGCGGAAATTCGCAAGAGAGGGATTGAACTTGTTCCGATCTCCGCAGTAGCGAACGATCCGGAAAGAGGTGAGGGCGGATGATGCGGAAAGCGAAGGCGGAAGATCTACCTTACAGGCCGTGCGTCGGCGTAATGGTGCTGAATCGGGCAGGCGAGGTATGGGCGGGCAGGCGGATCCGGGAAACAGCCACGGAACTGGATGGCACCACGATGTTGTGGCAGATGCCGCAGGGCGGGATCGATGAGGGCGAGGACCCGCTCGAGGCGGCCCGTCGCGAACTTTACGAGGAAACCGGGATCCGCAGCATCTCATTTCTGGCCGAAGCGCCCGATTGGATCACCTACGATCTGCCGGAACATTTGGTTGGAAAGGCTCTGAAGGGCCGCTATCGCGGGCAGAAGCAGAAATGGTTCGCCTTCAGGTTCGAAGGCGAGGACAGTGAGATCGCCATCAATCCTCCCCCGGGAGGCCATAAACCCGAATTCGATGCTTGGGCCTGGAAGCCGATGCAAGAGCTGCCCGAACTGATCGTTCCGTTCAAGCGACAGGTCTACGAAGAAGTTGTTGCGGCCTTTCGGCATCTGGCCGCGTAAGCCAGATTCCCTTCCGGCCGAAAACCGACTCGATTTGCACGACCCTCTCGGCAAATCTACAGAGTTCCTTTGCGCCTGACCGGATGGTTGCGCTGTATATTCGCGGCGATGCCGGACAAACGAAAGAGGCGCCTCATCAAGGCGCCCCTTCATCGGTCCGCGATGGAAGAGCTTATCTCCACTCGCGGATATCGACGAAATGTCCTGCGATCGCTGCGGCGGCGGCCATTGCCGGCGAAACGAGGTGCGTACGGCCTTTGAAGCCCTGGCGCCCCTCGAAGTTGCGGTTCGAGGTGGAAGCGCAGCGCTCGCCGGGCTTGAGCCGGTCATCGTTCATCGCGAGACACATGGAGCAGCCGGGTTCACGCCAATCGAAGCCGGCTTCGATGAGGATCTTGTCCAGCCCCTCTGCCTCCGCCTGGGCCTTCACGAGGCCGGAGCCCGGCACGATCATCGCATTGACCCGCTCATGCACCTTGCGGCCCTGGGCGACCTTCGCTACGGCGCGCAGATCCTCGATACGGCCATTGGTGCACGAACCGATGAAGACGCGGTCGAGCGCGATGTCCGTGATCTTGGTCCCCGGCGTCAGGCCCATATATTCGAGCGCACGCTTCTTGGACATGCGTTTTGTCTCGTCGGGAATTTGATCCGGATCCGGAACGACGCCGGTCACCGCAACAACGTCTTCCGGTGAGGAGCCCCAGGTGACGATAGGCGGCAGGTTTGCCGCATCGAGCTTGACCACACGGTCGAAATGAGCGCCTTCGTCCGTGTGCAACGTTTCCCAATAGGCGCGTGCCATGTCCCAAGCGGTTCCCTTGGGCGCACGCGGCCGGTCCTTGATATAGGCGTAGGTGGTCTCGTCGGGAGCAATCATGCCAGCCCGCGCACCGCCTTCGATGGACATGTTGCAGATGGTCATGCGTCCTTCCATGGACAGCGCCCGGATCGCCTCGCCGGCATACTCGATCACATGACCGGTTCCTCCGGCCGTGCCGATCTCACCAATGATGGCAAGGATGATGTCCTTGGCGGTCACGCCCTTGGGGAGGCGGCCGTCCACCTGGACAAGCATGTTCCTGGCCTTGCGCTGGATCAGCGTCTGGGTGGCGAGCACATGCTCCACCTCCGAGGTGCCGATGCCGTGCGCCAGCGCACCGAAAGCGCCATGGGTGGATGTGTGGCTGTCGCCGCAGACAATGGTCATGCCGGGCAGGGTGAAGCCCTGCTCGGGCCCCACTATGTGAACGATTCCCTGCCGGCTGTCAGCCTCGTTGTAATATTCGATGCCGAAATCGGCAGCGTTCTTGGCCAAAGCCTCGACCTGGATCCGGCTCTCCTCGTTCTTGATGCCGAATTTGCGGTCGGGCGAAGTGGGCACATTGTGGTCCACCACGGCGAGCGTCTTTTCCGGATGTCGCACTTGGCGGCCGGCCATGCGCAGCCCCTCGAAGGCCTGCGGGCTCGTGACCTCGTGCACCAGGTGCCGATCGATATAGAGCAGGCAGGTGCCGTCATCCTGGCGGTCGACCACGTGGTCGTCAAAAATCTTGTCGTAAAGCGTGCGGGGTGCAGTCATGTCTGGTTGTCCTTGAGAAAGCGGGAAGAGAGCCCATTCGGGCATTGGTATCCGCTTAAGGAAGTCGGCAGAGGAGCGCGCCCGAAATGCGCGCGAAAAAACGGCCCGGCAGGCGCTTTACGTCCTGCAGCACAAACCGCTTATAGGCCGGATGTCCGAAAAGTTCTTCCATGGCCGGTTCATACCAGCCTTTTGTTCACTCGGCAATCGGAGCGGTCAGTCTGCCTGGTCTGCCTTGGCAGGACGCTGCTTTAGAGCCAGTCTCACCTCGATCTGGCGAAGCACGGCGAGAACAACCGTTCCCAGGACGCAGGACAAGAGCGCGATCGTCCAAAGGCCCAGCCCAGCAGAAAGCCCGGTGGCGGCGGCAAGCCACATCCCGGCACCGGTCGTGAGACCGTGCACCTGACCGCGCTTGAAAATGATGAAACCCGCGGCAAGAAAGGCGACCCCCGAGGTGATCGA
>Ga0065721_10052475_pt1 | contig 11818 bp, 10 predicted proteins | sample Mesricmetagenome_FD_59108 | JGI IMG/M metagenome (GOLD analysis project Ga0065721, IMG submission 59108) | Mesophilic microbial community from rice straw/compost enrichment Sample: eDNA_1 v2 (version 2) | ecosystem: Engineered > Solid waste > Grass > Composting > Bioreactor | place: USA: Davis...
GAACGCGTTGCCGCCGATCATCGTCACGTCGTCGGTCATGGTCGCCACCGCGATCCTGATGGAATCGGCGCTGTCCTTCATGGGGCTCGGCGATCCCAACGTGGTGAGCTGGGGCTCGATGATCGGCACCGGGCGCGAGCTCGTCCGCACCGCATGGTATCTCACCGCGCTGCCGGGGCTCGCGATCGTCTTCACGGTGCTTGCCCTCAACCTCATCGGCGACGGGCTCAACGATGCCCTCAACCCTCGCTTCTCGCAGGACCGCTGACCCATGGCACCGCTCCTTCAGGTCGACAATCTCACCATCCGCTTTCCGCGCGCAGAACCCGTCCGCAATCTCTCCTTCGACATCGGGCAGGGCGAGACGCTCGCAATTGTCGGCGAATCCGGGTCCGGAAAGTCGCTCACCGCGCTGGCGCTGATGCAACTTCTGCCACGCGCGGCGAAGGTGGCCAGCGGTCGTATCGCCTTTGGCGGGCGCGACCTCCTGAAGCTCGACGTGCGCGAGATGCGGCACCTGCGCGGGCGCGACATCGCGATGATCTTCCAGGAGCCGATGACCAGCCTCAATCCGGTGATGACGATCGGCCGGCAGATCGCCGAGGTGCTGAAGGTTCATGAGAGGCTGTCGGGCAGGGCGGCGCGCGAGCGGGCGGTCGAGCTCCTGAAGCTGGTGCGCATCCCGGCGCCGGAAAAGCGGGTGGACGACTATCCGCACCAGCTCTCAGGCGGCATGCGGCAGCGCGTGATGATCGCGATCGCCGTCGCCTGCAAGCCGAAGCTTTTGATCGCCGACGAGCCGACGACGGCGCTCGACGTCACCATCCAGGCGCAGGTGCTCGACCTGCTCGACACGTTGAGGCGCGAGCTGCAGATGGCCGTCGTCCTCATCACCCACGATCTCGGCGTGGTGGCGCAATGGGCCGACAAGGTGGTCGTCATGTATGCCGGCCGCAAGGTCGAGCAGGCGCTGCCCGGCGACCTCTTCAACAATCCGCTGCATCCCTATACGCGCGGTCTGCTCGCGGCCTCGCCGCGGCTGAAGAACGATTTTCACTATCGCGACGGTGCGCTCAGCGAAATTCCCGGCTCGATCGTCTCCGCCGCCGGCGAGGTGGGCTGTCCTTTCCGGCCGCGATGCGCGCAAGCGCGTGCGAGCTGCGGCCATCATGTCCCGCAGCTCACCGTTCCGGCTCCGGACCGCCTGGTCGCCTGTCCCTTCACTTCTCCCATCAAGGCCGTGCCGCATGCCGCTGCTCTCAGTCTCTGACCTCAAGACCCATTACAAGAGCCGCGACGGCGTGTTGCGGGCAGTCGACGGCGTCGATCTGGTGGTCGAACGGGGCGAAACGGTCGGCCTTGTCGGCGAAAGCGGCTGCGGCAAATCCACGCTCGGCAAGACGGTGCTCAGGCTGGTCGATCCGACCGACGGCAGGATCGAATTCAAGGGAGAGGATATCACTGTCCTCGACCAGCGGCGGTTGCGGAACGTCCGCAAGTCGATCCAGATGATCTTTCAGGATCCGTTCGCTTCCCTCAATCCGCGCCAGACGATCGGCGAGATCCTGGAGGCGCCACTCGTCGTGCACAAGGCGGGGGATCGCGCCAAGCGGCGGCGGATCGTCGGCGACATCGTTGCCAAGGTCGGGCTGCCGGCCGATTCCATCAATCGCTACCCGCACGAATTCTCCGGCGGCCAGCGGCAGCGCATCGGCATCGCCCGCGCCCTGCTTCTCAACCCGGAACTGATCGTCTGCGACGAGCCCGTCTCGGCGCTCGACCTCTCCATCCAGGCGCAGATCCTCAACCTGCTGGTCGAGATGAAGAAGGAGTTCGGCCTTTCCTATCTTTTCATCAGCCACGATCTTTCCGTGGTGCGCTATTTCGCCGACCGGGTTATGGTCATGTATCTCGGGCGGATCGTGGAAAGTGCCGACAATGCCACGCTCTGGTCCGATCCGCGGCATCCCTATACGCGGGCGCTGATGGAGGCGGTGCCCGATCCGGCAAGGCCACGCCAGGCGGCCCCGCTCGGCGGCGACCTGCCGAGCCCCAGCGATATTCCATCGGGCTGCCGGTTCCATACCCGCTGCCCGCTCGCGACGGATCTCTGTCGCGCCGAGGAGCCTAAATTCCGTTCCATTGCGCCCGGCCATCAGGTCGCGTGCCATTTCGCGGACACTATCAACTGAATGACCAGGGAGTTTTCAAATGGTTGAGTATCGCTATCTGGGCCGCAGTGCCCTCAAGGTGTCGCCGCTGACGCTGGGGGCCATGATGTTCGGCAACCAGACGCCTGACGATGTCGCATTCCGCATCATCGACAAGGCACGCGACCAGGGCATCAATTTCATCGATACCGCCGACGTCTATCACGACGGCAAGTCGGAACAGGTGGTCGGCCGGGGCATCAAGAAGAACCGCGACAGCTGGGTCGTGGCGACCAAGTTCGTCAATTCTCACAACAAGGGGCCGAATCTCGGCGGTTATTCCCGCAAATGGGTCTACCAGACGGTGGAGAATTCGCTGCGCAATCTCGATACCGATTACATCGACATTCTCTACTTCCACCGCGCCGTCTTCGATGCGCCGCTGGAAGAGCCGGTACGGGCGATCGCCGACCTGATCAAGGCCGGCAAGCTGCGCTATTTCGGCGTCTCCAATTTCCGTGGCTGGCGCATCGCGGAGGTTGCCCATCTTGCCGACCAGCTCGGCATCGACCGGCCGATCGCCAGCCAGCCGCTCTACAACATCGTCAACCGCACGGCCGAAGCCGAGCAGCTGCCGGCCGCGGCCGCCTATGGTCTCGGTGTCGTCTCCTATAGCCCGCTGGCGCGTGGCGTCTTGACCGGCAAATACAATCTCGGCGAGGCGCCGGCCGCCGATACCCGCGCCGGCCGCGGCGACAAGCGCATGCACGACGTCGAGTTCCGTGAGGAATCGATCGCCATCGCAAAGCAGATCGCCGCGCATGCGGAGGCCAGGGGCATAGCCGCTGCCGATTTCGCGCTCGCCTGGGTGCTGAACAACCGGCTGATCACCTCGGCGATCGCCGGCCCCCGTACCGAAGAGCAATGGGACGCCTACATCCGTGCCCTCGACGTGAAGCTGGACGCGGAAGACGAGGCGCTCGTCGATCGGCTGGTGGCGACCGGCCATCCCTCGACGCCCGGCTTTACCGATCCCGGCCATCCGGTCGAAGGCCGCGTACCGCGTTCGGCGGCTGCTGAGGCACAGGTTATCCCGCTCGCCCGTCCGCAGCGTGTAGCCTGAGTGAAGTTTGCCCGGCCGCGAGGCCGGGTCTTTTCCGTCGACGAAAAGGCCCCGATTTTCGGTCGGGGCCTTTCTCGTTGGGCAGTCTACTCCGCCGCTTGCGCCTGCGCTTCCCGTAAGCCGAGGAGCCGCCGGGCATTGCCGCCTGCCACCAGGCGGGCCTCCGCATCGTTCAGGCCCGCTTCGGCGAGGCTCGCAGCCAGGCTCTTTTGATCGAGGGCGGCGAGGATGGGCCAATCCGTGCCGGCCAGCACGCGTTCGGCACCGAAGAAGCCGGTCAGCGTGCGGATGATCGCCGGATCGTGCCCCATCGTATCGAAATAGATGTTGGGTCGTTTGCCCGCCGCCCGCTCGGCGCGGCCATAAATTCCGCCGCGGGCGGCCTGCACGATCGCGCCCAGCCCGAGGGTTGCGAAGATGAGGTGGAGGTCCGGCAGCTCGTCGAGCAGCGGCGATTGGATGACGGAGAGGAAGGCCACGCCGTTCATCAGGCCCCGTCCGAGCGAGTTTCCGAGCATGCCGGCACCCGCGATCAGCACCTGCGAATTCGGGTGGGCGACCGGATGCACGAAGACCGGCACCCTGTAGTGCGCGGCCACTTCGAGCATCGGTCTGACCGCTGCGTCGGCGAGGAATTTTCCGTCGCGTGAGGAATCGATCACCAGCCCCGATAGGCCGAGCTCGCCGATCGCGCGCTCCGCCTCGCGGGCTCCCTCCTCCCCGGCGAAGGCATCGGTCACGCCGAAGCCGGCAAGTGTCCGGTGATCACGGGAAAGCGTGGCCAGCCAGTCGTTGGCTTCGCGTATGGCCGCAAGGTTCACCGGGCCTTCCGCGCCGAACAGGCTTTCGATCGTCGCCGTGACGATCGAAAGCTGCACGCCGGCCGCCTCGAACTCTTCCACGAGAGCCTCGGGCGTGGTGATCTTGCGGTAGATCTCTGGCGCGAAGCCGCTGGCGGGCTTGGCATATTTGCCCCCCGGTCCCCAGGCCGGCGGCCACAGATGCGTATGAACGTCGACGATATCGAGCGGTGTTGTCATTCTGCGGCCACCTTTCTGGCTTCCCGTTCTGCAATTCCGGCTTTGACGAGCGGCACCACGTCCCGCCCGTAGGTGACGGTATCCTCGGTCGGGTAGAAGCCGCGCACGAGGAAGTTGGAGACGCCGGCATCGTAATAATCGAGGATGGCGTCGGCGACCTGCTCCGGCGTGCCGACGAGCGCGGTGGAATTGCCGCCGGCGCCGCTTGCCTCCGCCACTTCGGTCCACAGCCGCTTGTCGAGAACCTTGCCGCGACTGGCGGCCTCGCGCAGCCGCACCGAACCGGTATTCGAGGGCAGTTTCTCGCCGTTGCCGCCGGCCGAGCGGGCGACCTGCGATTTCACCTTCCGGAGGATGTCGGCGGCCTTCTCCCAAGCTGCGTTTTCGGTTTCGGCGACGACGGTGCGGAAGGCGAGGGTGAAGCGGATGTCATGGGGCGAACGGCCGTTGGCGGTGGCTGCGGCGCGCACCTTGGCGATCGTCTCGCGCGCGCCGTCCAGCGGCTCACCCCAGAGCGCATAGATATCGGCGTGCTTGCCGGCCACCGCGATGGCCGCATCGGAAGAACCGCCGAAGGAGATCGGAATGCGCGGCTTCTGGAACGGTTTCACCTGGCTGAATGCGCCCTTGAACTTGTAGAAACGGCCTTCATGGTCGAAGGGCTCATCGCTTTCCCAGACCTTCTTCAGCACGGCCAGGTATTCGTCGGTGCGGGCATAGCGGGTGTCGTGGTCTTCGAAATCGCCATCGCGGGCCTGGTCGGCATCCGAGCCGCCGGTGATGATATGCACCCACAGGCGCCCCTCGGAGAACTGGTCGAGGGTCGCGAGCTGCCGTGCGCCGAGCGTCGGGGTCATCAGGCCGGGCCGATGGGCAAGCAGCGCACCGATCCTTTCCGTCTGGCTGAAGACATAGGCCGCGATCTGGTTGTTGTCGGGCCATTGCGCGAACTGGCCGATCAGCAGGCGATCGATCCCTGCGGCTTCCGCAGCCTGCACATGCCTGCGGATATAGGCCTTGTCTATGACCGGACCGCTGGCGGGGACGATGTCGGATCCCTCGCGGTTGGAGGTATGGCCGATGAATTCGGATTGCATGAAGAGCTCCTGGAAGGCAGCGAAAAGCCCAAGTTTCGGTCGGGCGACCATGCTCGAACTTAGATTACTCCAGTTATCCAATAGACATTATAGATTGCGTTTTGAGGAGCAATTTTGAGATGGGATTTTTCCGGATGGCGGTTCCGGAGCAATTTCGTTCGCTTCGTCCGATTTCGCCGGTTTTCGGGAGATTAGGATAAATTTTTGGAAAGCAGTCTCCCACCAGCCGCCGATGTGAAAAATTCTCCAAGACCATCGGAAATCGCGTAGCTTTTTTCAGCAATGCGCGGAGCTTTAGAAATCCAGTATCTCGATAAAGTTAGTGGATTTTATATCGTCATCGGCGATCACTCTTGCATGAGTGTTGGACGAATCCGCGCTCTTCCGCCTCCCGGCCGAAGTTGCCGTTTGGGGGATATTGACGATGACGATCAAAAACGTGCAGGCCCTGCAGCCGACCCGCCGCGCTTTCCTGCTTTCCACGGTTGCTCTGGCGGCGGTCGCCGCCGTTCCTCATGCTTCCCGCGCTGAGGACGAGACGCCTCGGGGCGGCAGCGTTTCGATCAATATCGGCACGGAACCGCCGGTCCTGGTCCTCATCGCGCATAGCGCCGGAGCCGCCTATTACATCAGCGGCAAGACGACCGAGAGCCTGATTACCTATGACAGGGATTTCAATCCCCAGCCGCTTCTGGCCACCGAATGGAAGGTGAGCGGCGACGGCCTGTGCTACTGGTTCAAGCTGCGAGAGGGCGTGCGCTGGCATGACGGCCAGGATTTCACCGCCGAGGACGTCGCCTTCTCCATTCTCGCGCTCAAGGAAAACCATCCGCGCGGCCGCGCCACATTCGCGACGGTCGAAAAGGCGAATGTCCTCAATCCGCATGAGGTCGAGCTCATCCTCTCCAAACCGGCCCCCTATCTTCTCAGCGCTTTTGCGAGCTTCGAGGCGCCGATCGTGCCGAAGCATCTCTACGAAGGCACCAAGATCGCCGAAAACCCGCATAACGTCGCGCCGGTCGGCACCGGCCCCTACAAATTCGTCGAATGGGTGCGCGGCAGCCATGCGATCTTCGAGAGGAACGAGGATTATTGGGGCTCGCCGAAGCCTTATCTCGACCAGATCATTTTCCGCTTCATCATAGATCCGGCAGCCGCGGTCGCGGCGATCGAAACCGGCGAGGTGCAGGTCTCGACCGCCAATCTTCCGCTGACCGATATCGAGCGCCTGAAAGCCAATCCGAACCTCGTCGTCGACACCGATCCGGCGCCTTATTCTCCGAGCATCGCGCGTGCGGAGTTCAACCTCGAAAACAAATATCTGGCCGATATCAAGGTGCGCCATGCGATCGCGCACGCGATCGACAAGGATTTCATCGTCAACACGGTCTATCTCGGATACGCGACGCGGCTCGACGGTCCGGTCAGCCCGGATCTCGCGAAATTCTACACGCCGGATCTTCCCAAATACGAGTTCGATCCCGCCAAGGCCGAAAAGCTTCTCGACGAGGCAGGCTACAAGCGCGGCGCCGACGGCTTCCGCTTCAAGCTCTTCATCGATCCGACCCAGCCCTCCGGTCCTCCCAAGCAGACCGCCGAATATTTTGCCCAGGCCCTCGCCAAGATCGGCATCAAGGTGGAGCTGCGCACGCAGGATTTCGCCACGTTCGTCAAGCGCATCTTCACCGACCGCGATTTCGACATCGCCATCGAGGGCATGAGCAATCTCTACGATCCGACCGTCGGCATCCAGCGTCTCTACTGGTCGAAGAACTTCAAGCCGGGCGTGCCCTTCACCAACGGTTCCAGATATGTGAACCCGCAGGTCGACCATCTGCTCGAGACGGCGGCGGTCGAAGTCGATCCGCAAAAGCGGCTGCAACTCTTCAACGAGTTCCAGAAGCTGGTCGTCCAGGACCTGCCGACGCTCGACATCGTCACGCCCTCGGTGCTCACCGTCTACGACAAGCGCGTGAAGAACCTCAAGGTCGGGGTGGAGCATCTGTGGAGCAACGGAGCCGACATCTACCTCGAGGAGTAGCTGACGAAAAGGCGGGCGGCCTGGTTGCCTGCCCGCATCTGTTTTTACGCCCCGGAGACTTTCGCGTGACGATCGCCAAATTGCAGACAAACAGGAACCTGACGCGAGAGGAGCTGCTTGCGCGCGTTCCTGCGTTTACGGCCGAGATTGCCAGGGGGGCTGCTGAACGCGACCTCAACCGCGAACTGCCGTTCGCAGCTTTCCGGCTCTTTCGCGAACTGGGCCTTGGCACGTTGCGCATTCCCGTTGCTCTGGGCGGGCCGGGCGGCTCGGTTGCCGATTACATCGAGATGATCGCCGCCATCGGCGCTGCGGATTCCAACGTGGCGCATGCGCTCCGGTCGCATTTCAACTATGTCGAGAACGTCATCCTGAGCGAACCGAGGGAGCGGGATGCCGGGGCGGTCGAACTGATCCTTGCCGGAAAACTGTTCGGCGGCGCCCATACGGAGCAGGGGACCGCGCGGCCGGGGCAGGTGACTGCCACGATCGTCCGGAAAGGCGACACCTACCGGCTGAACGGGCGCAAGTGGTATGCGACGGGCACGGCTTTTGCCGACTTCGCTTCGTTCAGCGCGCTGGACGAAGAAGGGATGACGGTCGGCGTGCTCCTGCCTGTCGACCGGCCGGGCATCAAGATCCTCGACGACTGGGACGGCATGGGCCAGCGGCTGACGGCGAGCGGCGGCGTGATCCTCGAGGATGTCGAGGTATTCCCGCACGAATTTGCGCGGCGCAGTCTCGATAATCTGGTCGGACGCCATTGTTCGACGCTTCGGCAGCTGCATCTGGCCGCGAGCGCGGCGGGCGCGGTCCGCAACGTTCTGGCCGATGGATTGGACTATGTGCGCCGCCAGGCCCGATCGGCCGCCCACAGCATGGCGGAGACGGCGAACCAGGATCTGTTCGTCCAGCAGGTGATCGGCGAGATCGCCGCCAACTCGTTCGCCATCGATGCGGCCGTTGCCGCAGCGGCGGCGGCACTGGATCGGACGGTGGCCGCGTTTGCTGCAGGCAGCGAGGCGAAGATCGAAGAGGCGTTGCTCGAAAGTGCCCTGACGACCGCACGGACCCAGCTTCTGCTCGGGCAGCTCGGCCCCCGGACCGCGGAACGCATATTCGAACTCGGCGGCGGGTCGGCGACCTCGCGCAACAACAATTTCGACCGTCACTGGCGCAACATCCGTACCGTGCTCAACCACAATCCGCTGCTGCACAAATCGCGCGTCGTGGGCGATTACCTGCTCAACGGAACGACGACCCATCTCAAGGAAGGAAAGGTGTTCTGAGGCAGAGCCGGCGCTGTCTCCACCTTGTGCGCATTGTGGCGTGTCCGATCCGAAACTGCTGGAGCCGCTCTGGAGGTTGCCATGTATCCGACCCTTATTCTGCCCGGTCTGAACGGCTCGCCGGAAGGGCACTGGCAGCGCCATTGGGCGAGGGAGCGCCCCGGCGCGTTCGTCGTGGAACAGGAGGACTGGAGCTGTCCGGTTCTGGAGGACTGGCAGGCCGAACTGGACAGGGCGCTTTCGAACACCGAAGGCGCCTTTCTCGTCGCCCACAGCTTGGGATGCCTGCTTGCGGCAAGCTATGCCGACCGCCCCGCCGCGGAGAAAATCCGGGGAGCCTTGCTCGTGGCACCGTGTTCGCTGAGCGTCACGCTCCGGCTTCATCCCTGCATGATCGAATTCGGAGAGGAGCCTTTGGGACGGCTTCCCTTTCCGAGCCTCGTCGTGGGCAGCCTCAACGATCCCTATATGAGCGTGGCCGATCTCGAGCACCATGTCCGCAACTGGGGCAGCGAATTGACCACCATCGGCTTTGCCGGTCATATCAATGTCGCGAGCGGTTTCGGGCGCTGGGAGGAAGGATACGCTCTCTTCGACGTGCTTTCCGGTTCTCTCAGCGGGGCGGGGCCAACCGCCGTTTTGGCGCCCCGGCCGCTCGGCGGAACGATGCAGACATCCACATGAGCGCTTAAGGGATGCGTCGGCTGCGCCTTTCGAAAGATGGTTCCGGAAAGATCGACCGACGCTGGTCACGTGAGACCAGGCGTTGAACGTTGCGGGCATGTCCTGTATCGAGAAGGAAACGGCGAGGCAGGCTTTCGATATTCGATGCTGACAAAAAAGGGAAAATACGGTCTCAAGGCCCTGGTGCATCTGGCGCAGCTGGAACCCGGCAGGACCGCCTTCGTCAGCGAGATCGCCGAGCAGAACAACATCTCCAAGAAGTTCCTCGACGCGATCCTGCTGGAACTGCGCAAGGGTGGCCTGCTGCGTTCGAAGAAGGGGCCGGGCGGCGGCTATGCGCTGTCGAAGCCGGCGTCGCAGATCTATGTCGGCCAGGCGGTGCGCATTCTCGACGGCCCGCTGGCGCCGATCCGCTGCGCCAGCAAGACGGCGTTCGAGGCCTGCGACGACTGCGACCACCCGGAAGACTGTCAGATCCGCCACTCGATGAGCGAGGTGCGCGACGCGATCGCCTCGGTGCTCGACACGATGACGCTGGAGGAGATGGTCGCCAAGCGCTCCGGCGGCATTCCCGAGGACGCCCAGGCGATCGGCAGGCAGGGCTAGAACTGCCCGTTCGGCTTCGGCACCTTGCCGTTCAGGTGGAAGTCTCCGATCGCGTGGTATTTCCAGCGGACGGGATCATGCACGGTATGGGTGCGGGCATTGCGCCAGTGGCGGTCGAGGTTCAGCTCTTCTTTCGTGGCGGATGTGCCGGCCAGTTCGAATATGCCGTTGGTCGCATCCATCGCCGCCTCCGTCGTCAGTATCTTCGCCGCCGCAACCGCCAGCGAAGCCTCGATCGCCGTTTCGGGCGAGGGGGTGATCTGGGCGACATCGACCTTGCGGCCTGCCCGTTCGAGAACCGCCGCTGCCGCTTCCAGCCGCACGGCGATCGAACCCGTGCGCGCGATCGTCAGCGGATCGCTGCTTGCCGTCTCGATCCCCAGATTGCGCATGCCGCGGGACTTGTGGCGGACGAAATCCAGCATGTCTGCGAAGGCGGCGCGCGCGATGCCGAGATCGATCGCCGCATGCAGGAGCTGGCCGAGGGAACCGACCGGCGCGTGCCGCTCGAAGCTGCGGTGATAGGCAATCACCGCATCCGCCGAGACATAGACGTTCTCGATCAGGACCGTGCCGCTGGCGGTCGTTCGTTGCCCGAAGCTGTCCCAGTCATCGACGATGGTGACGCCGTCCGTCTCCCTGGGCACGATCGCCATGACGATCCTGCCATGAGGGTCGATGGCGAAGATCGCTACCCAATCGGCAAAGAGCGCACCGGTCGAATAATATTTGCGCCCGTTGATGCGATAGCCGACGCCGTCCGGCACGAGCCGAGTCTCGATATCTCCGGCCGCCGCGACGCCTGCTTCCGCCAGCGCATTGGCGAAATGTTCACCCGCCAGCGCCCGCGCGAAGAAGAACTTCTTCTGTTCCTCCGTGCCGCAAAGCCTGAGCGCTTCGAGGATGTGATAATGGTTCTGCGGGATTTGTCCCACCGAACTATCCGCCTCCGACAGGATGGCGATCACCTCCGCCAGGAAGGCGTTGGAAATATCCGCCCCGCCATATTCGGCGGGTACCGTGATGCCGAGCAGGCCCGACTGGGCGACAAGCTCCATCTCGTGATGGGGAAGGATCCTTTCCCGGTCGCGAAGGCCCGAGCCCTCGACGATCTGCTGCGCCAGCGCCTTCGCCACGTCGATTGCCTGGTCTTCGGTTGCGAGGTATGGAGCCACTGCTCTGATCTTTCCAGCCAAATGGAAAACCCTGCTCATTGATCAACTCCTGGGGCTCAACTCCCGGATCAAGCCTGTTATTGAGCCACGCCGTGAGGTCCGTGAGAAGGAATAAAGCTTCAATTGCCGGCGCCGGACGAAGCGAATTTTCTCTTTTCAGCGGCTGCAAAGAGAGATTTGCGGATTGTCACGCCGAATTGAGCGGGAGAAGAGAGAATTTCTCCGGCCCGATATGATCCGCGAAACAACTTTCCTTAGCGCGCAAAAAGAGAAACTCTAATCTGGATGGAACGCGGCTTACGTCCTCCTTTCCGATCGAGCGTCTCCCATGCCAAAGTCTCTGCATCTCACCGCCTTCATGCGTCCCGTCAGTCTGCATACCGGAGCGTGGCGTTATCCCGGCGCCTATCCGGACGCCAACTTCAACTTTGCGCATATCAGGTCCTTCGCCCAGAAGCTGGAGCGGGCGAAGTTCGATGCCTTCTTCATGGCCGATCACCTGGCGGTGCTGAACATGCCGGTGGAAGCGCTGAAGCGCAGCCACACCGTCACGTCCTTCGAGCCGTTCACGCTGCTTTCGGCACTGGCGGCGGTGACCGAGCGGATCGGCCTT
>Ga0065721_10006543_pt1 | contig 11817 bp, 11 predicted proteins | sample Mesricmetagenome_FD_59108 | JGI IMG/M metagenome (GOLD analysis project Ga0065721, IMG submission 59108) | Mesophilic microbial community from rice straw/compost enrichment Sample: eDNA_1 v2 (version 2) | ecosystem: Engineered > Solid waste > Grass > Composting > Bioreactor | place: USA: Davis...
CACCGCGGCAATACGCTTGCCTTCATCTGCTGCTCGCTGATAAGCCTCAATTTCGTTGAAGTTGAGGTAGCGATAGATGTCGCCGGACATGCTGTCGAGCTTCTGCGCGTACTGCATGTACTCATCAAAGTTAGGCAGCTTGCCCAGTACTGCAGCCACAGCAGCCAGCTCTGCCGATGCGAGATACACATTGGCACCGTTGCCGAGGCGGTTGGGGAAGTTACGGGTTGAGGTAGACACTACTGTTGAGTTAGGCGCAACGCGAGCCTGGTTCCCCATGCAGAGCGAGCAGCCTGGCATTTCGGTGCGTGCACCTTTGCGACCGTAGATATTGTAGAAGCCTTCTTCCATCAGCTGATGCTCATCCATCTTGGTCGGCGGAGCGATCCACAGACGGGTGGACAGTTCATCTTTGGTGGCATCCAGCAGTTTACCGGCAGCGCGGAAGTGGCCGATGTTGGTCATGCACGAACCGATGAACACTTCATCAATCTTGTCACCGGCAACTTCTGACAAGACTTTTACATCGTCAGGATCGTTGGGGCAGGCGAGGATAGGTTCTTTCACCTCGTTCAGATCGATCTCGATCACGGCTGCATATTCTGCATCAGCGTCGGCTTCCATCAATTCCGGATTGGCCAGCCACTCTTCCATCTTGCGTGCGCGACGCTCAAGGGTGCGAACATCGCCGTATCCTTGTTCGATCATCCAGCGCAGCATGGTGATGTTAGAGGTCAGGTATTCGATGATCGGCGCTTTATCCAGCTTGATGGTACAACCGGCAGCTGAGCGCTCAGCCGATGCATCGGAGATTTCAAACGCCTGCTCAACTTTCAGGTTGGGCAAGCCTTCAACTTCCAGGATACGGCCGGAGAAGATGTTCTTTTTACCTTTCTTCTCGACAGTCAGCAGGCCCTGCTTGATCGCGTAAAGCGGAATGGCATTAACCAGATCGCGCAGGGTGATACCTGGCTGCATTTCGCCTTTGAAACGCACCAGTACTGACTCCGGCATATCCAGCGGCATCACGCCGGTAGCGGCAGCAAAGGCCACCAGACCAGAACCGGCCGGGAAGGAAATACCAATCGGGAAGCGGGTGTGAGAGTCACCACCGGTACCCACGGTGTCCGGCAGCAGCATGCGGTTCAGCCAGCTGTGGATGATACCGTCACCCGGACGCAGGGAAACGCCACCGCGGGTCATGATGAAGTCCGGCAGGGTATGCTGGGTTTCAATATCCACTGGCTTGGGGTAGGCAGCGGTGTGACAGAAAGACTGCATGGTCAGGTCGGCGGAGAAGCCGAGACAGGCCAGGTCTTTCAGTTCGTCGCGAGTCATAGGGCCAGTGGTGTCCTGTGAACCTACAGTGGTCATCTTGGGTTCGCAGTAGGTGCCGGGACGAACACCGGCAACGCCACAGGCCTTGCCCACCATCTTCTGNGCCAGGGTATAGCCTTTGCCACTGTCGGCAGGNGCTTGCGGCAGGCGGAAGAGGGTGCTTGCCGGCAGACCCAGAGATTCACGGGCTTTGGTGGTCAGACCGCGGCCNATNATCAGNGGAATACGTCCACCAGCCTGCACTTCGTCCAGCAGGACATCAGACTTAAGCGCAAACTCAGAAATCACTGCGCCGGTTTCGACGTTAAGAATCTTGCCCTCATAAGGACGAATCTCGATCACGTCGCCCATATTNAGGTTGTCTACCGGTGCTTCAAAGACCAGCGCGCCGGCATCTTCCATGGTGTTGTAGAAAATNGGAGCTACTTTGCCGCCGATGCAGACGCCGCCGGTGCGCTTGTTGGGTACGCCGGGGATATCGTCGCCAATGAACCAGAGTACTGAGTTGGTNGCGGATTTACGGGATGAGCCCGTACCGACCACGTCACCCACAAACGCCAGAGGATAACCCTTGGTCTTAAGCTGTTCGATCTGCTTGATCGGGCCGATAGAGCCTGGTTCGTCGGGGGTCAGGCCTTCGCGGGGCATCTTGAACATGGCCAGTGCGTGCAGTGGGATGTCGGGGCGTGACCAGGCATCCGGCGCAGGAGAGAGGTCATCGGTGTTGGTTTCACCAGTGACTTTGAATACGGTGAGCTTGATGCTCTCGGGTACTTTATTGCGTTTGGTGAACCATTCACCTTCAGCCCAGGACTGCATAACAGCTTGAGCGTTGGCATTGCCGGCTTTGGCTTTCTCTTCCACGTCATGGAAGGCGTCAAACATCAGCAGGGTATGCTTGAGCTGCTCTGCGGCCAGAGGGGCCAGCTCTGCATTATCGAGCAGGTCTACCAGAGTTTCGATGTTGTAACCACCGAGCATCATGCCGAGCAGCTTGATTGCGTGGGGTTTATCAATCAGAGGAGAGGAGGCTTCGCCTTTGACGATTGCGCTCAGGAAGGCGGCTTTTACATAAGCTGCCTCATCCACGCCTGGCGGAACGCGGTTAGTGATCAGGTCGAGCAGGGTTTGTTCTTCATTAGCAGGAGGGTTTTTTAACAGCTCCACCAGTCCTGCAACCTGCTCAGCGTTGAGTGGTTTAGGTGGAACTCCTTCTGCTGCGCGTTCTGCAACATGTTTGCGATAGGCTTCAAGCACGGTTTGTATCCTCTGGTTTGTGAGATTACTCCCTCGGCAGGATCTCTGCTTCAGAAGGCTATCCATGACCTACATGGATGAATTTACGTCCCTGGCAAGGGGCGTAAATCGGGCGCAAATTATACATGAACCCCTTTAAACTGTTAACCCGAGCTCCGGTCTGGCCAACCGTATTCTGCGGTACCGGCGGTGGTTCGCATTATTGCCAGCCGAGGTGTGCTCCGGTGATCAATTAATGCACATTGTGGTCAGAAGGCATGAATCCGGAAGGATATTTCCTCTGTAAATCACGTTTTTAATCGATGGCTGTGCTATGTTGGCTGCCCCATGATTTCATGCAGCAACATCCTGCTATACCTGCAAACCTATAAAGAATCGGCGAAAAAATGGAGCGCACGCTAATGAAAAAAAAGATCCATCCCCTACTTGGTGCCATAANTATCCTTGGACTGGTTGCCTGNGATAGAGCTGAAACGCCCCAGCAGGACGCTCACGTGCATGAAACACAGGTAAATCAAGGCATTGCGGATGCGGCTATTCCCAAGCAGGAGGTACCGGTCGTATCTCATTTCTCGCCTTGGACCTGCCCCGGTAATCCGGGCCAGGCGCCGGCCGGCGATCTGACGGCAACCCGTATCGAAACCGCTAATTCCCGTCGTACCGAGCCTGGTCTCTATGAGGGCCCCGTCTGGTTGAACGGCGCACTTTATTTTTCAGATTTCACTTTCCAGGAAGGCTTCCCTTCGCGTGTGCAGCGCTTGAATGCGGACGGCTCCATGGAAACCGTGATTGAGGACAGTGGGACCAATGGTCTGGCTATCGACAGCGATGGTTTCCTGATCGGTGGCGTACATGCTGATAAAACGATCTCGCGCTTCAACCTGCAGACTGGGTCGCGTGAACAGATTGCCGGGAAATACCAGGACAATCCTTTCAATTCTCCCAACGACCTGACCGAAGCCCGCGACGGCACCATTTATTTTACGGATCCGGACTTTCAGCGCAGTGCGGCACCGGGAGGGCAGGAAAAAACCAACGTGTTCCGTATCTCGGCCGCTGGCAGTGTGACAGTGGTGGATGACAGTATCAGCAATCCTAATGGCGTTTCTCTGTCTCCCGCACAGGACGTGCTTTACGTGGCGGGCGGTGGTGAAAATGGCTTTCTGCGGGCCTATCCTATAGTGGACGGTCAGCCCGCAGAGGGGAAAAATCTCGTCGAGGGCATTCAGGTCCCAGACGGCATGGCCATCGATTGTCTGGGTAATATCTACGTTACCGAGCATACAGCCCAACGCGTTCGTGTGTTTACGCCGGCTGGTGAACACCTCGCTACCATCAGTGTTGATGCGAATATCACGAATGCGGCCTTCGGTGGTGCTGAGGGTAAAACCTTATATTTGACTGGCGCTGGCGCAGTCTGGTCCATTGATCTGGATGTTGCCGGCTTCCCTTATTGATCCAGATGTGGCGAACCTGATCGCCACGCTACCGGGAAGCGATTTCGCTTCCCGCCAATGATTTAGCGATTTACCTCAGATGCGTCTTTTTAAACCTGTTAGAACACCTTGCGTAGGCATCTGCTCGACGGGCATTGGTGACAGTGTGTGTCGCGGGTGCAAGCGTTTTGCTCACGAAGTCATTGACTGGAACGCCTACAGTCATGAGCAGCGCCTGATCATTGCGCAACGCCTTGAGTCATTTCTGGCGCAGGTGGTGGAAAATATCATTGAAGTTGTTGATGCAGAACTGCTGCTGCAACAGATCAAACACCAGCAGATTTTATTCAAGGAGGAGCAGAGTCCTTATTGCTGGGTGTTCGATCTCCTGCGCGCCGGAGCTAGTCAGATTAAAGACCTAGAAGCCTATGGCTTGCGCCTGCGCCCCGCGTGGACGAATACACCACTGAAAGAAATTCGCGATCACATTGATCAGGATTTCTACGCACTTTCCTGTGCTTACTATGAACGTTATATCGAGCCGGGACTGAGAATCGGTGCCAAATAAATCGGATCACCCGAAACAGATTTACTACTACTCTCCCTGTATTGAAAACCATGAATGCATTAACTCATATCCAGCAGTTTTTACTATGTGAAACACCCGATGCCTGGGTACAGACCGCATTGCAGCACGAATCGCTGTTATTGCTTGACCATGCCAATTGCGAGAAAAAAGCTGCCTCGACAGCGTTGACCCTGATGTATCGCTATGTAGGGGATTTCGAGATGATGCACAAGATGTCGCGCCTCGCCCGCGAAGAGCTGCGTCATTACGAACAGGTGATGGCGATCATGGAAGCCCGTGGAATAGCCTACGAACAGATTACACCCTGCCGCTACGCATCAGAGCTGCGCAAACCGGTGCGCACCCACGAGCCAGGTCGTTTTATCGATACGCTTATTGTTGGCGCTATCATTGAAGCACGCTCCTGCGAGCGCTTTGCCAAGCTGGCGCCGTATCTGGATGATGAATTGAAGAGTTTTTATTTGTCTCTGCTGAAGTCCGAAGCGAGGCACTACGAAGACTATCTGCATCTGGCCCGCAAGGCGGCCGGCGGTGACAACATTGATGATCGTATCAAGGTGTTCCTGGAGCTGGAGAAAACTCTGATCGAGAGTCCGGACACTGAGTTTCGTTTTCACTCTGGTGTGCTGGCAGCAGCCTGAGCAAAACATTTTTAGGGAGTCATGCCATGAATCCGGAAAAAACAGAACAACAAGAAGTGCCTAAAAAGTCCAGGGTCCGCTCGACCACATGGCCGCTGGGTCTGGCGATTATCCTGATCGGGGTGGTGCTTCTGGCGCGCAATCTGGGGGTAGATTTTTTCTTCCTCCACCTGGATAACTGGTGGGCGTTGTTTATTCTGGTTGCGTCAGTGGGACCTTTGCAACAGGCCGTTGTCGCTTATCGGCGGGAAGGTTTTGGAGCATCGATGGCCAATGCGCTGGTGTCAGCGGCGTTTATTATTTTTATTGCCTTGATCTTTTTGATCGACCTGTCATTTTTTACCTGGTGGCCTGTATTTGTCATCCTTGGCGGATTATCCATGATGACCAATCGCTGACGGCTGTTTGTCAGCTAATGGGCCAATGGCGTAGCTCAAGTCCGCCTGCGTCGGCAGTTACGCACCAGGCTGCGTCGTGCCAGTCACCCAGGACGATTCGTTCTGCAGCAGCACCATCAATCTCCAGCTGATGACGTGCCGGTCGATGAGTATGGCCATGGATTAACTGCACTACGCCCTCAGTCCGCATAACACGCACAACTTCGTCCGGCGTTACATCCATGATGTCTTCCGCCTTCATACTGTTCATGCTTTTACTTTTTGCCCGGATCTGCGCCGCTAACGCCCGTCGTGCTGCAAGCGGCTGCGCAAGAATCTGCTGTTGCCACGCCGGTGAACGAACCTGCTGACGGAATGCCTGATACTCAACATCGAGAGTACATAAGGTGTCTCCATGCATCAGTAACGTGGGTTTTCCGTAAAGGTCAATGCGGGTCGGATCGGTGATTAACTCTGCTCCGGCCGTTTTGGCAAAATCATTGCCAATTAAAAAATCGCGATTGCCGTGCATCAGATAAATCTGTGTGCCCTGATCAGCCAGTTTGCGTAACGCTTGGGCAACTTCAGCGTGCAGAGGTGTGTCATCATCGTCACCGATCCAGGCATCGAAGAAGTCCCCGAGGATATAAAGCGCATCGGCTCCGACCGCGCGACCCTGCAGAAATTGATAAAACGCCTGAGTTACAGCCGGCCGTGATTCGTGAAGATGCAGATCAGAAATAAAAAGTGTGGTCATCGGGGAATATTTGATTTGTTATGGGCGAACAGCCGTATTGATGAGCGAGATGCCTATCAGTACCTGATGAAAAACCTCTGAAACGAAAAACCTCTGAAGTTGTGTCATTCACCACTCACCTCAGAGGTTCAGTACGATTAAGCGACGGTCACTTTCTCGATAACGATGGGGTCCAGCGGTACATCCTGATGAAAGCCTTTGCTGCCGGTTTTTACTCCTTTGATTTTTTCCACTACATCCATGCCGCTGGTCACTTTACCGAAAACACAGTAACCCCAGCCTTGCGCACTTTTGCTGGTGTGATTGAGGAAGCTGTTATCTTTGACGTTGATGAAAAACTGCGCAGTGGCACTGTGGGGATCATTGGTACGTGCCATGGCAAGGCTGCCGACCACATTCTTTAAACCGTTATCCGCTTCGTTTTCGATGGGAGCACGGGTTTTCTTCTGTTCCATGTCGGCTGTCATGCCGCCGCCCTGGATCATGAAACCATCAATGACGCGATGAAAAATGGTGCCGTCATAGAAGCCTTCTTCGGCATACTGCTTGAAGTTGGCTGCTGTTTTGGGCGCTTTCTCAAAGTCCAGTTCGATTACTATGTCGCCGTGAGTTGTGTGCAGGGTAATCATCTTCGTCTCCAGTAAAAGCAAAGGCTAAAAAGCGGTTATGATACGCGCTCGCCGAGGGTGAAGGAAACCCTGATTCACGAGCACAGTGGGGAAGATTCGCAAACGGCAGCGCGTTGCAGATTGATAATGAGACTCTTATGACTTGCGGTAAGTTTATAACGATTGAAGGCACCGAAGGTGTCGGTAAAAGCACCAATCTGACCTATGTCCATGAATGGCTGACCCGGCGTGGCCTCGAGGTGGTGGTGACCCGGGAGCCGGGGGGGACGCCGCTGGCAGAGGAGATTCGCGGGCTGTTGTTGGCCCGCCGCGAAGAGCCGGTGGATGAAACGGCGGAGCTGTTGCTGGTATTCGCCGCTCGGGCCCAGCATCTGCAGCGGGTTATCAAACCGGCGCTGGCTCGCGGCGCCTGGGTATTATGTGACCGGTTTACCGATGCCACCTACGCCTATCAGGGCGGCGGCCGCGGCTTGGATGTGGCGACTATCGCCCAGCTTGAGCTGCTGGTGCAGGGCGACTTGCGGCCGGACCTGACACTGGTTCTGGATATTGATGTGGAGCAGGGGCTGCAGCGCGCACGGGAACGGGCGGAGCTGGATCGCTTCGAAAGTGAGGAGATAGCGTTTTTCGAGCGGGTCTGTCAAAGTTACCGGAGCTTGGCTGAGGCTCATCCGGAGCGCTATGCTGTGGTAGACGCCGGCCAGCCACTGGCGGCGGTGCAACGGGATATCGACCAGGTATTGAGCGCACTGCTTCTTTGATCGATTCGTGAGGGTCACTAAGAGATCGCTTTTTAATAGCCGTGGCTGCTAAATCGACGTCAATAAAAAAGCGCCCATCCGGGCGCTTTTTTTGTTAAGGCAAGCGCTGTTAGAAGCGGAAACCGATCTGCACTGCGCCGCCGACGGTGTTGTCCTGGCCGGTTACCGCAGCGATATCCAGGTTGATGGCATCGAAGGGTGAAAGGCCGATACCGGCGGAGTAGGTGTCTTCCAGGGTATTTTCCAGGTCCTGTTGAATCCCGACCCGCAGTTGCAGCCAGGAAAAGGGGCTGACCTCAAGACCGGCGCGCAGCATCTGTACATCACCGTCGAAGCCGAAAAGCGGCACAGCATTAAGGTCCAGTGCCGCCTCCGCTTTTAACCAGCTGTTGGTATATCCGACAGCGGTGGTGGTGAGCGGCTTGAGGCTCAGTGTGTCGCCATCAATGGCTGCAAAGTCATTGCTGATCGCGTCTTTCACCACCAGGCCGTAGCGCAGGTTACCGTTGATGTAGGTAATGCCGGCATCGAAGCTGGTAGCACTGTTTTCGAGGGTGTAATCGTCCGCATCAAAGTCGTCTTCATCGTATTCCGCTACGGTCGCGTTATAGACGATGGTTTCTACGGTCACGCGCTTGGGGGTTACACCCACCAGCCAGCGCTCGCCGTCTGCATTGCCGAAGCTTTTTGAGAGGGAGATGCCGTATTCACGAATCAGCGCCCCTTTAGCCATTACTGACGAATTGAGGTCTGCGGTATCGAAGGGTGAATTAACGGAGTTCTCAATCAACGTGTAGTCGTTCTCATCAATATGGGTGATGGCTCCTACCTGGGCGCGGGCTTTAGCAATCAAGGCCACGGACAATACGTCATTAGGGATAGCGAGGACCACGCTTGCGCCCGCATTAACGTCGACACGCTTGTCGGCAACGTCTTCGATACGCTGGATCAATGTGTCCGCCATGTTCTGATCCAGATCCTGCACACTGGTAATACTGTCCAGAAAATCCACGTAATCCACGAGCTCATCCATTGCATCAATGAGTTCATCTTTATCTGATGCAACACCGCCGAGGTTGATGACCAGGGCAAAATCGTCTTTTTCGCCGAAGGCGGCGCCCATGCTGGGATTAGCTAAAACACCGTCGGCGTAACCGGCGGTCACAAGGCCTGCACCGGACATACCGGTCAGACGGCCATTAAAGTTTTCGGATGCGGCAGCGCCAGTTGTGACGGCAATCAGTGCCATGCTGAGCAGGGTTTTCTTCATCTGGTTGATATCCTGAAAGGTAAAAAGCAAAGCGAATTCTGTGATGGGTGTCGCATTTAATTGCGCGATATAATTCTAGGCAATAAAAATAATTGTTTTATAGATTATTAATGCATTGAAAATGCAAAAATTCTTTCACGGAGTTATTAGAACGGGCGAGGGTACCAGGCAGCGCTAAAAAGTGGCGGGGCAGTGGATATCAATCAGCTGATTGGAGATGGGGTGGCTGAAGTAAATCTGCTGGGCGTGCAGCAACAGACGGGGGGCAAGAGCTTGAATGTCGTCCGGCGCGTAGAGCCGGTCTCCAATAATCGGATGCCCCAGGGCGAGCATATGAACCCGTAACTGATGGGTGCGGCCGCTCACAGGCTCCAGTAGAACCCGGGTAGTCTGCGCATCTACATTTCGCGCCAGCACCTGATAACGCGTGTGGGCAGCTTTCCCCTGCTCAAAGCAGACCTTCTGGCGCGGGCGGTTAGGCCAGTCACAGATCAAAGGCAGTTTGACCTCTCCCTCGTCCTGCTCCATCAACCCGGCTACGACAGCCACATAACGTTTATGCACCCCGCGCGCTTCGAACTGCTTGGTCAGGGTGCGCTGTGTCAGATAGTTGAGGGGGAACATCACAATGCCTGAGGTACCCTGATCCAGCCGATGGACCACGCGGGCGTTGGGGAAAGGACCCAGGGCGCGACGGATCAGGCAGTCCTGATTCTCAGGCCCCTTACCCGGGACCGTCAGCAAACCGGCAGGCTTATTGATGATCAGTAGATCGTCATCTTGATACAGAATGTCCAGCGTATGTTCGGTCATAAGAGGGTTCAGCAGGCACGGTTCGTTAAAAGGGCGGCGATTATCGCAAATAATTGCTAAGCTTGCGCCCGCATCCGTGTATAAATGTATTCAAGCGAGTTTTTCCTGCATGAGTGACTTTCCCGCATTACCTTATCCTTGGCAGCAGGGCGACTGGCAGCAGATTTGTGGACAAATGGCTGCGGACAAGTTGCCCCACGCGATGCTGCTGGCCGGCCCTAAAGGTATTGGAAAGCGTCATCTGGCGGAAGCTCTGGCGCATCTGCTGCTGTGCCTTACGCCGGTGGAAGGCACGCCCTGTGGCAAGTGTCGTTCCTGTCAGTTAAACCAGGCTCAGACTCATCCGGATTTCCTGATCCTGGAGCCGGAAGAGGGCAGTAAGGTCATCAAGGTCGATCAGGTTCGCAGCCTGATCGAGGCGCTGGGCAAGACAGCACAGCAGGGCGGCTACAAGGTGCTTGTGCTGGAGCCTGCAGAAGCAATGAATATCAACGCTGCCAATGCGCTGCTTAAATCATTGGAAGAGCCAGCGGCCAATACATTGTTGATCCTGGTCAGCCATACGCCGAGCGCGGTCTTGCCCACCATTCGCAGTCGCTGCCAGCTGCGGCTGTTGCCCATGCCCCGTGAGGAGCAGGTGCTCCATTGGCTGTCACCACTGATGACAGGGGCAAGCCGGGAGCCGCAAGAGGTTCTTACCATAGCGCGCGGCGCGCCCCTTATTGCACTGGCCTTACTGGAAGGAGACGCGCTGGAACGTTACCAGCAGCTGCAGGACAATCTGGGGCGACTCACGCTTGGCCAGCTGTCTGCCATTGAACTTGCTCAGCAATGGCAGAGTGACGACGTGGTCGCGATTGTTGAGTGGTTTCTGGCATGGCTCCACGGTCTGGCGCGCTGGCGGGTGGGCGTCGACGACCCCCAGATCAAGAGCTTGCCGCCGGAGTTCCGCGAGCGTCTGGCCCATGTGGCTCCCCAGCTGCTGCATCGTTATATCGAGAAAATCCTTACCAGCAAGAAGCAGCTGCTAAGCGGGGCAAACCCCAATAAGCAGTTGTTATTGGAGGAGTTATTCCTGGATTGGGGGGCTTTGCTGCGGGCCAGCACGAATCGCTCGCTGGCGGCTGGACAGTAGTAGACTAATCTATTAGTGTTCTTCCCATTGTTTCGGTTAAACAGGTAGTTCTATGCAAGCAATTGGCGGCGGTGCGCGCAACGGCATTCTCTCTCTGACCATCAAAGATAAAGCAGTCCTGTATGCTGCTTATATGCCATTTGTAAAGAACGGCGGTATGTTCATCCCTACCAGCAAAAGCTACAAACTGGGCGACGAAGTCTTCATGCTGCTCAGCCTGATGGATGAAGCAGAGAAGATCCCGGTGGCTGGTAAAGTGGTCTGGGTAACCCCGAAGGGCGCTCAGGGTAACCGGGCGGCGGGTATCGGTGTGCAGTTCAGTGATCAGGACAATACGGCTGTGACCAAGATCGAAACTTACCTGGCTGGCTCGCTCTCATCAGACCGTCCCACGCACACCATGTAAGATTGGTTACAATTGCATCCGGTAAGCCAGGCCAGTCCTGGCTTTTTTACATCTGTATCACACCATTCGTATCAAACAGAGTTCAGCATTATGTTAGTCGACTCCCATTGCCATCTCGATCGTCTCAACCTGACCCCCTACGCCGGTCAGTTAACCGGTGCGATAGAGGCCGCCCACGAACGTGGCATCCAGCAGATGTTGTGTATCGGCATCAGCCTGGACAATATCCAGACAGTTATCGACATTGCCCAGAGATATCCCAGCGTTGTGGCCTCGGTTGGCGTTCATCCCTGCGATGTTAAAGAAGGAACGGCCAGTGCAGAACAACTGATGCAATGGGCACAGCAGTCGAAGGTAGTAGCCCTTGGCGAAACCGGTCTGGATTACCATTACGAAACTGAAAGCAAA
>Ga0065721_10052476_pt1 | contig 11817 bp, 10 predicted proteins | sample Mesricmetagenome_FD_59108 | JGI IMG/M metagenome (GOLD analysis project Ga0065721, IMG submission 59108) | Mesophilic microbial community from rice straw/compost enrichment Sample: eDNA_1 v2 (version 2) | ecosystem: Engineered > Solid waste > Grass > Composting > Bioreactor | place: USA: Davis...
TTTTGTAAAGGCCGCGCAATCCGGTTCGTGGATCGGCTCCTGCAGATGCAGCCGAGCCGGCAGGTTCTGCCTGATATCGGCTGGGCTGCCCCGCAAGCGCATGCTCACATCGAATAGAGACTGTCGCGCGACAGCCCCGCCTGCGAAATCAGACGCGCCGTTTCCATCCATTCAACCGTGTCGATTTCCTGCAGCGGCGCAAACACGTTGGGGCTTTCCAACCGGCCGAATTCATAGAGGATGCGTTTCATCCGGGCCTGCCAGTTGACATAGGGCGGCCGATAAAGCGCATCGACGAATAGACTGATCGTCTGCATCAGAGCCCGCCGTTCTTCCAAGGTCGAATCCTCTCTGGCAAAGGTATCGAACAGCGCCCGCTGCCGGTCGGCAATCACACTTCCTGCACCGGATATGATGCCTCGCGCACCCATCGACAGCGACGCGCCGAGCCATTGCGACTGGCTTGTCAGCACATGGACGGGGCGCGATAGTCCGTGCAGAGCGGTGATCGTCCGCTCGTGGAGGCGCGGGTCCGCGCAAAGATCCTTGATTGCCACGATCGTCTCGACCGCCTCACAGAGCGAGACAAGCGTGTCGAGCGCATAGGACAAGGCCGTGGTGCGCGGGTACTGGAAGACCACCAGCGGAAGAGACGTCACGGCGGCGATATCCTTGACATATTGAGCTCCGAGCGACGGACGTTCGTTGCCTCCAAACATCAGGGAATTGGGGGGAAAGATCAAAAGCGCCTGGGCGCCGGCCTTTTCGGCCGACCTTGCCATCTGGCTGGCAAGTCGCGTCCCCTCGCAATAAATACCGGCGATGACGGGCAAGCGATCGCCGACCGTCTCGGCGGCCGTCTCAATCCCCCAAATCTGCTCGCCTGTCGCCAATGCATGGGCTTCGGCGGCATGGCCGTTGACGACGACCCCCGACAAGCCGACCACATCGGCAAGATCGCCGAGATGACGCCTGTAACTGTCCCGATCGATTTCCCGCGACGTGGTGGCGGGCATAAGGCAGGCCGGAATGACACCCCGCCCCTGAAACTCGACTGGCATTTATACCTCCAATTTATGAAATCGTTTTCTTTATTTTCTACGCACGTGCACAAATCTTTTTGCGATGCGCCATGGATTTCTCGATAACTATGCCGATTTTGAAGAAAAAATGTCAACAACCTAATTGACGATGATCAAACATTATGAAATGGATTTCATAACTAAAAGCACATCGGGCCAGGGAGGGGTCTCAAGAATGCTCAGCGGCATACGCATCATCAGTCTTTGCCATTATCTTCAGGGGCCGGCGGCTGCCCAATATCTCGCCGACATGGGAGCGGACGTCATCAAGGTCGAGCCGATCGGCGGCGCCTATGAAAGACGCTGGTCCGGTGCCAAGGTTTTTGTCGGAGAGGTCTCAGGCTTTTATCTCTGCGCCAACAAGAACAAGCGATCGATCTGCATCAATTTGAAATCGCCGGAAGGGCGGGCTGCGTTTCTGCGTCTGGTCTCGACCGCCGATGTCGTCATGGAAAATTTCCGGCCGGGCACGCTCGATCGTCTCGGTCTTGGCTACGAGGCCCTTCAGGAAGCCAAGCCGGATATCATTTTCGCATCCGCAAGCGGGTACGGCGCGGATGGCCCCTATGCCGAATTGCCGGGTCAGGATCTCCTCATTCAGGCCCGCACCGGATTGGTGGCCGCGACGGCGGGCCAGGCTCCCGGCATCCTTCCGGCTGCCGCCGGTTGCGCGATCGTCGATCAGCACGGGGCCGCTCTTTTTGCGCTTGGAATTGGCGGGGCCATCATTCGCAAGCTGCGAAGCGGCCGGGGAACGAGGGTCGAATCGAGCCTATTCAACGCGGGTATCGATCTGCAGGCGGAGGCCATTACGAACTACCTGAACGGCGCCAAGACGCCTGAGGTTTTCAAGCGCGACGGCCATCTCGCCACCTGGTTCCACGAAGCGCCCTATGGAATTTACGAGACCGCCGACGGCCGCCATATCGCCATGTCTCTGAATGCGCTTGGCCTTCTCGATGAAGCTCTCGGTCCGTCCGAGCTTGCGAAGGACGATACGCTGGACGCCTATCTGGAACGGGACCGGGTGGCGGCGGATGTTGCAGCGCGATTGGCACGCCTTACCTTGTCCGAAGCTGAAACGGCGCTTTCGAGGCACAAGGTCTGGTTTGCCCCCGTCACCAACTATTCGGAGCTGGCACGCGACCCGCAGGCACAGCACAATCAGGTATTTGCGAATGTAACGGTCAGTGGACAAAGCGCGATACTGGTCAATCACCCCAACCGTTACGACGGGGCGGTCCCCGGCCTCCGACATATTGCCGAAAGACCGGGCCAGGATACGGTTTCCATTCTGACCGGCAGCGGCTTCGGTGCGCAGGAGATCGCGGCCCTTCTCGATCGTGGTGCCGTGGCATGAGCGAGACCACCCTTCCACCGGTGCCGTCCGATCGACCTGTCGCTCTCGTGACGGGAGGCCGCCGCGGTTTGGGTCGCGGCATCGCCCTCAGCCTGGCACAGGCCGGGTTCGATATCGTCCTCAACGATGTCGTTGAGGACGAGGAAACCTATGCGACAATCAAAGCCCTCGGCGCCTTTGGTGTATCGGCACGCTTTCTTCGCCATGACATCGGCGACATAGACGGGCATGCCGCTTTTGTCCGCGCGGCGGCGGCAAGCTTTGGACGGATCGACTGCCTGGTCAACAATGCCGGCATACAGGTGCCGCGCCGCATCGGCCTGCTCGAGGTCGGCGCGGAAGAGTTCGACCGCGTCGTCAATATCAATCTGCGCGGGACTTTTTTCCTCACGCAGGAGATCGCGCGGTGGATGCGGGCCAATGACGGCCGTGATCGGCGCTCGATCATTTCGATCACCTCGTCCAATGCAAGCCTCGCCTCGACCGACAAGGCGGCCTATTGCCTCGCCAAATCGGCACTGTCGATGATGACGGCGCTCTTCGCGCTCGAACTCGGCGACCACAACATCCAGGTCTACGAGATCCGTCCGGGGCTGATGGCGACCGACATGACTGCGATGGTGCGCGAAAAATACGCGAGCTATATCGCCGAAAACACCCTGTTCAAGCGCTGGGGCGAACCAGACGATGTCGGGCGCGCCGTCGCAGCCCTGGCAACGGGTGCAATCCCTTACGCCAGCGGAGAAATCATCAACGTCGACGGCGGCATGCATATCAGGCGCCTATGAGGATGGATATTGCCATGAACGTTCACGTGACAGACAAAAGGCCGCTCGCTCTTCGCATGGAGAACATCACCAAGCGGTTTCGCGGCGTCGTCGCGCTCGATCAGGTCAGCTTCGATCTGCAGGCCGGAGAAGTCGTTGCCCTCGTCGGCGAAAACGGCGCCGGCAAATCCACCTTGATGAAGATCCTGTCCGGCGCCTATCAATGCGACGGCGGCAAGATCGAGCTTTTCGGAAAGATGCTGGCGCGCGCCAATCCGCAGCAAATCCTCGATCTCGGCGTTGCCGTCATCTATCAGGAACTGCTTCTGGCCAATGACCTCACCGTTGCGGAAAACATCTATCTCGGCCGTCTGCCGAAGACGCGCTCGGGCCTGATCGACTGGAATGCCGCCCACGCCGGGGCAAGAAGAGCCATCGCGCGACTGGGCTTCGACATCGCATCGGATGCCAAAGTGGGCGATCTGAGCGTTGCTCACCGACAGATCGTCGAAATCGCCAAAGCCATGTCGCGCGATGCCAGGATCGTCGTGCTCGACGAACCGTCGGCAGTGTTGGGCGACAGCGAGTTGCAGAGCCTGTTTGGGATCATCGCGAAACTGGCCGAGGAAGGGGTCAGTTTCATCTATATTTCCCATCGCCTCGAAGAAATTTTCGCGATTTCGCACCGGACCGTCGTTCTGCGCGATGGCCGGTGTGTCGCAATAGCCAAGACCGGTGATCTGACCAAGGACAAGCTTGTCAAGATGATGGTCGGCCGCGAAATGTCGAGCGTCTATCCGGATCGGCAGCCGCGGATCGGCCCTCCGGCTCTTAGCGTGCAAAATCTGACCAACCCATGGCTGAAGGATACTTCCCTGACCGTTCGGCAGGGAGAGATCCTGGGCGTCTGTGGACTTGCGGGATCCGGTCGCACCGAACTGCTGAGAGCGCTCTGCGGTGTCGATGGGGCAAAAAGCAAAAGTTTTACCTGCGGCGATCTGAACAGCATGCCGTCCTCCCCTAAACAGGCTCTGGCCCACGGAATAGGTCTTCTACCCGAAGACCGCCGCCATCAGGGACTGTTCATCGAACAGGATCTGGCCTTCAACATCGCGATCGCCGGATTGGGAGCCATTCGCCGCCGCGGGTTCTTGTCGCGTCGCGCCGAGACCCGCATGGCAAAGGCCTATATCGACCAGTTGCGCGTCAAGACCCCGGGCCCGCGCGAAACCATCGGGAATCTGAGCGGCGGCAACCAGCAAAAATGCGTGCTCGCCAAACTTCTGAACGCCGGCTGCAAGGTGCTGCTGATCGACGAGCCGACACGCGGTGTCGATATCGGTGCACGACGTGAAATTTATCAGCTTCTCGTCGATCTGGCCGATCGCCAGGGCCTCGCCATCATCATCGTCTCTTCCGAACTGCCGGAGGTTATCGGCCTTTGTGACCGCACCCTCGTCATGCGTGCCGGGCGGATCACCGGCGAACTGATGCGGGGCGAGATGAGCGAAGAACGCATCATGCATGCTGCGACCGATTGAAGGAAAAAAGCATGAGAGAGTATGCCCATTTCATCGCCAATCATTGGCATCGCCCGGCCAGCCGGCAGACGGTCGATCGGAGCAACCCTGCCAATGACGCGCTTGTGGCACGCTATGCACAGGGCGGCCAGGCCGACATGGATATCGCCGTTGCGGCGGCCCGCAAGGCTTTCGACGAAGGCCCATGGCCGCGCATGCCGGCTCAGGAGCGTGCCGACATTCTCTATCGGATCGCCGATCTGATTACGGCCAATGCCGAGCGATTGATCGATATCGAGATCGAAGAAGTCGGCAAGGCGCGACGGTTCGTCAAAGGCGATGTCGGCGCTGCCAGCGCATTCTTTCGTCATGCCGCCGGCATGGCGGCGCAGTCCCACGGAGAAGCCTATTCCAACCTGCCGTCGCAAAAGACCGGGCTCGTGCTTCGCCAGCCGGTCGGCGTCGTCGGTGTCATCGTTCCTTGGAATTTCCCGATCGAGATCTTCGCCAAGAAAGTGCCGTTCGCGCTCGCCAGCGGCTGTACCGTCGTCGTCAAACCGTCAGAAATGACGAGCGGCTCGGCTCTTGAAGTTGCCCGTCTTGCCGCGAGCGCCGGACTGCCGCCGGGCGTTCTGAATATCGTGACCGGCCGGGGAAGCGAAGCCGGGGAAGCGCTGACGACACATCCGGGCGTCGACATGATCAGCTTCACCGGTTCGACGACGGTCGGGCAACACATTATCCGGCGAAGCGCGGACACGGTGAAAAGGGTGACGGTTGAGCTCGGCGGCAAATCCGCAAACATCGTTTGTGCCGACGCCGATCTCGACAGCGCCTTGGAGGGCACGTTGCAGGCGATCTTTGCGTTCCAGGGGCAGTGCTGCGTTGCCGGCTCGCGCCTGCTCGTGGCGGACGGGATTGCCGAGGTGTTTCTAAAGCGCCTGATTGCGCGTGCCGAAGCTCTGACGATCGGCGACCCGCAGCTGGCCACGACCGATCTCGGCGCGATGATCAGTGCTGCGCATACGCAAAAAGTGCTCGGCTATATCGAAAGAGCAAAGCGGGACGGTCAGCGTCTGATCGCGGGGGGCGATCGCATCACGCCCGGTGCCGGGCTGTCCGACAATTTCGTATCGCCGACCATCTTTGCCGATATCCAGCCCGATCATGCGCTTTTTGCCGAGGAAATCTTCGGGCCCGTGCTCAGCGTCACGCGGTTTCGCACGAGCGAAGAGGCGATCACGCTCGCCAACCAGACGCAATACGGACTGGCCAATACGATCTGGACGACCAACCTTGCCACCGCGATGACGGCGAGCCGTCAGCTCAAGAGCGGTCTCGTCTGGGTCAATACGACGCTCGACGGCGCCCCGCAGCTGCCTTTCGGCGGCGTCAAGGCATCCGGTTTCGGACGCGAGCTCGGCAATGCCGGTTATGACGATTTCACCGATGTGAAGACCGTCATCCTATCGACGGCACCCTATCTCTCGTCCTTTTCCGCGCCGACGTGAAACAACGCAGATCGCGTATCAAACCGGCTCCGCGAGGCGCCGGCAGTGGATTGGCTCACCAAACACCGGCGCAGGCATATCGGGCGCAGACAGTCAGTGGAGGAAACAAGATCATGGCGATGCAATTTCAGGATCACGACGGCGCCAAGACATTCGGCACATCGCAGGGTATTCTGCAGTTCCTGATGCGGAGAGCCGCAATCAGCGGCCTCCTCATGGCATTGATCGTTCTGGTGGTCATCTCGGCGCTGATTTCGGATGCGTTCCTCAGCCCCTATAACCTTATCAACGTCCTGCGGCAGGTCGCACTTTACGGCATCGTCAGCATCGGCCTGACCTTCGTGATCCTGACCGCCGGCATCGATCTTTCGGTCGGCTCGATCGTCGCGGTGGTTTCGGTTTCAACCGCCATGCTGCTGAATATCGGCGTGCCGGTGCCCGTGGTCATCCTCGCCGGGCTTGCCGCCGGCACAGCCTTCGGACTCATCAACGGCCTCGGCATCACTCTGTTGCAGATTCCGCCCTTCATCATGACGCTCGGCGCCATGGTGATGCTGCGCGGCTTTGCCCTGACCCTTGCCGACGGCCGCCCGATCGACGTGACATCGACGGCAAACAATTTCAGCTGGATCGGCGGCGCGAACATGGCGGGCATGCCGGTTGCGGTCTGGATCTTCCTTGCGGTTGCCGCCCTGTCGTTTCTGGTCCTGCACTATACGGACTTCGGCCGCCATATCTATGCCGTCGGCTCCAACGCCGAGGCAGCACGCCTTTCGGGCATCAATGTGCCCGCCACCAAGCTCGGCGTCTATACGATTTCAGGTCTGTTGGCCGGCCTGACGGCCCTGATTTTCGTATCGCGGCTGACGGTCGGCGAACCGACCGCGGGCACCGGCCTGGAACTCGAAGCCATTGCGATCGTCGTCATCGGCGGCGCCAGCCTATTCGGTGGTGTCGGCGGCGTCGTCGGAACAACGATCGGCGCCTGCATTCTTGCGGTTCTTGCCAACATGATGAACCTCGTCGGCATCTCTCCCTTCACCCAGCAGATCGTCAAGGGCGCCATCATCATCGTGGCCGTGTCGCTGGAAGTCTTGCGCCGGCGCAGATGAGAGGCGGCAAAACAGTTTTCGATGTGTCAGCCAAGGAGGAGAACATGACACAGCAGAGAGCGAGAATAGTGACTGTCATCGGTGCGGGGGGGCTGACGCTTCTTGCGACCGCAAGCATCGCCGTCGCGCAGGACGATCCCCTGAAAGGGGTCGATCTCAGCAAGAAATGCAAGATCGGCTTCAGCCAGGGCACGATGAACCATCCGTGGCGCGTCGCCATGACGGAGGGGAACCGCAAATGGGCGGCCGAGCATCTTCCCAATGTCGATCTTGTCATCACCGACGGCCAGAACAGTTCGGCAAAACAGGTCTCCGACGTCGAAAGCCTTCTGGCGCAGAATATCGACGTATTGATGATCAGCCCGCTGACCGAGCAGGCTCTGACGCCGGTCGTCAAGGATGCGATGGCGGCCGGCATCCCGGTGATTGCCCTGGACCGCAAGGTCAATACCGACGTGACGACCTATATCACCGCTCAAAACGAGCCGATCGCGCGCCAGGCCGGCGAGTTCTTCGTCGATAAGCTTGCCGGCAAGGGCAATATCATCCAGATCGAGGGAACGGCAGGGGCAAGCTCCGCAGTTGAACGCAAGCGCGGCTTCGAGGAGGTGATCGCGACACATCCCGACATGAAGATCGTCGCCACCCAGAATGCCGACTATCTGCGCGAGAATGCCGCCAAGTTCATGGAGGACGTGCTGCAGCGCTTCGGCCCCGGCCAGATCAACGGTGTCTATGCCCATAACGACGAGATGGCACTCGGCGCGATCAAGGCGATCGAGGCGGCCGGGCGCCAGAAGGAAATCATGGTGACTGGCCTCGACGGCCAGAACAACGCCATTCAGGCCGTCGCCGACGGCAAACTTTTTGCGACATTTACCTTTCCCTACGTCGCACCCGAAGGGGTGGAATATGCCTATCTCGCCTGTATCGGCAAGCCGATGAAAGGCGACGTCACGTTGAACTCGGCGACGATTACCGTCGACAACGTGAAGGATTGGGTCGGCAAAGGTTTCTGATCAGGTGCGGCGGGACAGGCCGGGTGATTGCGGACACGGCAATTCCCGGCCTGCCCGACCGAAGGAAGGAATGGCTATGAAGGATTTTTATGTGTCGGTCGGCCAATCGGTGACCTTTTCCAAGACCGTCAGCGAAAGCGATGTTTATCTCTTTGCCGGCATCACGGGCGATCTTGCGCCCGTTCATGTCAATCAGGCGCTGATGGAGCGCTCCGCCTACGGGCAGAGAATCGCCCATGGCGCGCTTCTGGTCGGCTTCATGTCCACGCTCTCGACCCTGATGGTCGCCCAAGCCGACGATGCCCTTGTCAACGGCGAAACGCCGGTGGCGCTTGGCTATGACCGTATCCGCTTCACCGCGCCGGTCTTCTTCGGCGACACCATCACCTTGACCTATACGATCACGGCTGTCGACACGGTCAAACGTCGCAGCTTTGCCGACATCGAGGCCAAAAACCAGCGCAACGAAATCGTGGCCGTGGCGACCGGCCTTCTCAAATGGGTAAGGAAGGAAGACTGAACCGTGGCGACCGCATTGCAAGATGATTCTCTTTCTGCCGTCGATTACATCGTTATCGGCGGCGGCAGCGCGGGCTGCACCCTTGCCGCGCGGCTCAGCGAAGATCCTGATGCCAGCGTGCTGCTGATCGAGGCCGGCCAGAAAGATCGCAGCCCCTACATCCACCTGCCGGTTACCTATTACAAGACGACGGGTCCGCAATTCACCTGGGGCTTCGAAACCAAGGCGCAGGAGCATCAGGGTGGCATATCAACCCCCTTTACCCAGGCACGGGTGCTGGGCGGCGGCAGTTCCATCAACGCGCAAGTCTATATCCGCGGCACGGCCGCCGACTACGATGCCTGGAAATCCGACTATGGCTGCGCCGGCTGGGGTTATGCCGACGTCCTGCCCTATTTCAAACGCGCCGAAGACAATCAACGCCTGTCGGGCGACCTGCACGGCAACGAAGGTCCGTTGAAGGTCTCCGATCAAGCCTATACCCATCCCCTGACCTATGCCTGGCTCAAAGCGTGCCAACAGGTCGGGATGCCCTATATCGACGACTTCAACCGGGAAAAACGCGGCGGATGCGGGCTCTACCAGGTAACCAATCGTGCCGGCAGGCGTTCGAGCACCGCCAATTGCTATCTTCGTCCTGCCGCGAGCAGGCGTAATCTCCTGGTTCTGACGGACAGTCAGGCGATGCGCATCCTGTTTGAAAACGGCCGCGCCTCCGCCGTCCAGCTGCGTTCGGACACCATTACCCGAACCATTGCCGCAAGGCGCGAGATCATCCTGACATGCGGCGCGATCGGAACGCCGAACCTGCTCCTCCATTCGGGTATCGGCGACGGCGCCATGCTTGCCGGCAACGGCATCGATGTCGTTGCCGATAGCCCGCAGGTCGGCCGCAATCTGCAGGATCATCTCGATGTGTTCCTGGTCTATGAATTGCTCGGTCCCTACAGCTACGACAAATACAAGAAAGCATGCTGGCAGGCTTGGGCGGGCCTGCAATTTGCCTTGTTCCGCTCCGGCCCGGTGACATCGAACGTCGTCGAAGGCGGCGCGTTCTGGTGGCTGGACGAGGGCGATCCCGAGCCGGACGTCCAATTCCATTTCCTGGCGGGTGCTGGGGTTGAAGCTGGGATTGCGGGCGTCCCGGGCGGCAATGGCTGCACATTGAACGCCTATCTGACGCGGCCTCGTTCGCGCGGGACCGTCTCAATCGCAGGAAACGACCCGCTCTATCATCCGAAGATCGATCCGAACTATCTGTCGGACCCGGATGATCTTGCCAAGACCGCGCATTCCGTACGGCTCGGGCGCAAGATCATGGCCGGACCGAGCCTGGCGCCCTATCTGAAGAACGAACACTTCCCCGGCGTCAATGTCGAGAGCCAGCAGGAGATCGAGGATTTCGTCAGAGCCCATGCGCGCACCGGCTACCATCCGGCCGGAACCTGCAGGATGGGCGGAGACGCTGAATCAGTGGTGGATACCCAGTTGCGCGTGCGCGGCGTCGATGGTTTGAGAATTGCCGACAATTCGGTTATGCCGAAACTGGTTTCCGGTAACACAAATGCGACAGCGATTATGATTGGCGAACGGGCAGCCGATTTCATCCGCGGCAACGGGTGACTTTCATGGCAGGCAAAGCAACCCAAGCAGAGACCTTGGCAAAACGCGTCAGCATTGCCGATGTCGCGAAACTGGCCGGCTGCGCGCCGGCAACCGTGTCGCGACGACTGAACAATCCCGAGATCGTCAGCCCAAGTGTCGTCGAATCGATCGACCATGCCATTCAGGCCCTGGGCTATGTCCGCAACGGATCGGCCCGGCAACTGCGGTCCAGCCGGTCGCATCTCGTCGGCGCCATCATTCCGACAATCAGGCATTCCATCTATGCGGAGATGTTGGCCGGCCTGCAGCAATCCTTGGAACGCAACGGATTTGCGTTGATCTACAGCACATCGGAATACGATCTCGATGAAGAGTACAAGCAGGCACTGACCTTGGTCGAACGGGGCATCGAGGCGCTGGTCCTTGTCGGGACCCGGCATCGAAGCAAGACGTTCGATCTGCTGAATACCCATAACGTCTCCTGCGCGGTCACCTATGCCCTGCAGAAGGACTTCAACTATACCAGCATCGGCTTTGACAATTATCGCGCCGCCGCTCTTGCGGCTCGGCGGCTCTGGGCGCTCGGGCATCGAACGTTCGGCATGATCGCCGGTATCACCACCAATAATGACCGCGCTCAGGCGCGTGTCGCGGGATTTACCGATACACTGCTCGGACTTGGCGCGACACGCGATGACGTCATCATTCGCGAAGCCCCCTATCAGATCGGCGCCGGAAGGCAGATGATGGCCTCCCTTCTGGCTGCGGCCCCGCAGATCAGCGCGGTATTCTGCGGCAGTGACGTGCTTGCGATCGGGGCGATGTCGGAACTGCGCAGCCAGGGGATTTCGGTGCCGGATAGATGTTCGATTATCGGTTTCGACAATCTCGAGATCGCGGCCTATGTCGATCCGCCCTTATCGACGCTCAATGTGCCGGCCTACGAAATGGGCGTGGAGACCGGCGAATGGGTCGTGCGAAGCGAGCCTGGAAAAGTGATCCCCCGCAAGGTCGAGCTGGATGTCGAATATGTCGAGCGCGGCACGACCGCAAAGGCACCGCCTCGTTAACAGGCTGCCCCGCCCGCATCTATCGCTTCACCATTGCCGGCAGTTAGAGCGTTTCCTTGTTGGATTGAAGCATTCTGTTGGCTCAAACGGAGCCGGTCGATCAGGCGGCCCGTTTCAGCCAACCCACAGGGCCGGGCATCTTTCCGCCGGGATCAAAGGCGATCGGCTCGGACGTACCAGAGGGTATGCCCTTCGCCAATCGCCTTTGCCCCAACGAAAACCTGCTCCGGCAGAATGCTTCAATCCAACAA
>Ga0065721_10001467_pt1 | contig 11816 bp, 5 predicted proteins | sample Mesricmetagenome_FD_59108 | JGI IMG/M metagenome (GOLD analysis project Ga0065721, IMG submission 59108) | Mesophilic microbial community from rice straw/compost enrichment Sample: eDNA_1 v2 (version 2) | ecosystem: Engineered > Solid waste > Grass > Composting > Bioreactor | place: USA: Davis...
CGGATAATGGCAATACCCACGTTTGCATGAGTCGCGTTTCCATTGATGGCCGTTACACGCAGACTGAAACTTTCGTTGTCTTCTTCGAGCGTGTCATCAATCAGTTCAACCACCACCTGCTTGCTGACTTCACCCGGTTCGAAGACAAGTTCACCCGTGGTGTATATATAATCTTCTTCACTGGTGGCTGTGCCGTTCTGCGTAACATAGCTCAGGCTGACCGGAGCATCATTGGGGGCATTCAATCGAATCGTAAATATTGCTTCGCCGTCCGCTTCATTGAACACCCCGCCGATAACCCTGACAAACGTCGGCACGGGTTTTACCAGTACGGAGGTCGTAGCGGAATTGATGCGTCCTTCGCTGTCCTGTGCAACCAGCCGGAATTCCAGCTGTACTGCCGTATTCACATCCGGTACGAGGATCAGATTACGCAGCGACAGAGGTGAGGGAATCTCCACTTTTGGACCGCTTACCTGCACCCACAGCGTACGCACAATCTCCGCCCCTTCCGCAGCCTCTACGCTGCCGTCCAGCGTCAGCAGTACGTTGGGGTCTGCAAACTGCCGGCCGGTCACACTGACCTTTGGCAGAAGCTCCAGCTCATCCGGTGCAACAGGTCCCTGGCCATTCTGGCCCGGCGTTACATTATCGTCATCAATGCCTCCCGGCACGGGCGACGGCAGTTCGTTTTCCAGCGAGGCTTCCGACGAGCCGCCTCCACAGGCGGTGAGCGAAAAGATCGCCGTGAACAGTAAGGCAATCCACATGCATTTTGCGTTGTTCGGCCACACATCCGGTGTCTTAGAATTCATAGCGAAGCCCTGCCTGTATCTGATACGCCGAAAGATTGTTGTAACCCACCAGTTGCTGATACTGGAAAAAACCGGATACGCCACCTTTGAAGATCGCCGATGTGCCCACAGCGATCTGGGAGTAGGCACGGTCTTCTCCGTCGTTGCGCAAAGTAAAGGTATTGTTCGGGTCCGGGTCGTAAGCAAAGCGCGCGGTAACCGGATCAAACCCCGAACTCACTTCACTTAAAAGCGTGACCTGTGCCATAGGCACCAGAACGCCCCAGTTGCGGTTCACTACGTAAGTGCTCTGCACACCGGCACCGAGGGTCAGTTGATCTGTGGATTGCGAACCGATGATCATCGGCAGCCCGGTCTCACCGGTTTCACCGTAACCATCCACTTCATTGCGCAGATAATCAAAACGCACAAAGGGATAAACGGATAAGGCGTTGCGACTCCATTCCCATTGCAGCTGCGCATTCAGCAGAATCTGTTCACCCTCTGTACTGCCGTACATGGTGTCGTTAACCGCAGATTCGCCTTCGCCATAAGCGACGCGACGGATTGAATCAAATTCGGTACCCGCATAACCCAGCTGTGTTTCAAGAGAGAGGCGCTCCCAGGTATAGGAGCTGAATAAAATAAAAGAGAATATCTCGCTGTCGAGACTGCCACCCTGAAGGTTGTAATCCAGCTCGTTCTGCGTATAACCCAGTGCGGCACCCACCACCAGTTTTTCATTGAAGCGGTAATCAAGTCCTGCGGTAATGGTGTTGCCATCCGAGTCATAACCCGCCTCGTAATCGCTGCCATCCCGCTCGGCTTTTTCATATTGCGCACTGATAAAAAATCCCAGCGCTGACCAGATGGGCACATCCCCCGCTGCACCACCACTGGTCTGACCGGCGTAGTGTGAAGCCATGCCGTTGAAGGTGAATGCATTGTTACCCGCCTGCAGCTGACTGACCCGTTGCGACACCGCTGACGTCTGTGCACGATTAGCTTCCGCGAGAACGCGCATCAAGGCGATACTTTCTTCCGGTGCAATTTTATTCAGGGCGTTATTCACGGCATCGGGATTGTTGGCGGCCATGGCTTCCAGAGCATTACAACGCTCCAGCAGATTGCGGCGGCCCGCCCCCTGCTCTCCGTCTGAATTTTCCCGCAGTGTTGCGCACACCTGATTCATGGTTTCGGCGAGGCTGCGATTATTGCGCCCATCAGACACCTCAACATAGCTGCCTTCTACTACGTTGATGGTCACCGTCCCCACGGCCGTGAGCCCTTCTTCCGTTTCTTCCTGAATGGTGTAGGTAAATGTATCTGTGCCCTGAAAGTTGCGGTTGGGCAGGTAATAAATACTGCCGTCCGGATTCAGAGAAATCGTCGCATTGCTGGAGGAATCGACGCTGATCACCACGATGCCATCGCCGTCTGCGTCAAAGTCGTTGGCGATAACATTCAGGGTAACGCTGCTGTTGACCGGGATGGTGCGGGTATCGTTGACGGCGGTTGGCGGGTCCGCCAGAACACTTTGGGCGGCAGTCAGCAGCAGTGTGCCGGCGGCCATCGACAGCCAGCGCGGCCCGCGCATGCTGGAATGATTATCAGGAAATTTCATGAGCTTGCAGTCCTTTCAGCTTGAGTAGGTGCTGATCGTTAACGTTATTAGGAATGGTGCCCGACAGCCCGCGCACAGAGGTAAATCTCAGCGACGGGGAATTGGCCGGCTGTGGACTCCTGCAAGCCGGCGCACAAGACGGGAAATCAAAACATAAAACCTCGCCCGGCAAAAGGGGGCGCTGGCAGTTACTGGCGGGCTATCGTCACAAATGACGAGTCAATCAACAATCCTCCATCCTGATGATGGCGGATGAATCAGGCTGCGCTCACTGTCAGTACCGCGACTCCCCCATACCGTTGAACTGCTTGGCAAGGTTGGTGGCGTAGTTATCCGTCATACCGCTGATGTAATCAATTACAGCCATGAGGGCGAGATAGCGATAATTGCCCTGCTTGTCGATCACCTGTGGATGAAAATTGTTGTCCCCCACCAGCGACATCACGCGGTTGTCTTTGTAGGTCATCTGCTGGGGGTTGCGGAGGTAGGCGTCCACCGCACTGCACAGCGTGCTCAATAACGTGGCGATGGTGGCGTAGGCACCTATCTCCAGCTCCACCCGTTTGGAGTGGTTGAAGATCTTGCGCTTGGCGAGATCCTTCGCCGCCTGCACCGCTTCCATGACATTTTTATCGCAGAGCGAAATCAGATCACCGTCCACCGCGCCATTGAGAAAATCTTTCTGATGTCTGATAAAGGCCTGAGTGCCAGCNTTGATAAAAGCATCGATGACCTTGCCGCGCAGGATCGCCGGCTTGCGGCCATCGCAGACCTTGCTGAGGGTTTTTTCCAGCTCGGGAATCTGTGCCGGNTCAATGACTGTGCGCAGGATGCCGTAAATTTCATCCCAGCTGATGATGCCCATCTCCAGGCCGTCTTCCAGATCAATAATGCCGTAGCAGAAGTCATCCGCCGCTTCCATCAGATATACCAGCGGATGTCGGCAGTACCAGTCTTCGCCTTTCTGGATCAAACCAGTTTTATCCGCAATCTCATGAAAATAGCGCAGCTCGGATTGAAAGATACCGTACTTGTTCTGCTTGGGGCGCAGCCCGCTGACGGTTGCCTCAGAACACCAGGGATATTTGATGGAGGAAGCCAGTGTGGCATAGGTCAGCCGCATGCCTTCCTGATACTGGTAATACTCCGACGTGGTTAATACGCGCAGGCCCTGCGCATTGCCTTCGAATACGCGGATGTCGGTCTGCTCCGCCGGAGTAAGACCTTCCAGGTAAGACGCGCCTTCTTTTTGGAACCAGTTGCGGATTGCCTCTTCACCGGTGTGGCCGAAGGGCGGATTGCCGATGTCATGGGCGAGGCAGCTGGCCTGCACAATATCGCCAATGTCGGTGGGCACAATGTGCTCTGGCAAATCTCCTGCCGCGCGCAGTGCAGCCCCTACGCGAATACCCAGCGTGCGTCCCACGCAGGCCACTTCGAGGCTGTGGGTCATGCGATTGTGAATATGATCGTTGGTCGCCAGCGGATGCACCTGTGTCTTGCGCGCCAAGCGCCGAAATGCACCGGAAAAGATGATCTTGTCGTGATCCGAATGAAACGGCGACCGCCCTTCTTCATCCTTGACTGGCCGATGGCCAAGCCGACCTGCACAGAGCAGCTGGTGCCAGTTCATAGTCATAATAAAGTCCTTACCATTTTGGAATTGCCTTGAGTATATCGAAGATACCGCCTTAAGACAGCGCACCATCCTGGCTCAACAGAATCCGCTCCATGCACAAATGCAGCGCAGCACATTCTGCTGCCGTTTTCTCGTAACCACTGTTCCTGATCTTTAACCCCGTTAAATAACGTATTGATTTTCTGTGGTTTTCTGCAGAGATCTCGCGTTTTTTACAGCCTTGAAAATCCCTTGGCATAGTTTCTGCTGAATACCATCTTGCATACAAGACAGTATTTCAACGAGGAATATCCTCGCGCAGCAGTGGCAGGAATATAAATGAGTGAGCAAACAGGTTGGACTATCGGTGAATGGCTGAACGCCTATCGCACACAAGAAATAACGCCGCGCACCGCGCTGCACGCTCTGCGTCAGCAGTTACGCATGGATGACCCAGCCTGGATTTATATTTTTTCTGCTGACGAACTGGATGCGCAGCTCAAGCAACTTGAAGATGCGGGAGCTGATGCATTGAAGCTGCCGTTATACGGCGTACCTTTTGTGGTGAAGGACAATATTGATGTAGCAGGTATTCCCACCACCGCAGCCTGCCCTGCTTTCAGTTATGTTGCCGATGCGGATGCAACCAGCGTTGCGCGGCTGCGTGCTGCCGGCGCCATTGTGCTGGCGAAAACCAATCTCGATCAGTTTGCTACTGGTCTCGTCGGTACGCGCTCTCCTTATGGGCCCGTGCCCAACAGCTTTAATCCGGATTACGTTTCTGGCGGTTCCAGCTCCGGCTCGGCGGTGGCTGTCGCATCCGGTTTATTTCCTTTCAGCCTGGGTACTGACACCGCCGGCTCCGGTCGTGTGCCCGCCGGGTTCAACAATATCGTCGGATTGAAACCAACCAAGGGCCGCTTCAGTACAGCAGGTGTAGTGCCCGCCTGTCGCAGTCTCGATTGTGTCTCCGTCTTTGCTCTGACAGTCAATGATGCGGAGCTGGTTGCGCAGCTGGTGGAAGGTTTTGATCCCACCGATGGTTATTCGCGGACTGCACCTGCGCCAGCACAATTGTTTACCTCCACACCGCGCTTTGGTATTCCCGCTGAACCTGTGTGGTTCGGTGATAGCGAATCCGAACGCGCGTGGCAGCAAAGCCTCGCACAACTGGGAGAACTGGATGTGGAATTAATTCCAGTGGATTTCACGCCCATGCAGACCCTCGCCCAATTATTGTATGGCGGTCCATGGGTGGCCGAGCGCCATGCAGCCATTGCGGAATTCATGGCTAAACATGCAGAAGCAATGAATCCGGTGGTGCGCGACATTATTCGACAGGCCGTGAATTTCACAGCGACCGATGCTTATCGCGCAGAGTATCGCCGCGCAGAATTAACCCGCACGATTCAAATGCAGATGGCAGCGGTTGATGCGCTGCTCGTCCCCACTGCGCCGCGTCTGCCGACCATCGCCGACGTGGAAGCTAACCCGGTTGTGGTCAACAGTCAATTAGGTACCTGGACCAATTTCGTCAACCTCGCAGATTGTTCTGCCCTCGCTCTGCCTGCTGGATTTCGTGAAGACGGTCTGCCCTTCGGCATCACCCTGATCGCGCCCGCCTGGCAGGACGCAGCCCTTGCAGAATTCGGCAAACGCTGGACGCAGGCCATCAGCCTGCCCTTGGGAGCGACCCAACGCTTTGCGCCCTCAGCACCGGTTAAAAATGATCCGCCTGCAGGTTATGTGCGTCTCGCTGTGGTCGGCGCACACCTCACCGGCATGCCATTGAATATCCAGCTGATTGAGCGGAATGCGCGCTTTGTTGAAAGCACCTTCACCGCCGATTGCTATCGCCTCTACGCCCTGCCCAACACCACACCACCCAAACCTGGCTTGATCCGCACTCAGGAAAAAGGAGCGGAAATTATCGTCGAGCTGTGGGACGTACCCGTGCATCACTTCGGCAGTTTCGTTGCGCTGATACCAGCTCCGCTGGGTATAGGCACGCTGACATTAAAAGACGGCCGCGAAGTGAAAGGATTTATCTGCGAAGGCACAGCCGTGCTCGGTGCAGAAGATATTACCCATCTGGGCGGCTGGCGGGCTTACATCAAAAGTCGGGCCGCGTGATTGCAGTGGGGTTTTGTCGGATTACGCCTGCGGCTAATCCGACCTACGGAGCGAGATTGTGCGGGGATGCTTGCGACGGGGGCTTGTCGGATTACGCCTGCGGCTAATCCGACCTACGGAGCGAGATTGTGCGGGGATGCTTGCGACGGGGGCTTGTCGGATTACGCCTGCGGCTAATCCGACCTACGGGCTAGAAGGCTGTTGCGTAATGCCTGCACCGGAGGTTTTGTCGGATTACGCCTGCGGCTAATCCGACCTACGGGGCTAACTACGGTCCTGGGGCGGAAACTATGTAGGTCGGATTAGCTGCAGCGCAGCGTAATCCGACAAAAACAACAACCGAATTGATAACACTCATTCGTATCGGAGAACCAAGATGTTCCAGACAGTCCTGATTGCAAACCGTGGCGAGATCGCCGTGCGTATCGCCAGAACCCTGAAAAAAATGGGCGTGAAATCGGTGGCGGTTTATTCCGATGCGGATCGCAACAGCGCTCACGTATCCGCCTGCGATATCGCTGTCTGTCTTGGCGGCAATACCGCGGCTGAAAGTTATCTGCAAGCGGATCGCATCCTCGCNGCCGCNCAGGANACCGGTGCAGAGGCCATCATCCCCGGCTACGGNTTTCTCTCGGAAAACGCCAATTTTGCCGAGCAGTGCGAAGCCGCCGGCATCGCCTTCTGCGGCCCGACTCCACAACAGATCCGGGAGTTCGGCTTAAAACATACNTCACGTGAAATTGCCGAAAAAGCCGGGGTCCCTCTGACACCAGGCACNGGTTTGTTGAGCTCAGTTGAAGAAGCTGTCGAAGCCGCCCGCGGACTGGGCTATCCCGTCATGCTTAAAAGCACCGCCGGTGGCGGCGGCATAGGTTTGACACGTTGTAACAATGAAGCCGAATTAATTGAGGCCTACGAAACTGTAAAACGCCTGGGGCAGAATTTCTTCAGCGACAGCGGCGTTTTTCTGGAACGTTTTGTTGATAATGCACGGCACGTTGAAGTGCAGATCTTCGGTGATGGTAACGGCAAAGTGCTCGCCTTAGGTGANCGCGATTGCTCGCTGCAACGCCGCAACCAGAAAGTGGTGGAAGAAACNCCCGCACCGAATCTGCCTGCGGCCACCCGCGAGAAACTNCTGGCGGCATCACGNCAACTGGGCGAAGCCGTCAATTANCGCTCTGCCGGTACCGTTGAATATATCTACGATGCCGCGCGCGACGCCTTTTATTTTCTGGAGGTCAACACCCGCCTGCAGGTAGAACATCCCATCACCGAAGCCTGCACCGGCGTTGATCTGGTCGAGTGGATGATTCTGACTGCTGCTGGTGAAGCGCCGGATCTCTCCATCGATCTTCCCTGCACCGGAGCCGCCATTGAGGTGCGTCTCTATGCAGAAGATCCGGTGCGTGATTTCCAGCCGTCACCCGGCGTGCTGACCGACGTACAGTTTTCTGAGTCTGCCCGCATCGATACCTGGGTAGCAACCGGCACTGAAGTTTCACCTTATTACGATCCGATGATCGCCAAGATTATTGTCCACGGCACCGACCGCGCCGATGCCATCAACAAGATGATGGCTGCATTAAACGAAACCCGCGTTGCCGGCATTGCCACCAACCTCGATTATCTGCGGCAGATTGTCGGCTCCGATTTTTTTGTGCGGGCCGATGTCGCCACCAACAAACTGGCCAGTTTTATTTACCGCGCTCCGGTTGTTGAAGTCATGCAGCCCGGCACCTACACCAGCGTGCAGGATTATCCGGGCCGCAGCGGTTACTGGAGCATCGGCGTTCCGCCATCCGGCCCTATGGATGATTATGCCTTTNGTCTGGCCAANCGCATTGTGGGCAATCACGAAAGTGCCGCCGGTCTGGAATTTACTATCATCGGACCGAAGCTGCGNTTTCACACCGANGCCATCATTGCNNTGACCGGTGCAAAATCCCCGGCGAAACTTGACGGCGAGCTTATCGATTTCTGGTCACCCATTGCCGTGAAAGCCGGACAGGTGTTGGATGTCGGCAAAGCTGAAACCGGCTGCCGCACTTACCTCGCCGTACGCAATGGTTTTGATGTGCCGGTATACCTGGGCAGTCGCTCTACCTTTGCGCTCGGCCAGTTCGGCGGTCACGCCGGACGCACGCTGCGCGCAGGCGATATGCTGTCGGTCAGTAATCCAGATATTCCCGCGTGCACCACGCCGGCACCGGTCTACGAACCTGCCGCCGCGCCTGCAGGTCTGGTTCCCGAATATCCTACCGAATGGGAAATCGGTGTGCTCTACGGACCTCACGGTGCGCCGGATTTTTTCACCGACGATGCCATTGAGATGTTCTTCGGAACGGCATGGGAAGTGCACTACAACTCCAACCGCCTCGGCATACGTCTGAATGGTCCCAAGCCGACCTGGACCCGCAGTGATGGTGGCGAGGCGGGGCTGCATCCATCGAACATTCACGATACGGAATACGCGGTCGGCTCCATTAATTTCACCGGAGACATGCCGGTGATCCTGACCAAAGATGGTCCCAGCCTCGGCGGTTTTGTCTGCCCTGTCACCATCGTTAAAGCAGAGTTATGGAAAGTCGGGCAGGTAAAACCCGGCGATAAAATTCGCTTCAAGCAGTTGAGCTTTGATACCGCGCTGGCGCTGGAGCTGGCTGCTGACAAAGCAGTTGAAGAACTGCAGGTGCAACCGGTAGTTCAACACGCCCCCTTTGCAGAACCGGAGCACGATTTGTCGCCCTGCATTCTTGCAGCCCTGCCTGAATCCGGCAGCCGTCCGGCGGTGGCTTATCGTCAAGCCGGTGACAAATATATCCTGCTGGAATACGGCCCTAACATTCTTGATCTTCGTCTGCGTTTCCGTGTTCATGCATTGATGGAAGCTTTGAAAGATTCACCGATTGATGGCGTTATTGAGTTATCGCCCGGCGTCCGCTCGCTGCAGATCAACTACGACAGCCGTGTGATTCATCAACGGGATCTGGTAGCGGCTTTATTGCAGATTGAAACAAGCCTGCCGGATGTGGACACCATGAGCGTGCCCAGCCGCGTGGTTTATCTGCCTATGGCCTTTGAAGATTCCGCCACCCTTGATGCCGTTGCACGTTATCGCCAATCCGTGCGCGACAAAGCGCCCTGGTTGCCGAGCAACACCGAGTTTATCCGTCGTATCAACGGCCTCGACAGTGTTGAACAGGTTCGTCAGATTATCTTCGACACCAGTTACATGGTACTCGGCCTTGGCGACGTTTATCTGGGGGCACCCTGCGCCGTACCCGTGGACCCGCGCCATCGCCTGCTCACCTCCAAATACAATCCCGCGCGCACCTACACCGCCGAAGGCACTGTCGGCATCGGTGGCGTGTACATGTGTATCTATGGCATGGATTCACCCGGCGGCTATCAGCTGGTGGGTCGCACGCTGCCTATCTGGAATAAATTTTTGAAAAATCCGGTGTTCCAGAATGGCGAGCCCTGGCTGCTGAAATTTTTTGACCGCGTGCGTTATTACGAGGTAACGGAAGAGGAGCTCACGCAGCAACGCGAAGCTTTCCGTGAAGGTCGCCTGACCATTCGCATTGAAGAGGAAGATTTCAATCTCGCCGAGTATGAAGATTTTCTGCAGGAGAACGCTGAAAGTATCGCTGCGTTTAAAGCCAGCCAGCAGGAGGCGTTTACCCGCGAGGTGGCGTTATGGCAGGCCGACGAAGCCGCGCAGGTAGATGCCGCCCTGCAGGTCAGGATCAACAGCGGCCCCATCGAAGTTGACGGGCATCCGGTTACTGCTGACATCAGCGGCAATATCTGGAAATTGCTGGTAGAGCCGGGCCAGGCCGTCGAACCGGACCAGCCCCTGCTCATCGTCGAAGCCATGAAGATGGAGTTCTCCATCTACGCCGACCGCAGCGCAAAAGTCAGCGCCATTCATTGCACCCCCGGCAAACAAGTAAACGCCGGCGACCTGCTGCTGGTGTTGGAGGAATAGCGAAGACGTCGGATTACGCTGCGCTAATCCGACCTACAACAGCGACGATACAAAGAACCAGTAGTCCCGTAGNTCGGATTAGCCAACGGCGTAGTCCGATAAACAACAGTGATACGAAACCNGTAGGTCGGATTAGCCAAAGGCGTAATCCGACAAACAACGGTACCACGAAAGGCCACGNAGGTCGGATTAGCACAGCGTAATCCGACAACCAACCCGAAGTNCGGCACTACATAAAACCCGGAGATCGGATTAACCACCCTGATCCGCCTCCAAAAAANCCGAACAAACCACCAACGCTGCGTCGTTGAGAGAGCATGAAATTGATCAGGAATGAAAAAGCCAACAGCGAAACGCGGCCGAATCTGACAGAGCGTATTTATCNGCAGATCAAACAGGACATCTTCAATTTCCGTCTGCTGCCCGGTGACAGATTCAGCGAGAACGAAATGGCGGAACGCATGACTGCCAGCCGCACGCCGGTGCGCGAGGCGCTGACACGTTTGCAACGTGAGGGTTTTGTGGAGGTTTCATTCCGCAGCGGCTGGCAAGTCAAACCCTTTGACTTCCGTCAGTTCGAACAGCTCTACGACGTGCGCATCGTATTGGAAATTGCCGCGGTAAAACGTTTATGCGAGATGGAGCCCGGACCTAATCTGGAGGATTTAAAACGCATCTGGCTGGTGGCCGCACCCGACCGACTGGAAGATGGCCCGACCGTTTGTGCGCTGGATGAACGCTTTCATGAACAGCTGGTAGAAGCCACCGGCAACCTGGAGATGGCACGCATCCACCACGATCTGACCGAACGTTTGCGAATCGTCCGCCGAATTGATTTCACCAAACGGTTTCGCGTTGAGGCAACTTACGAAGAACACGCAAAGATCCTGCGCACCATCATGGAGCGACGCAGTGAAGACGCGCAGTTATTGTTGAAGACCCATATCGAAGCCAGCAAGGCGGAAGTGAGACGCATCACCCTGCATATGTTGTACGAAGCCCAGCAACAACTGCCGGATGTTTTGGGCGCGATGAAGGATTAGGTAGGTCGGATTAGCCAAAGGCGTAATCCGACAACACGGCCTTAAGAGAGCCCCTTGTCGGATTACGCTGCGCTAATCCGACCTACGAAAAAGCGCTAATCCGACCTACGAAAAAAGCGCTGATCCGGCCTACGAAAGAGAGCTGTGCTAATCCGACCTGCGACGTGCAGCGATGCGGAAGACTGAGTAGGTCGGATTAGCCAAAGGCGTAATCCGACAACGCGCCCTGATCCAACAAGCAAGAGTTTTTAGTTTGTCCGTTAAAGAAGTCGTCAATAAAAAACGTCAGTGATCTGATTTTTCACGATGAACTATCAGTCCTGATCCAACAAAGACACAAGCACCAACATGGAAGCACCCGCGTTATTGCAACGCTTACGGTTGTTTTAAACCCTACAACAGACACAACGGAGTTCGACCCATGAAATTGAACAAACTGGTAAAGCACATAGGTGCACTGGGCATTGCCTGCGGCATGGCGGTATCCGCGCTGACGGCGCAAGCAGCGGACACCATTAAGGTAGGTGTGTTGCATTCACTGTCCGGCACCATGGCTATCTCTGAAACCACACTGAAAGACACCATGCTGATGCTGATCGAAGAGCAGAAC
>Ga0065721_10052478_pt1 | contig 11814 bp, 8 predicted proteins | sample Mesricmetagenome_FD_59108 | JGI IMG/M metagenome (GOLD analysis project Ga0065721, IMG submission 59108) | Mesophilic microbial community from rice straw/compost enrichment Sample: eDNA_1 v2 (version 2) | ecosystem: Engineered > Solid waste > Grass > Composting > Bioreactor | place: USA: Davis...
CTCTTGCGGTCCAGACGTACCCGCCGAGCTCGCCGAACCCGACGAGTCTACCGGACGCAGGGTAAGCGCATGCGCGGGATTGCTCCAGCCTTTCCCGTCATACACCGTCTTCGCTTCGCCGCGCCAATAAGAACGAACCGGAGAGAGGCCCTTGAACACAAGCGAATCGTCATCCTCCACCGGCTGACCGAGCCGAGTGTCGTCGAAGCCGTAGCCCGTCAAGCCGCGCCCCGGACGATCCGCCGCAAACGGCTTCATCGCAGGCGCGCTGTCGCCGCCGAGTGCCCAAATCCCTTGCTGCAGACGATCGTTCAACGAAGCCGTCCAGCCCGCGGGAGCCATGGCCCGTTCCTTGCCTCCGGAGAGCAGCATCGCACTGCCGATTACGATCAGGGTCAAAAACAATGAACCGGCGATCCAACTGAAGCGTATTTCTCCGCCCATCCTTTTATCGCCGCCGGCCGAAGCCGGCCCGAGCGTGTACCCGGCGATTGATCCATCCCGATCCGAGTCCACAGCAACCGCGCCTCCGTCCTGCCCGGCATGCGTCCCGGACCCCGTGTCCAGGGCCGCTCCGGCCAAGCCCGGGGCCGCTCCGGCCAAGCCCCCGCTGCAAGCTCCCGTCCCTTCCTCCACGCCCAGCAAACGACGAGCCCGGGGAACCGCGACGAGCGCCGCAAGCAGCAGCCCCTCCGCGGCGGCGCGGGAAGCGCCGGCCAATACGTCCATTCCCAGCCAGACGTTCAGCGCCGCCAAATAAAGCAAAGTCAAAGCCGCAATGCCGAGCGCCGCCTGTCTCAGCCAGACGAGCGCCTGAACGGCGGGGACGAGCATCGCCCAGCCGGCCAGCAGCAGCAGCGTCCGTATTTCCCCGGACATTGCCCACATGCCGTTGCGCACGATCAGAAGCGCCCCGTCCGCCATCAAGGCGGGAAATCCGGCCAGCCAGCTCGCGGCGCTCTGCCCCTCCGGCTTGTACAAATACATCAGACTGAACACGCACAGCAAAATATGAAACAAGGCGACACCCGGCCACGGCAGTCGAAAAAGACCTGCCAGCAGCATGCAAGCCATAACGGCCAGCAGCGGCAGCGGATGGTACAAGGCGGCCCAGTCCCCTGCGGTCGTCCATGGAAGCAGCCACTCGGCGAGCAGGCCGAACAGCAGCAAGCTCGTCAACGCGCGGTACCATAGCGAATCTTCGAAGGGGCGCGCCGCGGCTTGCGTTCCGATCGCGGAAGCTCCCGTACCGCCCCCCTTGACGGCTCCGATCGACCATCGGTTATCCGATCGCATAGAAATCCGCTCCTTCCCGCAAGCCCGAAACGCCAGCATCGCCGCCCAAATAAATCCAGCTGGTGCGGATGCCCTGGCTTTCCAGCACGTTATGCCGCTCCCGCATGGCGAACGACGGAACGGCGCTTTCGGTAACCGCAATCAGCTCCAGGCTGCTGCCGGCCTCCAGCAATACGTCCGCCAGCTCCTCCCATCTTCGTCCCGCTTGCCAATCTCCCGTAAACACGCGAACGGTGACGCCTTGACCGGCGAAAGCTCCCTCATGGGCGAATGCTTCGGCTTTCACCCCGCCGTCATCCGTTCGAAGTCCGGCCGCCAAATGAAGCAGCTCGCTCAATCGAGCTTCCGTTACGCCCTCGCCCCCCTTGCACAACTCGTACGTCCAATCGCCCGCCGCTGCCGTCACGGCTCCCCCGTTTCTGCCGCGGCGCACTGCGGCGCTTATAGCAAGGCTGATGCAGCTGTCGAACAAACGCCCGTCGGCGCCGTACGGCTTGCCGTATGTATCGATCGCAATGACGGTCCGCTCCGGAACATGTCCGTTAGGCCGAAGCTTCGTATATAAGCCCAGCCCGCGGGCAGCCGTCCGGAAGTCGATGCTTCGTAGGGAATCGCCTTCCCGGTACGGCCTCCGTTCGGGTCCGCTTCCCGGATCGGCGCCATGCCCCCCGGTCTCGCCGCCTCCCGCTTCCGCCGTGATCCGCCTACGCTGCTCGCGGGAAGTCTCGCCGTCCTGTATGGCGGGCAGCACCGCCAGCTCGGCCCGGTCGCCCGACTTGCGCCGGACCGCCGTCAAGCCCAGCCAGTCTCCGACGGTCACGGTAACCGGTCCGAACTCGTATAAGCCCCGCTTGAGCGGCCCCAGCGGATAGGCGGCGGACGTTTCCTTCTCCGTCATGGGCAGCGCGACGCCGCCGAAGCGGACGGGCGAAGGGCAAGCCCTCGTCACGTTGTCCGCTTCGTCCTGCACCGCCACCCACACGAACGGAATCGTCCATTTCCGCTTCAGCTTTACGGTCGCCCACACCTGTTGGCCCGCTTCCGCCACCTCCGCGCCTAGCTTTCTTTCCGCCTTCAAACCGATCGCGGCGACCGCCGGCAGCAGTCCGCTCGTCAACCCGATTCCCGCCAGCAGCGCGGCGGCAAACCACTCCAGCGCGCCTCCGCGCATGACGACGGCCCCCGCGCTGACGCAAAACGCGGCCGCGATCACCGTCCAAGCCGCCCATCTCGTGATGTACCTGCCAGGCGGTTTTCCGTCTGCAATTGGCCGTACCGGACCGTAGCCGCTCCGTCCTCCGCGCCGCTCTGCCGCTTGCCAGCCGCTCCCCCGCCCGCTCATCGCGCATACCTGCTTCCGTTCACGCTTCCGGCTTCTTTCGGAAACGCGGTATTTCGAAGCACATGCTCCAGCCATGCGGACGCGTCGAGCCCCGTTCGCCTTGCTCCGCTTCGCAGCACAAGGCGATGCGGCAGCACGGCTGCGGCCGTACCGAGCACATCGTCCGGGATGACGTAGCCCCGCCCTTCCGCGTAGGCGGAAGCCTGCGCCGCTCGAAGCCAGTCGCGCAAGGCGCGCGGACTTAGCGCCAACAGCGTCTCGGGCGCGCGCCTGACGGCCGCGGCCGCTTGCGCCATATAGTCCAGCAGCGCGGGATGCACGTGCGCCTGCCGGGCCTCGGCCTGCATTTGCAGCCATTCCTGCGCCGTCATGACCGGGCGCAGCCGTTCCGGCTCGATCCGTTTGCCGTCGGCATATTGCGCCAGCAGCCGTTTCTCGTCCTCCGGCGACGGGTAACCGATCGACAGCTTCATCATAAATCGGTCCAGCTGCGCCTCCGGCAGCAGACTCGTCCCTTCGAAGCTTAACGGATTTTGCGTCGCGATCAGCATAAACGGAATCGGGAGCCGCTTGCTTCTGCCCTCGATCGTCACTCGCCTTTCCTCCATCGCCTCCAGCAAAGCCGACTGCGTTCGCGGAGACGTGCGGTTGATTTCGTCGGCCAGCACCACGTTGGCCATTATCGGACCGCTGCGGTAAACCAGCTCTCCCGACCGCGGTTCCAGCACCATGCCGCCTACGACGTCGGCCGGGAGCATATCGGACGTGAACTGAATCCGTTTGAATTCTCCTCCTGCGGCTCTCGCGACCGCCTGGGCCAGCATCGTTTTGCCCGTGCCCGGCATATCTTCCAGCAGCACATGGCCGCCGGCCAGCCATGCGATCTGCATCTGTCTGACGACTTCAGGCTTGCCCAGCAATACCGTTTCGAGCTTGGCGCGCATCCGCTGCAGCAGCGCTTGCGGCGGCTCATGCCAGTGGTGAACGCCTCCGTTGCCGCGGCCGTCCGGATTCGTTTGATGGCCGGATAATTGGGGAAAAATCATGCATCGTTCGCCTCCTGAAAAATAAATCTATCTACTTTTCAGTGTCCCCAGCTTTTATCCTATTTAGACCTGCTAGAGTTACGTCTTCACGCCGATTGCCGCTGCCCGATCCAGACTTCTCTTTGCGCCCCCGTGTACACGTAGTCGACGACCGCGGCTCCGAATTGCCCCAGCGTCGAACGTATGGGCACAAGCAGCTCGTCTCCTGCCGGATCGCTCGGCGCCGCCCCCGATTCGCCTTCCAGCCAAAACAAGCTTTGGCCGCCGAGCACCGCCTCGATCAAGCCGGTCCGCTCATCCCGCTCCACGCGCGCCCCCATCCATTCCGCCAGCCGGGCGACCGGCACATGAATCGACCCGCCGATCAGCTCGTAGCTGCCTGGCTCCAGCTCCAGCCGCTCGGCGCCAAAATGCAGGAACAGGCTCGGTTCGTTCCTGCCGCCGCTATCCGCAGGGCCGATTCGGGCCGTCCGCGTCCAGGCGTTCGCATATTCCGCCAAAGCGGCACGTTCGCTCGCCGCAACCGGGCCCCGGTTCCATTTGATCCGGCTCGCCGTCTGGAATTGGATCGGCTCGACATGCTCCGTCAACGGCCTGAACGCATAGCCGAGCTGCTTGTAGTAACGGATAATTTCGGGCAATGCCTTCACCGAAGCCTCATGGCCTCCGCTGTCGTGCAGCAGCACGTTCAGCACGTCCGCCAGCTTCGACGCCTTCACGTTGGCGACGATTTCGGAGGCCGGCACGCCCCGCCGCTTGGAATCGCCGCTGTCGACGTTCCAATCGTGCACGATATAGCCCGCTTCCTTCATCGCCTCGAAATACCCCCGGTCAAAATTCGTATACGTCCCTCCCGGCGCCCGAAACAGCGGCGTGCGCACGCCTGTTGCCTGATAGATCGACTCGTCGGTCTGCATGACTTGCTCCGCAAACGCTCCAAACCCTCCATACAGCTGCTCGTATACATGATTGTACGTATGATTGCCGATCGCATGCCCTTCCTCGACAATGCGCTTTGCGATGTCCGGATAGTTGTCTACTTGCTGTCCCGTTACAAAAAAAGTCGCCTGAATGCCTTCCTTCTTGAGCAGATCCAGCACCTCCGGCGTATGCTTGCTCGGTCCGTCGTCAAACGTCAAATAGACGATTTTCCCCGGCGCCGCCGTTTCTGCAGGCTGACTCTCTTCCCCCGACGCGCTCCCCCCTTCCCCGCTGCCAAAAAAATGCCTGACCTCCGCGCTGTCGGCCTTGCGGCCGGCTCCGGGCACTCCCGCAGTTCCTCCTCCTTTGCGGTCCGCTTCTTCCACTTCCGATGGTCCTTCAGCTTCGAAATCGGTTTCGTCCATCCCCGCCGGTTCCCCCAGCAAGGGCAGCGTCTCGCGTTCGTAATAAACTGCGCTGAACGCCGCCGGCTTGTCCCATGCGCGCGCCGCCTCGCCTCTATAAATCATTCCGCCCCCCAGCAGCATATGCAGTCCGAACCATACAAACAACACGCAGGCCAACCCCTTGCCCAACCTCCGCATTACGCCCACCATCCCTCTCTATCATCAAAATTCGTCATTCGCCAATTGATAGAGTATATGAACGCGCCATGCCGCTAATGACTGGACTCTCCGAATATATTCGCCGCGCTGCAATGCTGATTAGGTTACTTACGGAAAAGATACGATGGGTTGTGCGAAGCAACTGTGCCGAGGGAGTGACTGTAACGAGAGAGTGACTGTGGGGAGACGACTGGAAAGAAGTCTGCAACTGAAGGATTGCCGAATCGTTCAGGCGGAGGCCTGCTGCGACTTTGTTTGCGGTGACTGGTGAATCGAGAATACGGCGGCGTGAACTGCTCGGGTGTTGAGAATACCTCGGCGTGGACTGCTGGAGAATGAGAGAATACCTCGGCGTGGACGCTGGGGTATTGAGAATACTGTGTCGTGGACTGCTAAGAGTTCGAAAAGACTGCGTCGTGGACTGCCGGAGATGCCTCTGTACAGCTGCAACGACGGGAACTGCTGCGATGCGGAAAGTGACTTCAAGCCATTGAAGCCATTAAGGCGGGGATCAATCAACTTGACCGACACAACTGCGGCGGAGACAATTATCGGAAGCAGCAATCCTCCTCCTCCTTCGGCGCAGCGGTCACGACTAAGCCAGCCTATTCGCGGAAGCGCCCGTGCGACCCGCACCGGGCCATGCAAGAAGGGCCGCGGAAGGCGGCGGCCCTACTCCCCTTCCGCCTGCTTCGAGCGCCGCTTTCGGCCGTTCAGCTCCGTCACGGCCGCGAGCACTTCTTCCGCATGGCCCTTGACCCTGACTTTCCGCCACTCTCTGACCAAATTGCCTTTTGCATCGATCAGGAAGGTCGAGCGCACGATGCCCATATATTCGCGGCCGTACAGTTTTTTGAGCTGCCACACGCCGTATTTCTCGCACACCTCGTGGTTTTCGTCCGCCAGCAGCACATACGGAAGTTCTTTTTTGGCGATAAAATTACGGTGCGATTTGACGCTGTCCGTGCTTATTCCAAGCACTATCGCGTTTTGCTGCCGGATTTCGCCGTAAACGTCCCGCAAATCGCAAGCCTGCTGGGTGCAGGTCGCCGTCATATCTTTCGGGTAAAAAAACAAAACGACATGGCTTCCGCGGCAATCGGCGAGCGACAAGATCTCGCCGTTCGATGCGGGAAGCTTGAATTTGGGCGCTTTTTTGCCGATTTCAAGTGCCATCGGTTATCCTCCACTCCATTCTCACAGTTGCTTTCCCAGACCGGAAGGGGCAAAGACGACGCCCCCCGTTCCTGTTCTACGATCCCGCCCCCCGGTAACGTTTCATGCCGTGGTTCCACAGCGCCAGGCCGATGCCGAAGACGATCAGGCCCATCGCCGGAGTCAGCAGCGCAAGCTGCGACAAATCGTCGGCTTTCTTTTCGAGAAAATACGAAGCCGGGATAACGCCGACAAAAGCGAACGGCAGCAGCCAGGTCAGCACGAAACGGATGATTTTGTTGTAAATGTTGACCGGGTAACGGCCGTAGTTCTGAATGTTGTACATCAGCGGCACAATGCCCGTCGGAGCGTCGGAATAAAACGAGATTGAGCTCAGCGCCGTGTAGATGCCCGCATAAATGAGCACCGCGCCGGCGACCAGAAGCAGCAGCACGAACAAATCCCATACCTGGAACGGCAGACCGAGCTGCGACCAGCACATGGCCATAATGCCGGCTCCGACGAACGAACCGACGAGCGACGGCGGGTCCACATTTTCGAGCAGCACCTGGAACAGACTGTGCGCCGGCCGCGTGAGCACCCGATCCATCTCGCCCTTGACGATATACCGTTCGCTGAAATTCCAAATGCCGAAAAACGTGCTGAACAACCCGTATGGAATCATAAAAAATCCGTAAACGAACACGACCTCGGCCTCGGACCAGCCGCCCAGCGTCGGCGTATGCCGAAAGACGACCAATATAAAGATCAGGTTGACCGCCTGAAACAGCAAATCGGAAACGACCTCGACCCAAAAGTCGGCCCGGTAGGTCAGCCTTGTTTTGGCGTAGTTCTTAATATACTCCAAAAACAGCGAAGCGTATCTCATCGGTTACCCCCCTTGCACGAACAGCCGTTTGCGGGCCGCCCGCCACATCAGCCAGATCGGGACGAGCAGCAGCAGAAACCAGGCAGCCTGGATGCCCAGCACGCCCGCCGCTTCCGACAACGGCGTTCTGCCGGTGAAGACGGAGCTCGGCAAATAGGTGATCGCCTGAAACGGGAGCCACTGCATCACCGCCTCCAGCCATCCCGGGAAAAAGGCGATCGGGAGCACAACGCCGGAAAACAGGTCGACCAGCACCCGCTTCATGCGCATCATCCCCTCGTTATTTTCCACGAAAAAGGCGGACAGTCCGGTCAAAATGTTAATTTGCGAGTTGATCAAAAAGCTGAACGCCAGCATCACCAGATAAACGCCCCAAACGACGGGGTCGACCGGCAGCGATACCGGAAAGATGAGGCATACGATCAACAGTCCCGGCACCATAAAGAGGAGCAGGCGGAACAGCCCTTCTCCAAAACCTTGCATCATCTTCACAAGCAAATAGGAATACGGCCGGATCAGCTGCACCGCCACGCTGCCGTCTCGGATTTCATTCGCGATTTCCCTGTCCAGGTTGTTGAAATAAAAAGCCCTCGCCATCCACGACACCGCGATGTATGTCGTCATTTGCGCCACCGTAAAGCCGGCCAGCGACTCCTGTTCGCCGTAAATCGCGCCCCACAGAAAGTAATACGCGCCAATGTTAATGGCATAAATAATAATGCCGCTGTAGTAGTTGACGCGATACGCCAGCATCATCAGAAACCGAATGCGAATAAAGTCCAAATATGCGCTCATCATCGGGCCGCCGGCTCCTTGTCGGACGATGCGCTCCCCGCTTCGGCTCGGGCATCCTTCCCGCCATCCGGCTTGCCGATTTCCGCTTTGCTTCGGCTGGCGCCTCCGCTATCCGCATTGCCGGACAGCGGCGCTTCGACGGCGGACGGCTTGCCGGATTCCGCTTCGGCTCGGGCATCCGCCCCGGCGGACGGCTTGACGGTCTCCGCTTCGTCCCGGACCGGTGCCGCGCTCTCCGCGAATTCGGCCAACGCCGCGCCGGCGTCCGCCGATCCGGACTGATAAATGCCGCGCACGATTTCGTCCGTGTTCGTCTCGAAAATTTTAATGTCGCGAATATCCGCCCCGCTCACGACGCGCGACATCGCCTCGGACATGCTGACGGCATGAGGCACGAACAGCTTGGCCGTGACCTCGTTTTCGATCGTCCAGCTGACGTCCAGTCCTTCGGTCAGCGCTTGAAGCCGGTCCAGCGCCGTATGGCCTCCGAATTGGAACTGGATTTCGCGTCCTTTGCTCCACTTCATTTTGAGCTCGTCCAGTCCGCCGTCATAGATGATCCGTCCGTCGTCCAGCATAATAACGCGCGAGCAAAGCGCCTCGATATCCTGCAAATCGTGCGTCGTCAGCAAGATCGTCGTGCCCTCCTCCTTGTTCATTTGGAGCAGGAAGTCGCGAATCTCCGTCTTGACGACAATATCCAGTCCGATCGTCGGTTCGTCGAGAAACAGAATCGACGGATTGTGCAGCAGCGAAGCGACGAGCTCGCATCTCATCCGCTGGCCGAGACTCAGCTTGCGCACGGGACGGTTCAACAAGTCGCCCAGCTGCAGCCTTTCCACGAGATTGTCCAGTCTTTTGCGAAAATCGCTCTCCGGCACCCGATACACCTTGCGAAGCAGCTGAAACGATTCGATGACGCCGATGTCCCACCACAGCTGGGAGCGCTGCCCGAATACGACGCCGATGCCGTTCACGAACTTCTCGCGGTCCTTGTAAGGCACATAACCGTTTACGTTCAGCTTGCCCGACGTCGGCACGAGAATGCCGGTCAGCATTTTGATCGTTGTCGATTTGCCCGCGCCGTTCTCCCCGATGTACCCGCATATTTCCCCCTGAGGGATTTGAAACGAAATATCTTTCACCGCCGCGACTTCCCTGTATTCCCTTTTGAACAAATCCTTCAAAGCGCCGGATAAGCCCTCGCGGTTTTTTTGCACGCGAAACTCCTTGCGCAAATCTTGCACGTCGATTGCCAGCATCCCGTTTACTCCTCCATCCCTTCGACATTTCCTGGGAAATAGCGCGAATGGTTGTTCCGTTTCGATAAAACTTGCAACACATCCGCGCATAGCTTTATAATTTTATGATATGTAATCATACCGCAGTTAGCTCGAGGCGTAAATGTTAGGAACTTGCTTTTTCAATCGATAAGAAAGTATAGTTTCACTTTATACGGAGCTGATGTCGTCGCATACCGTATTTCGCTGAATGAGCTGCGTGCGCGGCTTCGGAAAAGCCGGAACGATAAGCAGCGCGCCTCCCAAGGACGGCGCCAGCCGTTTACGCTCGTTTTACGCTCGTTCACAGGAATGATCGCAATTGTCCATCTTATACTAAACCATACGGCATCATTGCAATATGCAATCGGCTCAGTCGAAAGGAGACCATCTGACGCTATGCGCAAACGGTCAGGCAAAAAATCACGTTGGAAATGGTTGTACATCAGTTTATCCACCATCTTCGCCGTCATTATTGGACTAGTCATTTATTGGGGAGCCGGCGTGTACGGAGCGCTGGACAATTTCAGCAAGCCGAAGGACAACAACCAATTGTTTCCCGAAGTGGAGCCGGACAAAGTCGTCGAGGTTCCGAAATGGGAGGGCAAGGAAAGAGTCAACATTTTGCTGCTCGGCGGAGACGCGCGGGATGCGGATGAAGGCGAATATGCCCGCTCGGACTCTATTATGGTCGCTTCCTTCGATCCCGTCACCAAAAAGGCGCATCTGTTTTCCGTGCTGCGGGATACGTACGGCCACATCGAAGGTTACGGCGAAGGCCGAATCAACACCGCTCTTACGCTGGGCGGACCTCCTCTCGCGATGAAGACGGTTGGCGACTTGCTCGGGCTGGAGATCCAATATTACGTTTATACCGATTTTGAAGGCTTCAAAGCGCTCATCGATACGATCGGCGGCATCTGGTTCGACGTGGAGAAACGAATGCGTTATACCGACAACGCGGACGGCAACCGTTACGATATCGACCTGCAGCCGGGCTACCAGCTGCTCGACGGCGACAAGGCGCTGCAATATGTCCGCTTCCGCCACGACGCGATGAGCGACTACACGCGGACCGAGCGGCAGCGGAACTTTCTGAAAGCCGTTGCCAAGGAGCTGCAGTCGGCGTGGAATATTATTAAAATGAAGCAAATACTGGAGAGCGTGGAGCCGTACATCCGGACGAACCTGGAAGTCGGCGACATGCTCAAGCTGGGCCAGCTGGGCGTCGAAAGCCATGTGGGCGGCACCGCGCAAATTCCGCCGATGGAGCTGGTGCAGGAGAAAAATGCGGGCGGCGCTTCCGTCATCGGCATTCGCGACTACGACGCCTTGCTTGGTTACGTGCAGGAAGTATTGTCCAAGGACGAAACGGCGCCGGAGCCGACGGAATCGCCGGACGGCGAAACAAGCGGCAGCGAGTCTTCCGGATCGGCCGGCGGCGGCGTAGCCGGAAGCCCGGGTTCGGGGAGGTAAGCTTCCGGCGAAACGACGCTTCGCTTGTCATTATATCGTCGCATCAGCAGAGCCAACGGCATGACATTCCGCCGTTGGCTCTGCTCTTGCCGCAAATACCATTGAAGAAAGGTGATCATCCATGACCTATTCGCGACCGCGCTCCGAAGCGCTGTACCGGGAAGCATTGCAGCATATCGTAGGAGGAGTCAACAGCCCTTCCCGCTCGTTCAAAGCCGTCGGGGGCGGCGCTCCCGTCTTTATGAAACGCGCGCAAGGCGCTTATTTCTGGGATGCGGACGACAACCGCTACATTGATTACCTGGCCGCATACGGACCGATCATCGCCGGGCACGCCCATCCCCATATTACCGAAGCGATCGTGCGCGCGGCGGCGGACGGCACATTGTACGGCACGCCGACCGAGCTGGAAGTCAAGCTGGCAAGGATGCTGAAAGAGGCCGTCCCTTCCATGGACAAGGTCCGTTTCGTCAACTCCGGCACGGAAGCGGTCATGACGACGATCCGGGTCGCGCGCGCCTACACGAACCGGAACAAAATTATTAAGTTCGCCGGCTGCTATCACGGCCATTCCGATCTCGTGCTCGTCGCGGCCGGCTCCGGCCCGTCCACGCTCGGCATTCCCGACAGCGCCGGCATTCCGCAGGGCATCGCCCATGAAGTCATTACCGTCCCGTTCAACGATCTCGATGCGCTGAAGGAAGCGCTGGAGCGCTGGGGGGACGACACCGCGGCCGTTATGGTCGAGCCGATCGTCGGAAATTTCGGCATGGTCATGCCGCATGACGGCTTCCTCGAAGGGCTGTGCAAGCTGGCCCGCGGCGCGGGCGCCCTCGTCATCTATGACGAGGTCATCAGCGCCTTCCGCTTCCATTACGGCTCGGCCCAGACGTACGGCGCCTTCCCGGATCATGCGGCGATTGAGCCGGACTTGACCGCCTTGGGCAAAATTATCGGCGGCGGCCTGCCGATCGGCGCCTATGGCGGG
>Ga0065721_10052479_pt1 | contig 11814 bp, 11 predicted proteins | sample Mesricmetagenome_FD_59108 | JGI IMG/M metagenome (GOLD analysis project Ga0065721, IMG submission 59108) | Mesophilic microbial community from rice straw/compost enrichment Sample: eDNA_1 v2 (version 2) | ecosystem: Engineered > Solid waste > Grass > Composting > Bioreactor | place: USA: Davis...
AGCTTCTGCTCGCTATTGGCCAGAGTCGCCTGCACGCGGATATTGCGGGTGGCCTGATCCACACTGGGGTCTATGGCAGTGACTTGGCCGGTAAAAGTGGCCCCGGGCACGGCATCTGTGGTCATGCGCACCGGCAACCCCAGCTCCAGACTGGACAGACTGCGCTGCGGCAGGGAGAAGTTGAGGAACAAGGTATCCACCGCCTGCAGGGACACTATGGGTGTGCCATTGGCCAGATCCTGTCCCAGGTTCACCAGGCGTATGCCCAACTGACCGGTGAAGGGCGCCCGGATGGTCTTCTTGGCGATGGTGGTGCGTATATTGTCCGCCAGGGCCACCGCCTCCTTGAGGCGCGCCTCCGCTGTATCCAGGTCCGACTTGGAGGAGGCGCGCTTGGCAAACAATTCTCGCACCCGCTCGGCCTGTAGCCGCGCCAGCTCAACATTGGCCTCTGCGGCGCGCAGCTGCGCGGTTTCCGTGGTGATGTCCTAAAGAACCCGTGAAAAATTTTGTGCGTTTCATAACGCTTCATAAAAAGCACCCGCAGCAAACCCAAATATTGTCATTAAGCCGCAATGTAGGGTTTACAACAGACGCGAAGATTTATCGCACATCCCGCAAAACAAGGCGATCGTCTTCAGAAAAATCCCTGACATGGGGCAGATACGCATCTGGCATAAAACCGGCTAGCCACTAGATTCCCAATCAATATTCATAGACAGGTATTTCATGGAAGCGGCCAAAGAAGAAAAACTGCTGCCTGACCAGGCTTCCCCCAAGGCCTCCATCACGCTCCGGCTACTGACCCTGGTAGTGGTGGTGGGCGCGCTCTATCTCGCCAAGGTGATTCTGCTGCCGATCTTCATCGCCGCTTTCATAGCGCTTTTCGCCTCCCCTCTGGTTCACTCACTGGAAAAACTGCGTATCCCCAAACCACTGGGCAGCCTTTTGCTGGAAGCTTTATTGATCGCGTTGGCGGTTTACGTCTGTGCCCTACTGTTCGAGCCCGCATTGCGCTGGATAGAGGCCGCGCCAGTGATTGGAGAGCGCGTGACCCAGGGCTTAAAAGGCGTTAGCGAAACCCTGGGCGTTTCCGCAACGTCATCATCTGCCACAGCACCCGGCGCCACATCCGCCATAGAGCAGGCTATGGATTCCACCATGGTCAGTCTGGCCTCTCTGTTTGCGCAGACCACATTGCTGGTGGCCGTCCAGACCCTGGCGGTGGTCATCATCATTTATTTCTTTCTGGTATACGGCGATGATTTGATGCGCAATATAGTGCGCGCCCAGGAATCCTTCTCAGACAAAAAACTCACGGTGGTGATGTTCCAGGTCATCCGGGATGATATTTCCATGTATGTACTCTGGGTCTCATTGATCAATATAGGACTCGGATTGTGCACCGCCGGCGCCCTGACATTGGCGGGGGTCGAAGATGCGCTCCTGTGGGGTGCGCTTGCCACCATCTTGAATTACGCCCCTTATGTGGGCCCGCTGATTCTCACCCTCATTCTCACCGCCGTCGGCGTCTCCGAGCATGAACCCTTATTTCGAATTCTGCTTGCCCCGGGGATTTTTCTGGTACTGAATCTTATCGAAAGCCAATTTGTCACACCCACGGTTCTGGGCAGGCGTTTCAATATCAATCCCCTGCTGGTGGTTTTATGGATGTTCTTCTGGGGATGGCTCTGGGGTGTGGGCGGAATGCTGTTGGCCATTCCCATTCTCATGTGCCTGAAACTGATCTTTTTCCACATGAGACTGATCGGGGATTGGGTGGAAATCCTAAGTGGCAGCAATTATCATGACGAAACCGCCAATGGCAGAAAAAATATCAGGCTTGCAAAACTTGCAAAGACGCCGTCGACAAATGACTCCTGATTCGGTCGCAGCAGTTATATTGGAGTGTCTCAGATCCAAATAAAGTGACGCGCGCAATGAGATACTGACACTGAATAATATTAACGCTGTTATTTAAGTGCTGGCATGGATATTGATGAAGAACCAAAAGGATATCGACAGGGTGAGAAACCAATATCGATTCCCAACATCCAATCAACCCAGTCAAACACGAATTCCGATCAACACGCATTTAAGAATGAGGAGAAAGATATGAATAATCAGTTCGAAACCGAAAAGCCCAATGGCAATACTCAGGAACGCTATCAGGCGGCAGAAGCCACCACTGCTGATCAAGCCGCTCGTCTGGCGGAGGCAATCGACCAGATGAAGAAAGCGACCAGCAGCATTTACGAGGCCATCAGCAATCTTGGACTGGCGTCGGGCGATATTGCCAAGTTGAAACTGGCGCAAAGCAAGAATAAGGCGCTTGAACTGGAAAACCAGGCTGAGCTGAAAATTGCGGAAAGACCTTTGTTGTATGTGGGCGCGGCCTTTGCCGTAGGTTGGATTCTGGCGAAATTGAGCCGCTGAATCCTATATGACATTCAACACTCAAGAGGAGGCCGTCGCCGCCGCGACACCCTTGGAAGGCGAGAACTCAAAGGTCTCCTCGCTTTTGTCCCTCACCCGGGAAACAGCGGCTCTGGCCGGTGGCTTTCTGGAACTTCTCCTGCTGGAACTGCGCTTGGCGATTCATGCCATTCCCCGCATCATCGGCCTGACTCTGATCTCCCTGGTTTTAGCTCTGTTCGTCTGGCTGTCGTTTGCCTTCGGCATCGCCTGGTCATGCGCGTTTATTTTTGGCTCCACCGGGTGGGGAATTCTGGCGTTTTTCTTATTGCAATTGCTGGCTCTATTCGTATGCATGGGGCTGACCCGAAAATACACCAGACGATTGACGCTGCCGAATAGCCGCAACTTTTTAAGACAATTGGAAGAGGCGTTCAATGGGGCTGGAAAATAGAGTCCGACACAAGGCGGAGGAACTGCAGGCTCAATATCAAATGCTGCTCAATCACTGGCATCAGCATTCGTTGAGTCGCTTCCATTATCCCTGGCTGCCCCCTTTATTGATCGCTGCGGTCACGGCGCTGCTTACACGCAACAAGAATTTGCGTCGCCTATACCTGACCTACAACCTGATACGCAATCCGCCCTTTACTCCCAGGCATTGACCGCTCGGCTTTGTTTCGACTGGCTGAATTTGGATTGGCGTGTTCGGATTATAAGAAGTTTATTATCAGTTATCCGGATCAACAGGATCGATCCGGATATTTCCCGCGCTATATTTACGCCCACTTCATAATCATCTGCCGTTCCTGCAGAGCAGCAGATGCAATAACCGGCTGCAGAATTTCAATGGGCTCTATGGCGGATTTGCCGATCAGTTTTTCCAGGGTCTGTTGGATGATAGTGGCATCATTCAGGGCGCGGTGCATAGGTAATCCCAACTGGGAAGCCACGCGTCTTTTCGCCACTTGGTAAACCACCTGCAGTTCGTCATTCAATAGGTATTCTATGGCTTTGCATTGCGCCAAGGCTGGTATTTCGGCGGTATCGAACAACCGGCGGAACCAGCGGGAATCATGTACCCAGCAATCACTGTAAAGCGTTGCGCCGGCACATAAGCGATTGATGTCGCGGCAGACATGCCCTATGGGTCGGCCGTACTTGAACAGATCGGCACGGCTGATACCGTGCACTGACTGAGCATCCCTGTCCCAATGCCACCACTCGGGCTCCGGGCGCACCAGGGTCTGATATTCGCTGCCATCTGCCATGGCAATACCGATTTCAATAGGATAGCTGTCGGGACCAAAGCCTGAAGCTTCTATGTCGATGACGTTAATAACAGGAGAAGTTTTTATTGGCAGGTTCATACCACATACTCGTCAGCTGGTTCCGGGACCGCCCGGTCATGAATACAAAGATTGCAACCATGTGAGCAAAACCTATGCCACACAACAGACGATGCAATAAAACGCTGATTATGTTAATGGTTCGCGAGGAAATAAGTTGTATTCTGCGACTGATTGGAAGCTTATCCGACACCGCCCTGTAAAGTTTGGCGCTTCATTTGTAATTCTTATCTGTCCACATCCAAGCGACAGCACAGTTATCGACATTTTTGCCTGCGCGCTCACTCATTTCTGCGCATTTAATGCGCATTCTGGATAATTCAACTTCAGATGCTTTGTTTGGCATACGAATCGCATTAAGCCCAGTACCGAAATCAACATTAGGAATAGGAGTTGGATATGAGCTTTGTACGAATTCTCGCTATTATCATGGCCCTGGGCGGCACCGCCATTGTGTCTGGTTGCGATTCCGATGGCCCCGCCGAACGCGCCGGAGAACGCATAGATAAAACCGTAGACGACGCAGGAGACAAAATCGAGGATGCTTGTGAAGATGCGACCGGACGGGATTGCGACTGATTCGCACTGCAGAACCCAAATTTTAAAGGTGCGCGAGCAGCGAATATTTATTCACCGCCCTCTTGATCGGCGCCGCTGTCATAGCGGCGTTTTTTTATTTTTGTTCTCGCTTTATTAAAAAGCCTCTATCGGTGAAACCTATCCGGTGCGGGAAAGTCGCGATTAGGCGGCTACCATTTCCGCCAATGTCGCGGTTTTGTCGCGTCTGTATTGCGTAGGGTTGATGGCAAACGCGATAAATTCGCCCAGTGCTTCCGCCAACAAATTTTCCGTTTTCAATATGCGCCAGGGGGTGATGCTGGCGGACCGCGCAACCAGCAATGCCACGTATCGGCCACTGACATCTTTGATTTCCACACAGCGCAGATCGCGCATTTCCGACTCCGTCAACACAGGCCCGAAGGCTGCGATCGCCTCCCACCACTGATTGACCGTGACGCCTTTCACCAGCCTCTCCCGTCCCAATATTTTCAAGAAAGCGTGAAACCTGTGTAATGCAAAGCGTCTTCTCTTCCCGTTCATATGCACCTCGTTTCTAAGATGACCTCAGCGGGATCACAACCCGCACACACCATCGAATGAAGAGCAACGGATGGACCAACGTCCCAGTGAAAGTCGCAAAAGCCGAAGGACTGGGCGGCCGGTCACAAAATCATGCCGCTTAGCGCCAGTGCTTGATAAGCACAGATGTAAAAAAGAAAACTGTGTAGAAAGAAATGCCGCAGGCGGAGGCTGTGGCACGCCGACAGACGGCGTGCCGGAGGGAAAATTACTTACTGCGCTTCTTGAAGGATTTCTTTTGTTTGGCCGGTGGCGCCTCACCAAAATCTGCTGGCGCACCGTGCCGGTCACGCTCGAAGCGGCGCGGCTTTTTACCCCGATCGCCACTTGCCAGGGAAATCTGCAGCTGGCGCTGGCACACCCAGGTTTTTTGCAGAATACGGAACACTTCCGGCGGCATGCCTTTGGGCAGGTCGACGGTGCAGTGGTCATCGTGAATCTTGATGTGGCCAATGAATTCACTGTCCAGACCCGCTTCATTGGCAATGGCACCCACCAGATCTCCAGGTCGCACACCATCCTTGCGCCCGACTTCCACTCTGTAGGTTTCCATATCCACATCCGATTCCCTATGACTTTTGCGCTTTTCCTTTTTCCCTTCCCGCTCGGCTCTGGCCGGACGCTCGCGCTCGCTGAAGTCCGCTCTCTGGGGCGGTTCCCGTTCGTTGAGAAACAGCGGTTGATCGCCCTGATAAAGGGTGGCGAGCGCAGCGGCAATCTCCAACGGCGAGCGATCGCTCTCGGCCTGCACCTGCTCGATCAACGGCAGGAACACCTGCAAATCCTCCCCGGAGAGCGCCTCGTGGATTTTCTGTTTGAAGCGCATCACCCGCTGCTCGTTGATATCCGCCGCCGACGGCAGCTTCATGGGAGTGATGGGTTGCCCTGTGGCTTTTTCTATGGCGTGCAGCATGCGCATTTCGCGCTTGGCCACGAACAATATGGCCTCGCCGGCGCGACCGGCGCGGCCGGTGCGGCCTATGCGGTGCACATAAGCCTCAGTGTCGTAGGGGATGTCGTAATTGAGCACGTGGCTGATGCGGTCCACATCCAGGCCGCGCGCCGCCACGTCCGTGGCCACCAGTATGTCGATCTGGCCGTTCTTGAGTTTTTCCACCGTGCGCTCGCGCACCGCCTGAGCTATGTCACCATTGAGCGCCGCAGCGCTGAAGCCCCGCGCTTCCAGCTTCTCCGCCAGTTCTATGGTGGTGGTTTTGGTGCGCACGAAAATGATCATGGCATCAAAGCTCTCCACCTCCAGGATACGGGTGATGGCGTCGAGCTTGTGAAGCCCGCTGACCGGCCAGTAGCGCTGGCGAATGGTGGCGGCCGTGGTGGTTTTGACCTCTATGGTGATGTGTTCCGGGTTGCGCAAATAGGTGTTGGCCACCTTGGCTATGGCTTTGGGCATAGTGGCGGAAAACAGGGCGATCTGCCGATCAGAAGGCGCGTGGCCGAGAATCCACTCCACGTCGTCTATGAACCCCATGCGCAGCATTTCGTCCGCCTCATCGAGCACGAAGTGGCGGATACCGTCGAGTTTTAGGGTGCCTTTGCGCATATGGTCCATCACCCGGCCGGGAGTGCCCACCACCACCTGGACGCCGCGCTTGAGCGCCTGGATCTGCTTGTCGTAAGCCTGGCCGCCGTAAATGGGCATCACGTGGAAGCCCGGCAAAAAGTGGGCGTAGCTCTGGAAGGCTTCGGCCACTTGTATGGCCAGTTCGCGGGTGGGCGTAAGCACCAGTGCCTGGGTGCGCTTCACCGTCATATCCAACTGTTGCAATACCGGCAGCGCAAATGCGGCGGTCTTGCCGGTTCCCGTCTGCGCCTGGCCCAGCACATCGCGACCGCGCAGCAGCGGCGGTATGCCCATGGCCTGGATGGGGGACGGGGTTTCGTAACCCACCTGCTGCAGTGCCTGCAGCAATGGGGATGAAAGCCCAAGTTGCTCAAAAGTAGGGCTGGGGTGTGTCATGCAGAAATCCTGTAATTGGGGCACAGATGGAACAGCTGGGGACGCGGGTGCATCGGGTACCGGAGAAAAGGGCGCGGATTATACCGGCATTCCTCTTCCGTGTCTGTTTTTTAACCGCTTGGGTCTGCTTTTATTTTCACTCAGGCCGGGGGATCCACCTGCCCACCGTGGCTGCCGTTCACCCGGAACCAGCCCGCCACGCTCAAACGCGGCCGCACGGCCGGCAACACTTCATGGGGAAACACTTCGGAGAGGAAAAGCGCGACAGTGCCAAACTCGGGGGGCACGCACTGCAAGGGAGTGCCGTCCTCCGGGTGATAGAGCACCAGCTCGCCACCGGACTCGGGTGACCAATCGCGGTTCAGGTAGGCCACCAGGGAGACGCGCCGGTTGGAGCGGCCGCGAAATGCATCCGCATGGGTTTTATAAAAATTCCCGGGCTGGTAGATGGCCAGATGGCTCTCGAATGAAAACAGCCCCAGGAACAGGCGTTGGTTCAACTGCAGACGCAATTGCCGCGTCCAGTCTATCCAGGGTGCCGCCAATGCATCGTCCTCCCGGATCCAGGCTATGGCGTCGCGGCGCAAGCCCGGGTGGCGCATCTGGTCCGGCCCCCGCCCCACGCCGGCGGAATAGAAGCCATCCCCACGCTCGTGCAGGCGCAGCAGAGCTTGGCTGACAACTGCGGGCAGAGCCTGAGGCTGCACCCAATAACCGGGACCCGCCAATGCATCGGCGATTTGGTCGAACATCTCATCCGCGTCGGCTACAGGGGACATAGGGACATTTCCAAGGGAATCGGAACAGCGCCATAAAAGCTGGCACGAAATGATGCGCTGTATACACCCGCCTCAGCCCCGTGGCAATCGCCGCCAGCGGCGACAGAGTCTTAAAACAGGCGCCTTTTTTTGAAGGACAGTTGCCGGGGGTGATATGAATTGGCTATAAACGCTCTCCGTGCCCGCTTGTATAGCACCGCTTTACCAACAACATCATTGAAGGGATTTTGTCATGACGCGCTTTGTCGAAACCTGGGCCCGGTGCGTCGTTGGATTCCGCACCCTCATACTGCTGGCCGCCACCGCTCTGATCGTCCTGTCCCCCTTTTCCTTCGGTCGCCTGTATCACGACGATTCCAACGAAAGTTATTTTCTGGAGCACGATCCCAACCTCAACGCCTTCAACCGTCTGTTGGAGCTGTTCGGCGACAACGAATATCTGCTGGTGGGTGTGCCGGCGCGCCCGCAGGATGCAGATGTCTTCGAAGCGAAGACCATACGCATGATCCACGAAATCACCCAGTTTCTGGAAAGCCACCGCCATGTCACCCAGGTGCGCTCCCTCAGCAAATATGAGTACACCCACGACGCCGACGGCATGCTGGCGACGGATCCATTGTTTGAATATCCAGAGGAGATTTCCGACGCCTTAGAAGACTTGAACAAGGCGCGAGAGATCATGCGCGGCGAAAAACTCGCTCTCGGCAGCCTGTTGACCGAGGACCTGCGCCACACGCTGATCGCCGCGCGCACCACCTACCGGCCGCGGGAAAATAATCACAAGGTGGAAGTGGTCACGGAGCTGCGCAATTTCATCGCCAAACGCGACTATGAAGCTGACGGATTCCGTCTGCACATGTCCGGCGTGCCCGTGATCGGCGAGCGGCTGCAAACCCTGACCCAGCGCGATATGGCGTGGCTCAATCCGCTGATGGGCGTATTGATGGTCGGCATTTTATTCGCCATCTTCCGCGCGGCCTTTGCCGCAGTGCTGCCATTTTTGTTGATCGGCTATGTCCTGTTGGTGACCACTGGACTGCAAGGGGTTTTGCGCTGGCCGTTCACCGCCGTCAACTCCGCCTTGATTCCCACGGTGATCATCTTGTGCATAGGCACAGCCGTGCATGTGTTGGTGGAATTTTTTCATTTCCGCCGCCGCGGTCTGGCGCCGGTGGAGGCCAGTATCGCCACCACACGGGATCTGCTGTATCCGATTTTTTTCACCTGCCTGACCACCGCCGTGGGATTTTTGACCTTGGCGGTCACCGAGCTGACGCCGGTGCGGCAATTTGCGCTCTTGGCGGCCGCAGCCGCCATGTTGATATTTCTGTTCAGCACCACGGCTCTGCCGGCGCTGCTGAGTTTTATCCCCTGGATCGCACCGGGCCAAACAACGCAAGACCCGAGCCACCCCAATCTCATCACCCGACTGCTGGAGGCTCTGCCCGGCTTCACCCGCACCCACAGCCGCAAAATTGCCGCTCTGGGCATATTCCTCGCCCTGTTCAGCGTCTACAGCATCCGCCATATGACGGTGGATACCAACATAGTGAATTATTTCAAGGAGAAGAGCTGGATCAATCAGGATCTGCGCTACTTCAACCAGCATTTCAAAGGCATCAGCAACCTGGAACTGATCATAGACACAGGCCGCGACGGCGGCATCAAGGATCCGCAGGTGCTGGCCCGGGCGGACGCACTGCAAACCTGGCTGGAGAGCCGCACGGAAACCGGCACTGCATTATCGATCCTGCGCTTCTACAAACAGATCAATCAATCTCTGCATAGCAATGATGCGGAGCATTTCGCCCTGCCATCCTCGGCGGAGATGGCTGCGCAGTTCCTGCTGCTCTATGAAAATACCGGACCTGAGGAAGATCTGTCGGATCTCAAGGATTTCAACGAGCGCTATATGCGCATCAGCATCCCGGTGCTCAATATGGATGCGCGGCTTATGACGGCCACCCTGACCAGCATACGCGAACACATAGAGCGCGAATTCAGCGATCTCTCCCTGAATATGACCGGCGCTCTGGTGATGAATAACGCCCAGAACAATTACGTGAACAACGGCATGTTCCAGTCCTTCGGCATTGCCATTCTGGTGATCGGCCTGAGCTTTCTGGCGCTGTTCCGCTCGCTGAAATACGGATTGATTGCGCTGGTCCCCAGCATAGTGCCGATCCTGCTCACCGGCGGACTGGTGTCCATGGCAGGTATCTCCCTGGACCTGGGCACCATGATCGTGGGCGCCATGACCATCGGCATAGCCGTGGACGATTCCATCCATTTACTGAGTCGATATCTGTTGCGACGAAAGCGCGGCGATTCCGTATTCGATGCTTTGCGCGGCGCATTTGCCACCTCCGGCAAGGCGGTGGTGCTCACCTCCATCATTCTGGTGTGCGGTTTCAGCGTCATGCTGCTGGGCTCCTTCGTCTCCTACATCTATGTAGGCTTGTTCTCCGCCATGATCATGAGTTTTGCACTGATTGGTGATCTGCTGTTCATGCCGGCACTGTTGTTTATTTTTGATCGGGAAAAAAATCTGGACAGAAAGCCGCTGCCAGAACAACCACCCACACGTTCAGCCTCCCTGACCAGCGAAGAGGAAATCTCTCATGTTTAAGACTGTATTGCGCACACTGCTCCTGTCATGCGCGATGTTTTGCTGCGCCCAGGCTGCTGCGGCGACCGATGCCACGGAGGTCATGCGCAAGGTACAAGACCGCTACACAGGTGACACCCAGATCGCCACCAGCGTGCTGACACTGATCGACAACAAGGGCCGCAAGCGCACCCGCGATCTGAAAATGTTCCGCCTGGAAAATGACACAGTGGAAAAATCCGTGATTTTTTTCCTCTCACCCGCTGATGTAAAAGGCACTGCCTATATGTCATTCGACTGGTCGGATCCTGCCAAGGAGGACGACGCCTGGCTGTATCTGCCCGCACTGCAACAGGTGAAACGCGTGGCGGCCAGCGATGAATCCGGCTCATTCATGGGCAGCGACTTCAGCTATACGGACATCAATGGCATAGAATTCGAGGATTTCACTTACACACTCCTGCGCGAAAGCGAGAGCGTCCAGGGGCAGGACTGCTGGGTGATCGAATCCCTGCCCAAGGATGAACGGATCATCAAGAAAACCGGCTACACCCGCAGCGAAAGCTGGGTGCGCAAAGATATTTTCATGGTGGTGCAAAGCAAAATCGAAGTGCAGAAAGGCAAAAGAGTCAAATACTACTCCGCCACCGATATAGAACAGATCGACCAGATATGGACAGCAAAAACCCTGCAGATGGTGACCACCCGCAACGGCCAGAAAGAACACGCCAGTCAAATTCAATTCGGAGAAATCCTTTACAACCAGCAGGTGGACGAATCCCTGTTTGACACCCAGGCGATGCAGAGAGGGATTTGATGCGGCATCGGTTTTCGGCCCTGTGCAGCGGCGCCCTGCTGTTCGCGCTTCTGCCTGCGCAGGCGGATGATTTTTTTCAGATTCTCGATACAGGCACGCCCGCCAGCACCGAGCGCGACGCCGCTTTCAGTCATATGGTCTATCTGCAGCAGATCCTGAAATACGGCTGGCAGTCGCCGGAAGCCATGGCGGGTCACGGCCGGGAAAAAGCCGGCATAGCACAAATCAAAACCCATATTTTCGGTGAAGCGCAAGGCAAATGGTCCGATCACAACGGCTGGCAGTTGAGCGCGCAAGGTGAAAACGAATGGTATGAATGGCAGGACAACCGCGCCCACTGGCACAGCCACAATGGCGAATTGCGTCTGAGAGACGCATTTATCGATATCACCACAAAAAACGGCAGCTGGATGCGCGTTGGCCACCAAATTCTCGCCTGGGGGCAATCGGAGGGATTGGTGATCACGGATGTGTTGAGTCCGCAGGATCTGTCGGAACCACTGCAAGCGGAATTGCGCGATATACGCGAGCAGGTGCCGGCGCTGCTGCTGTCCACCCCTGTGCTATCCAACAGCAAACTTATGGCCGCTTTCACCTACAAAGCCGGCTCTCACCGCTTTGCCGGTGAAGGAGAAGCCTTCGATTTTTTTGCGCCCTACCGACAACTGGGATTGCAATTTGTGGAGCGGGATCCGCACACCGATTGGGAAGCCGCCATCCGCTGGGAG
>Ga0065721_10052480_pt1 | contig 11813 bp, 8 predicted proteins | sample Mesricmetagenome_FD_59108 | JGI IMG/M metagenome (GOLD analysis project Ga0065721, IMG submission 59108) | Mesophilic microbial community from rice straw/compost enrichment Sample: eDNA_1 v2 (version 2) | ecosystem: Engineered > Solid waste > Grass > Composting > Bioreactor | place: USA: Davis...
CGTCACGAGCGCAATGCCGCGGCTGGGGCCGGGCGCGACCGCCTGCGTCGACGAGGCCGAGGACGAGGCCGTCGTCGAACCGGGCGCGGCGTCGGAAGAAGTGAAATCTGGCATTGCTACAATCGCGGGATGCAGAAAACCGGTAGTTTACCCCTTCCCTCCGCGGACGCGCTCGATGCCTCCACGGCATTGGCCGCGCGCATCGGCGAGGCGATCGACGCCGCGCAAGGCTGGCTCGGCTTCGACCGCTACATGGCGATGGCGCTCTACACGCCCGGGCTCGGGTACTACAGCGGCGGCGCGGCCAAGTTCGGCCGCGACGTGCGCGACGGCAGCGACTTCATCACCGCCCCCGAACTGACGCCGTTCTTCGCCCGTACGCTGGCGCGCCAGCTGGCGCAATGGCTCGAGCAGGGCCTGGACGAGGTGATGGAATTCGGCGCCGGCACGGGCCGGCTGGCGGCGGATCTGCTGCTGGCGCTCGAAACCGAGGGCCGGCTGCCCTCGCGCTACTGGATCGTCGAACTGTCCGGCGAGCTGCGCGCCCGCCAGCAGGCCACGCTGGCCGCGCGCGCCCCGCATCTGGCCGCCCGGGTGCAGTGGCTCGACGCCCTGCCCGCGCGCTTCGCGGGCGTGGCGATCGGCAACGAGGTCCTCGACGCGATGCCGGTACGGCTCTACGCGCGGGTTGGCGGTGTCTGGCATGAGCGCGGGGTCGCGCGCAGCGATGTCGGCGAGCATGGCAACGATGCGCGCTTCCGCTTCGCCGACCGGCCGCTTGGCGCGGCCGACGTGCCCGCCGCCGTCGCCGCGATTCCGGGCGACCACGACATCGTCACCGAGACCCATGCCGAGGCCGAGGGCTTCGTCCGCTCGCTCGGCGCAATGCTGTCGCGCGGCGCGGCGCTGCTGATCGACTACGGCTTTCCGGCCAGCGAGTACTACCATCCGCAGCGCACCGGCGGCACGCTGATGTGCCATTACCGCCATCACGCCCACCCCGATCCGTTCCTCTATCCGGGGCTGCAGGACATCACGGCCCACGTCAACTTCAGCGGCATCGCGCAGGCGGCGGTGGACGCGGGCCTGGAGGTTGCGGGCTTCGCCTCGCAGGCGCGCCTGCTGATGAATGCCGGCATCACCGAACTGCTGATGTCGCTGGACCCCAACGATGCCCGCAGCTTCCTGCCGGCCGCCAACGCGGTGCAGAAGCTGCTGTCCGAAGCCGAAATGGGCGAGTTGTTCAAGGCCATCGCGCTGACGCGCGGCCTGGGCGACAGCGTGCCGATCGGCTTTGCCGCGGGCGACCGCAGCCACACCCTGTAGCCACGGAACGCCCCCATGCTGCGCTGGACACTGACCATCTTCCTCTCCGTGATCATCCTGTCGTCCGCGCTGCCGTGGCTGCAAAAGATCGGACTGGGCCGCCTGCCGGGCGACGTGCGTTTCCGGCTGTTCGGCCGCGAATGGGTGCTGCCGTTCGCGTCGACCGTGCTGCTGTCGCTGATCGCGCTGCTGGTCGGCCGGCTGCTATGACGGTGCGCCGGGTGCCGGCGGCAGGTCCATCGGCGGCACCCCGTCGTACAGCGTAGTCAGCGCCGTCAGCGCCCTCAGCCCCTCGGGCCACGGCCCGCCATCCGCTTCCGACAACGCGATCTGCAATTCCCTGAGCGCGTGCAGCGGCGAACCGCGATACGCCGGCGGCAAGCGCCGCACCGCCTCCACCAGCGCCTGCCATATTCCCGGCCACGTCTCTCGCGGGCGCCCCGCCACGGAGCCACGCGCCAGTTCCGACAGCACGCTGGCGCGCCGAGCGGCCGGCAGGCCGGCGGCGCGCTCGAGCAACAGCAGCCAAGCATCGGCGTGGTCGATCGCCGCGGCTGCCACCAGCCGCCGCTGCTCAAGGGCCGGCGGCTGCGGGGCAATCGTCCGCAGCAAGGCCGCCCATGCCGGTGCCCGCTCCGCCGGGCCGAGGATCACCCCGGTCAGCCGCCAAAGCGCCAGCCAGGGTTGCTCGCGGTGATCGGCGGAAAGGCGTGGCAGCAAGGCGGCCAGGCGCGGCACCGCGCGCGCCGCCATCCCCGGCGATAGCCGACGCAACTGATCGCAGGCCCGTTGCAGCTCGCGGTTCAAGGCAGCGGGCGGCAACTGCGCCAACAGGTCCAGATAGCCCTCCCAGTGGCGCTCGCACTGGTCCGGAAAGGCGGCGCAGAACGCGTACAGCAGCGGCGCGCGTCCTGCCGGCGGCAACCGTGCGGCGGCGTCGGTCATCGCGTTCCAGCGCGCATCGGGATAGGGTCCGCTCAATTCCGCCAGCGCGGCGGCCAGGGCCTGCAGCGGCCCCGCGCGATGGTCGATCGGCAGCGCGTCGACGGCATGCCCGAACAGCCCGGACCAGGCGTCGCGCCTGGCCTCATGGGGCAGCAGACCGAGCGAGGAAGCATGCGACGCGATCAGGACCGCGCATCTCGGCGGTGCCAGCCTGCCCGCCTCCGCCCACAGGTCGCCCCACAGACGCGGCGCCACACAGACGCCGGGCGCCGCCTTGCAGACGATCGCGAGCCAATGGGCCCGCGCCGCCGCATCGGTACACGCGTGCTGCCCCTCGGTCCACAGGCGGTTGCTGCATTCCAGCACCTGCTCGCGCGACGATCCGGCATGGCTCCACGCGGCGACCCGGCTCAGCACCTGAAGCCGGCTCTCGCCAGGCAGATCCCGCAGCGCCTCCCATACCCACTGCCGCAGCTGGGCCGACAGGTCGATGTCGTCGGCATGCAGCCACGCCGGCCCCGCTGCGTCCGCCAGCGCACACAGCACGGCAGTGCGCTGTGCCATGGCGGCCGCGCCTTCCTGCTGCGCCAATGCCGGGTAGGCCGATTGCACGGTGGCCAGCAGCTCGACCGGGGCCCTGCCGAGCGAACGTACCGCCCAACACATCGCCGTGATCAACGGCGCAACCTGCGCGCCCGGCACCGCCATGGCGCGCTGCAGGCATGCCGGCAACGCGGCGGCCGCCTCCTGCGTCAAGCGGGGAAATTCGGTGCAAAGGGCCAGCAGCGCCGTGGACTGCTGCGGCGGCGGCAGTCCGCACACCAGCTGCAACAGCGATCCCTGCAGCGAGCGCAGGTGCCGCGTCATCTCCACGTGGTCGACGATGCGTTGGCGCGTGGCCAGGTGCGCCAACTTGCCGCAGCACGACAGCAATGCGCACAGCGGGCGCTGGCGCAGGTCGGCCGGCAGCGTCGCGACCGCCTCGATCATCGGACCGCACGCCCTCGCGCCCACGAACGGGTGCATCGACGCCAGGCGTTCGGCCAGTGCGGCCATATGGCCGGCGCGGAGGTTCGGCGCAATGACGCCTTGATCGATTTCCCGCAGCGCAGCCTGCAAGGTCGACAGATTGGACACGCGGCCGATGCACCAGTCGATCCTTGCCGACTGGATCATGGACGCGAGTGCTACCCGCGTGCGCCGGTCGGTCTGCGCCATCCCGCAAAGGGGGCGATGGTCCAGATGGCCGGCGACATGCCGCAACAGATCGGTTGTCAGTTCGTGCCATGTGGCGCGCGTCTGCCTGCCCGGTCCGCCCGGCTCGCGTTGCCCCGTCGGCCCGGTTTGCCCAGGAGCCGCGGTCGGCGCGAACGCCTGGTGCGTCATGAAGCCAGCATCGATTTGCCGAAGCATGGTGCCTCCGTGAAACGGCTCAGGGCCAGGTCTCGTCGATCCGCTCGCGCTTCGGCGCGATGGCCCGCATCGCTACCGGATACCGCGGCCGCTTCAATACACGGCGCACCAGCGCGGATTCCGCAAAGGGAGCGAGAGGGTGGAACCCGGCCGGTATGTCGTCGGGCGCCACGCCGCGCAGCAGCGCGACGAAGTGCGAGCGGGCCGCCAGGCGGATGCCGTGGGGCAGCTCGCCCAGCAAGCGCGCCAGCGATGGCAGCGGCGCTCCGCGATAGTGCGTCGGCAATTCCCGTACCGCGCGCACCAGTTCCATCCATGCCGTCACGCGTTCGCTGGCATGCCAGGCCATGGGGCCCTGCGCGCCGGCGCAACGCGCCAGCCGGGCCAGCACCTCGCCCTGCAGCGCGGCGGGCAGATCGCGTACCTGCATCAGGACCCATTCGCACCGTCCGGCGTCGGCATTCCAGGTCGCACCGAGCAGGCATTGCTGGCGGGCAACGGGCGGCTGTCCGGCCAGCAATTCGGCGAGCGTGTCCCACGCGCGTCGATGCCCTTCCGGGTCGAACTCGAACACCCGATGCACACGCCGCAACAACATCTGCCACGGCGCATGCCGCTGCGCGGGCGGCAGGGCCGGCACCGATCGGGCGATGTCCCACCACGCCGGGGCCCGCTGCGCATGCGGCGCGAGTTGGGCAATCCAGTCGGCCAGTTGGGTCAGTACCCCGGCCCGCTCTTCCATCGGCAGGCGCGTCATGATGATCCGGTGGCACGGCGCCCAGAACCGCTCCACGTTGCCGATTTCGATGCATGCGAGCAATACCTTGACCTGCGACGCCGCCGGCAGCGGGCGCAGCGCGTCGAGCAGGCGCTGCCAGCGAGGGTCCTCCATGTCCGCCTCGTCGGTCAGCAAGGCATCGGCCAGTTCCGCCAGCGGCCCGGCCCGCGACGCCGCCGGTACCGCGACGATCCGCTCGTGGAGCGCGTGCCAGCGGGCCTCGCGGTCGGCCGCCTCGACCGGCACCGCGACGCCGCGCGCCAGCATGGCGAGCACCGGGCCTTGCCCGTCCGGCGGCAGCGTTGCTGCCGCGTCGAACAGGCGGTCCCAGGCATCCGGTGGCTCCGCCCATCCGTGATGGGCGGCCAGTGCGCCGAGCCAGCGCGTCCACCGCGCCGGATCGGCGGCGAAACGCTGGCCCGCGTTCCACAGCAGGGGCCAGCGCTGCGCGGCGCTGTCGCTGAGCCGCTGCGACCCGGGTCCGGCAAGGGCGACCATCACGTCGAGCGCGGGACCGGGGGGCAAGGCCCGCGCGGCCTCCAGCAGATCGCACCACAGTCGATGCGCTGCCGGCTCGTCCCGGACATAACCCGCTTCCCACTGAACGTCGAGCGTATCCGCGAGGCCGGCCAGCACGGCAGCCTGCTCGCTCCATGAGGGCTCGCCGTCGGGCGTCTGCAGTCGAGCACGGGCCTGCAGGAACTGCTGCACGCGCTCGTCGGCGCGCGTTGCGCGGACGAACGGAAAACGCCGCAGTATCTGCGCCAGCACGGCACCGCGGTCGGGCATGGGCAGCTGCAGCGCCTCATCGATCCACTCGTCGACATCCGGCATCGCGTCCTGCGTCAGCGAGGCGATACGCAGGCATGCGATCAGCGGCTCGGCGCGCTGCGCGGGCGGCAGGTGCTCCACCGCCAGCAACAGCGGCAAGGCGCCGCGTGGATGGCAAACCAGTTCCTCGCAACGAGCCAGGCCGTGCATGACGCCGACCACGGGCCGTGCCCGCAGCGGGGCAGGCAGCCGCGCAATGCCTTCGAGCAGGACATCGCGTGCGGCCGCGACCATGCCGCCATCCAGCCTCGGCAGGCGTTCGGCCAGCGCACACAGCGCGTTCGCCCGGTTGGCATCGGACAGCAGCGGGTCGCGCAGCGCTCGCACGGTGTACCTGAGCGTCGACAGGCTCGACACGCAGGCGATGCGCCAGCCGACGCGGGCCGTCACGGTGCACGATGCCAGCGCCTGATGCGTGCGCTTGTGGGTCAGGCGCAGCGCCTCGAGCGCCTGCCATGGCAGGAAGCTGCCGACATGGGCGACGAGTTCCGCGGGCAGGCGATGCCAGCCGGTGTTGGTCTGCGCATCGGGCCCGGCATCGGCGTTGGCATCGGCGTTGGCACCGACACCGGCATTGGCGCTGGCATGGGAGTTGGCAGGGAGACCGACATTGGCATCGGCATGGACATCGGCGGTTGCCTGGGCGCCGGATTCGTTCGATGCCGAAGGAATCGGACAGGCGGGGATATACGGAGCGATGGGATCTGGCATGGCGTATGACCTCGGAGAGGACAACGCCGACGCGTGGCTGCCGTGCCCGGTGGGGGTCCGCCATGATGAAGGGACGATGCACTGGGAGGGCAGGCGTCGGCGACGATCGGCTCGAATGCCAGACGGCGGGCCAAGGGACCCCGCATTCGAGCGAGGCGCCATTGTGTTGGCCTCGCCGGACGCTCTCTTTCGATTTGCAGCGGCAGCTTGCTGCCACGGCCGCGCCTGCAGGGCCGCCTGTGGCTTTGTGTGGGCCGCGCGTCAGGCCCCGGCCGGCAGCGCGTCAGGCCCCGGCTTGCCCCAGCACGCCTGCCACCGCGGCGACGCGTGCCTGGTGCACGCGCTCGCGGATCAGCTCGACCTGCCCCGCGCATTCGCGCGCGATGGCGCCGGCATCGACGCCGGCGGCGGCCTCGCGAGCGGCCAGCAGGCGCGCCGGTTGCGGATAGTCGCGCTGCTCGAAGCCGAGCCGGCCGCGCGCGTCGGCCTCGCAGGCCTGCAGGGCCTCGGCGAAGCGCTCGGGCTTGCGCAGCGCGTCGCAGCGCTCCAGCAGCCGCGTCACCGCCGCGGCGCCGAATTCGCCGGATCGATGGATATTGCCGTGCTCGCGCGCGACCAGCACGGCGAGGTCGCGGCAATCGGTCGGCACGCGCAGCCGCTTGCAGACTCCTTCGAGCAGCGCCACGCTGCGCTGCTCGTGGCCGATATGGCGCGGCAGCACGTCGGCGGGCGTGGTGCCCTTGCCCAGGTCATGGACCAGCGCGGCGAAGCGCACGGTCAGCGGCGCCTGCATCGCGGCGGCGGTATCGATGACCATCATCACGTGGACGCCGGTATCGACCTCGGGGTGATACTCGGCGCGCTGCGGCACGCCCCACAGCCGGTCCAGTTCCGGCATCAGCCGCGCCAGCGCGCCGCACTCGCGCAGGACCTCGAACATCCGCGACGGGCGCGCCTCCATCAGCCCGCGCGCCAGTTCCTGCCAGACCCGCTCGGCGACCAGCGCATCGACCTCGCCGCTGTCCACCATCGACCGCATCAGCGCCAGCGTCTCCGGCGCGACGGTGAACTCGGGCAGGCGCGCCGCGAAGCGCGCCAGCCGCAGGATGCGCACCGGGTCCTCGGCAAAGGCGGGCGACACGTGGCGGAACACCCGGGCAGCCAGATCGCGCTGGCCGCCGTGCGGATCGATCACCGGGCCGACCAGTTCGCCGTGCTCGTCGACCTCCTGGGCCATCGCATTGATGGTCAGGTCGCGCCGGATCAGGTCGTCCTCCAGCGTGACGTCGGGCGAGCAATAGAAGGCAAAGCCCTTGTAGCCGGCGGCGGTCTTGCGTTCGGTGCGCGCCAGCGCGTATTCCTCGCGCGTGCGCGGATGCAGGAAGACCGGGAAGTCCTTGCCGACCGGCTTGAAGCCGGCCGCCTCCATCTGCGCCGGGGTCGCGCCGACGACCACGTAGTCGCGGTCCTGGCTGGGCGTGCCCAGCAGCTGGTCGCGGATGGCGCCGCCGACGGCGTAGATCTGCATGAAGCTCCTTCCCCGGTCCGGTCCTTCAGTGATGGACCACGACCGCGTCGTCGCGATCCGGCGCGACGCGATACGGCTCGTCCGGCGCGAGGAAATCGCGCTCCTCACGGGCGGCGGCGATCCAGCGCTGCAGCGCCGGCAGTTCCAGCACCAGGTCCGCGTAGGCCTTGGCCGGTTCCGGCAGATGGACGCCGTAGGTCGCGAAGCGGCACACCACCGGCGCATAGTAGGCATCGGCAATCGAGAACGCGCCGAACAGGAAGGGGCCGGCCTGGCCGAAGCGCTCGCGCGCCTGCTGCCACAGCTGCACGATGCGGTCGATATCGCGCTGCACCGCGACGTTCCAGCCCATGCCGGGCAGCATCGCGCTCAGGTTCATCGGCATCTGGCTGCGCAGATTGCCGAAGCCCGCATGCATCTCGGCGCAGATCGAACGCGCGAACGCGCGCGCGGCCGGCTCCTGCGGCCACAGCTGCCTGTCGGGGAAGCGCTCGGCCAGGTATTCGACCACCGCCAGCGAGTCCCACACCACGATATCGCCGTCGATCAGCGCCGGCACCTTGTTGGCCGGCGCATAGCGGCCGATCTCCTCGGCGAAGCCCGGCGTAAACAGGCGCACCGGCACTTCCTCGAACGGAATGCCGGCATGCGACATCAGCAGCCAGGGACGCAACGACCAGGAGGAATAGTTCTTGTTGCCGATGACGAGCTTCATTTGCGAGTCCTTCGAGAGGGAGAGAGCGAGGCGCGCACGGTGGATGGCATGCCGGGGAGACGGCTCGGCGCGCCACTCTGCGCTTCAGGCCGAACATTGTAGCCAGCGGCTCCGGACCGGACCAAACGAATTGGACTCGCAAGCGGTGTCAATCCGGGTCACATAGGCGGCGCGCCAACGTGTTCCTCACCGCCGATGCACGCTCGAGCGCAGCGCCTCCAGCCGGGTCTCCCGGCCGCCCGACAGCGCCTCGGTCATCACCGCCTCCAGGCTGGTCGGATGTACGCCCAGCTCCGGCGCCATGGGGCCGCTCAGCACATTGTCCAGACGCATCGAATCGAGGTTGTCGCGCGACATCACCGGGCCGCCCGGCATGTGTTCCAGCACGGCCGCCTGCAGGCGCGCCAGCGCATCGGGCAGCGCCAGCACCGGCCGCGGATGGCCCGACGCCTCGCCAGCGAAGCGCACCAGTTCCTCCAGCGTATAGACCTGCGGGCCGCCCAGCTCGTAGCAGCGGCCAATGGTGGCCGGGGTCGCCATCGCATTGACCATCGCCTGCGCGACGTCCTGCACGTAGACCGGCTGGAAGCGCGCCTGCGCGCAGGCCAGCGGCACCACCGGCGCGAGCCGCTGCATGCTGGCGAACAGATTGAGGAAATGGTCGTCGGGGCCGAACACCACCGAGGGGCGGAAGACCGTCCAGTCGAGCCCGCTCTCGCGCACCGCGCGCTCGCCGTCGCCCTTGCTGCGCAGATACATCGACGGGCCAGCGCTGTCGGCGCCGAGCGCGCTCATATGCAGCAGCCGGCGAACGCCGGTGCGCCGCATCGAGTCGATCAGCCGGCGCGGCAGCTCGACATGGGCCGCAGCAAATCCGGGCCCGTAAGGATCGCCGCGCCCGCCGTGCAGCACGCCGACCAGATTGACGACGATGCCCTCGATGCCCAGCGAACCGATCGCGCTGTCGAGCGCCGCCTCGTCGGTGACATCGAGCACCACGATCTCTACCCGCGGCAGGGCCAGCAGATCGCGCGCATTGTCCTCGTTGCGGGTTGCCACCACGATCCGCTCGGGGTCCATCGGCGGGATCACCACCGTCGCGTGCTCGAGCGGCGCGTTGCTGTGGTTGGCCACGCCCGACAGGCGCGCGACCAGATGACTGCCGATAAAGCCGGAACCGCCGATCACCAGTACATTGCTCGTCAGCATGATGTCCTCCGTGGCACGGTGGCCGCGGCACGGCTGCCGCGGCGGGTTTCGACCCAGCGTTCGCGCTGCGTTCGACCTGCTTTCGGTTCAGGCCGGACACAGCGGCGGACATCGCGCGAGCGCGCCTTCAGCGCACCATCAGGGCAGGCTGGTGGTGGTCACCTGCGACGGCACCACGGTGCCCAGCCGCGCCTTCAGCGACTGCGGATGTCCGTGCATCAATGCAGCATAGTACGTGGCGTTGGAGAGCACATTCTTGACGTAGGTTCGCGTCTCCGTGAACGGAATGGTCTCGGCGAAGATCGCGCCCTCGACCGGCCGCGACAGGCTGGTGCGCCAGCTCTTGGGCCGGCCCGGGCCGGCGTTGTAGGCCGCCGAGGCCAGCGTCTGCGAGCTGTCCAGGTCGGTCAGCACCATGCTCATGTAGCTGGTGCCGAGCAGGATGTTGACGTTCGGATCGCTCATCATCGACGGCGTGAAGTCCGTCATGCCGATCTTGCGGGCGACGTACTTGGCGGTGGCGGGCATCACCTGCATCAGGCCGTGCGCGCCGGCGGACGAGCGCGCGTTCATGATGAAGCGCGACTCCTGCCGGATGATGCCGTAGGCCCAGGCCATGTCCAGGCCGGCCTCGTCGGTGGCGCGCTGCATGATGTCGCGGAACGGCATCAGGAAGCGCAGCGAGAAGTCGTGCTGCGCCTGCGTGCGGTCGGCGGTGTTGACGGTGCGGTCCAGCAGCGAGATGCGGCGCGCGTACTCGGCCGCGGCCAGCAGCTCGCGGTCGCTCATGCCGCGCAGTTCCCAGTTCCACTCGCGGTTGCCCTCGAAGCGCAGGTCCATGTCGTAGAACGCCTTGGCGCGCTGGAAGCCGGGGCGCGTGCGCATCGCCATGGCCTCGGCATCGCTGACCTGGGTACGCGGCGGCAGCGTGATGCGCTGGCCCAGCTCCTCGCTGGCCAGCTGGCCGTAGAAATGGAAGCCGCTGGCGATGGCCTGGTACTGCTGGCGGGCCTCGTCGTTGCGGCCCGCTTCGGCCAGCGACCGGCCCAGCCAGTAGGTCCAGGCCGGATCCTTGGTGCGCAATTCGGGGCGCATCGATTCGATCGCCAGGCGCACCAGCTTCCAGTCACCCTGGCGCAGCGCCGCGCGCACGCGCCATTCCTGCGTCTCGGTCGACAGCCACTGGTTGCCGCCCAGCTCGACCTGGCGGCGGAAGTAGCCGGCCGCGTCGGGCAGCAGCTTCTTGGCGGCGAACTGGCCGACCACGCCCCAGCCCGCGCCCTGCTCGTCGCGCGACAGGCTGCCGGAGCTGGCGGTCAGGTAGGCGGCGGCCTGGGCCGGATCGTTGCGCGCCATCTTGACCACCGTGGCCAGCGTATCGCCGTCGACGGCGCCGTCCGGCACGGTGGCGGCGATGCGCCCGGCCAGCGTGGTGTAGTTCTGCTCCAGCGCCGTGCGGGCCTGGAAGGCGACGTCCGCGCGGGTGATCTGGCGGCTCTGGTACAGATAGCCGATCAGGTCGACGCAGCCCTCGCCATAGTTCTTCGGCTCGGTCAGCAGCGCGCGCGCCTCGACGGCGACGTTCTGCCCCTTGAGCGCGCGCGACAGCAGCGCATAGCACTCGACCTGGGTATCGTCCTTCAGCACGAACTGCGGATACTGCGCGTCGAAGTTGGCCCAGTCGCGCCGCTTGCCGAGCACCAGCAGCCAGTCGTTGCGCATGCGGTCGGCGATCGCCTCGCCCTGGTAGCGCTGCAGGAACGCGCGCACCTCGTCGTCCGGCGCGTCGATGCGCGCCAGGCCGCTGGCGTCGAACAGCTGCGGCTTGATGCGGAAGTATTCGACGTACGACGGCACCGGGTAGTCGACCAGCGTGGCCGAGATCGCATAGGCGCGCGCCACGTCGTTCTTGCGGGCGGCCTCGCGCAGCGCGCGGAAGGCGTCGTCCGGATTGCTCGGGATCATCGCCGATGCGGCGCCCTGCCCGTTCGACGATACCGTGCGCTTCTGCGCGGCGGCCGGCGTTGCCAGCAGCGTCCAGCTCAATGCGGTGGCGATCGCCGTCAATGCGAACTGTCCCGCACGCTGCCGATATACTCCCTTGCGCATCCTGTCTTTCCTTGTTGTGGCGGCCCGGCCGGCCCTCCATGTGGCTGCCGAACCGCTTGAAAACCAATAGTCCGCGGACATTATCACACGCACTTCTCACCGGCCGACGCTGGACTAACGCCCCGCTTCGGCCCGTATTTCTTCCGCTCATGGCCAACGCACCGACCGGTCCGCTCGATCCCTCGCCAACGTCCCCGCCACCGTCGTCGCCGTCCGGCGATCCGGCGGCCGATCCCGCCGCGGAGCGC
>Ga0065721_10010356_pt1 | contig 11811 bp, 11 predicted proteins | sample Mesricmetagenome_FD_59108 | JGI IMG/M metagenome (GOLD analysis project Ga0065721, IMG submission 59108) | Mesophilic microbial community from rice straw/compost enrichment Sample: eDNA_1 v2 (version 2) | ecosystem: Engineered > Solid waste > Grass > Composting > Bioreactor | place: USA: Davis...
GTGCTGGTAGAGCACGTCGTAGATGATGTCCGAACTCATGGTGATCTGTCGGCCGGTCTTTTCCTTGCCCGGATGGCGCCGCTCGATCAGCCCGGCAATGATGGCGCAGTTGCGGAAGGTACGCTTCATCAGCGCGCTTTCGTCGAGCCATGCTTCGAGATCGTCGCCGAGCATGTCCTCGGAGAAGAGTTCGTCCAGCGACAGCCTGTCGGTGCGGATCAGCGCGGAGAGATCGCCCAGGCCCCAGATGGCCAGCGCATATTCGGACGCAACGAAGCCCAGGGGACGGGCGCGCATGCGTTCGAGCCGCCGCGTCAGCAGCATGCCCAGCGTCTGGTGTGCGAGGCGTCCCTCGAAGGGGTAGCAGACCAGGAAATTGTTTGTGCCGCGCGGAAAGGTTTCGACCAGCAGGCTGTCGCGGCGCGGCAGCACCGAGATGTCGCGCTGCAGGCGCAGCCAGTCACTGACCTGATCGGGCAGCTTGTTCCATTCGCCCGGCGTATCCATGATGCGGCGAACGCGTTCGGCGAGATAGGTCGAAAGCGGAAAGCGGCCGCCCATATAGGCCGGAATCTTGGGGTCCTTGGCAAAGGCGCGCGAAACAAAGGCCTCGTTGTCCTTCATGCCCTCGAAGGCAACGATTTCGCCGCCGAAGACAAAGGTGTCGCCCCGCGACAGGGTGCCGAAGAAGTATTCCTCCATTTCTCCCAGCACCCGCCCGCCCGCGCCGATCGGACCGGTGGTCTTTCCCTGCTTCTGGCCCCTTGCCCGCACCAGCCGCACACGCACCATGGGCTCTTCGATGATCGTGCCGATATTGAGCCGGTATTGCTCGGCCACGGCGGGATTGGCGATGCGCCACTTGCCGTCTGCTGTCTGCTTCAGGCGCGCGTAGCGTTCATAGGCCCTGAGCGCATAGCCGCCGGTGGCGACGAAATCGAGCACCCGGTCGAACTTGGCCCGCGGCAGGTCGCGATAGGGCCAGGCGCGCGTGATCTCGGCATAAAGATCGTCGGCCAGAAAGGCATCGGCGCAGGCCATGCCGAGCACATGCTGGGCCAGCACGTCATAGCCGCCGGGCAACGGGTCCTCGCTGTCCTGATGCCCCTCGGCCACCGCCTCCACGGCTGCCTCGCATTCGAGAACCTCGAACCGGTTGGAGGGGACCAGCAGGGCGCGGGAAGGATCATCAAGCCGGTGGTTGGCGCGACCGATGCGCTGTAGCATGCGCGATGAGCCCTTGGGCGCGCCGACCTGCACAACGAGGTCCACATCGCCCCAGTCGATGCCCAGATCAAGCGTCGAGGTACAGACCACCGCCTTCAGCCGCCCCGAGGCCATGGCCGCCTCGACCTTGCGCCGTTGTTCCACCGAGAGCGAGCCATGATGCAGCGCTATGGGCAGCATCTCGTCATTGATGCTCCACAGGCCCTGGAACAGCGCCTCGGCCTGCGAGCGGGTGTTGACGAAAAGCAGCGTCGTCCTGTGCCGCTTGATGGTTTCGTAAAGCTCCCGATGCGCATAGATCGCCGAATGCCCGGCCCAGGGCAGCCGCTCCTCGGTCTCGAGAATTTGCAATTCGGGCGGTGCGCCGCCCTTCATGTGCAAGAGGTCGGTCCGGCGGCCCGGATGGGGCTGGGCGATCCAGTCGCGCAAGAGATCGGGCCGCGCCACCGTGGCCGAGAGCGCGGTAATGCGCAGGTCGGGCGCCAGTCTTGTCAGCCGTGCGAGCCCCAGAGACAGCAGGTCGCCGCGCTTGGAGGTGACCAGCGCATGAAGCTCGTCGAGCACGATGCGCTTGAGCGTTCCGAACATCAGCTCGGCCTGCGGGTGCGAGATCAGCAGGGCCAGTTGTTCGGGCGTCGTGAGCAGGACATGAGGCGGCTTTACCCGCTGCCGGGCGCGCTTGGAAGCCGGGGTGTCGCCGGTGCGGGCCTCGACCCGGATGGGCAGGCGCATTTGGGCAATGGGAGTGGAAAGGTTGCGCTCCACATCCACCGCCAGCGCCTTGAGCGGGGAGATATAGAGCGTGTGCAGCCCCTCGAAGTCTCCATCGACCAGATCGGTCAGCGTCGGCAGGAAGCCGGCCAGTGTCTTGCCCGCGCCAGTGGGGGCGATCAGCAGCTGGCTGGCGCCGGCCTGATAGCTTTCGAGCACGGCCAGTTGGTGCTCGCGCGGTGCCCAGCCGCGTGAGGCAAACCAGTCACCGATGATGGTGGGTACAATTGCCGACAATGCGGGCGCACCTAATACAAATCGGCCACAAACCTATATGATGGAACAGACCCTGCCAAACGGAGTGGACTGATGACTGAAGACTATCGCCCCGAGCCTCGTTCCGCGCTGCGGCGATTTTTGGGTGGCAGTCCGGTTTCGGTCATCATCAAGCTGGTGCTGATCTCGCTGATGGTGGGCTTTGTCATGTCCGTCTTCGGCTTCAACGCTGCCGATCTCGTGCGCGGCGCCGTGGCGATCTTGCGCGACGCGATCCGTGATGGCGCGGGCGTGTTCCGCCAGCTGGGCGGCTATGTGCTGACCGGAGCGGCCGTCGTCGTGCCGGTCTGGCTGCTGCTGCGTCTCACACGAGCGCGCTGACATGGTGGACACCATCCGCATCACGCCCCAGCAGGTTCTCTCGCGCCTTGTGCCGCATATTCTCGACATGGAAAGCGCGGCCGATGGCCAGCGCATCGCCATTGGTCTTGCGGGCGGGCCGGGCACGGGCAAGTCGACGCTGGCGGCCGAGCTCGTCACCATGCTCAATGCCGTCAGACCGGGGAGCGCGGCGCTGGTGCCGATGGACGGCTTCCACATGAAGCACGCCAAGATCGAGGCCATGGGCGCCACCGACCGCAAGGGCGCCCCGCACACTTTCGAAGGCGCGGACTTTGTCAGTTTCCTGCACCATCTCAAGCATGCCAGCGAACCGGTGAGCGGGCCCGGCTATAGCCGCAAGATCGAAGACACGGTCGAGGATGCCTTTACTGTTTCCCCCGATGTCCGTGTCCTCGTGGTCGAGGGCAATTACCTGCTCCTCACCGAAGGGCCATGGGCCGGCGTCAAGGCGCTGCTCAACTATTCGGTCTTCATCCATGTGCCGCGCGAACTGGTGCGCGCACGCCTGATGAAGCGCCATGGCGAGGAGGGCCTGTTCACCGAGGAGCGCAACCGCGCCCATATCGAACGCAACGACCTCCCCAATTACGATCTCGTGGAACAATCGCGCGATCGGGCCGATGTGATTTTCGACCTGGACGTCGATCGCTAGCCAGGCCTGGCGATCCGCAAACCGCCCTCCCCCTTCCTTGAGTTCACCATGACGACCCGTCCCCAACACCCATTCGAGGTCCGCAGTCGGCACGTATGGGCCATCGCCCTGCCGGCCTCCATCGCCTTCATCACCGAACCCATGGTGGGTCTGGTCGATATTGCCGTCATCGGGCGGCTGGGCGAGCCGGCGCTGCTGGGCGGCCTTGTGCTGGGCGCGCTGGTCTTCGATATTCTCTTTTCCCTTGCCTATTTCCTGCGCATTGGCACGGCCGGCCTGGTGGCCCAGTCCATCGGCGCAAGGGATCCCCGCGACGGGCTGCTGCATGCAAGCCGCGCCCTGTTGCTCGGCGTCATCCTGGGTGTGCTGATGATCCTGTTGTCGGGACCCATCCTGTGGGTTGCGGTGCAGTTTCTTGCGCCCGAGGCGGGGGTGGAGGCGGCGCTGGGCGACTATATCTGGTGGCGCATCTGGGCCGCGCCCTTTGCGCTGGTCAACTATGCCCTCCTCGGCTGGTTCTATGGCCGGGCGGCGGCCCGGACCGGCATGATGCTGCAATTGCTGCTGCATCTGGTCGACATCACCCTCTCGATCTGGTTCGTGCATGGCCTGGGCTGGGGCGTGCCGGGCGCGGCCTTCGGCACGGTGATCGGGCAGGCCATCGCCGCCATGGCGGGTCTGGTCCTGCTGGTGCACCATTATGGCGGCCTGCGGGCCCTGATTGGCCGCATCGCGCCGGGCGAGCTGGGCGATGCTGCCGCCATCAGCCGCATGTTCGGCCTTAGCCGCGATATCATGATCCGCTCGCTGGCACTGATGGGCGCCTATGCCTGGTTCGCGGCGCAGGGATCGCGCATGGGTGAAGTCGCGCTGGCCGCCAATGCGGTGCTGCTCAACCTTTTAATGGTCGTGGCCTATTTCCTTGATGGACTGGCGCAGGCGGCCGAACAGCTGACCGGCAAGGCCGTGGGCGCCAACTGGCGCCCGGCCTTTGACAGTGCCTACCGCCTGTCCATGCTTTGGGGGCTGGTCATCGCGGCCGGGCTGGGCATCCTGTGGTATCTGAGCGGGCCATGGCTCATCGGCTTCATGACCACGAGCCCGGAGGTGCAGGCCTATGCCATGACCTATCTGCCCATCGCGGCGGCCGGCACGCTGATCTTCATGCCTGCCTTCATCTATGACGGCATCCTGATCGGCACGACGCAGAACGTCGTCATGCGCAATGGCATGATCGTCTCGCTGCTCGTGTTCCTCGCTGCCGCCATGGTGCTGCAGCCGCTCTTGGGCAATTGGGGTCTGTGGGCGGCCATGCATTGCTGGTTCATCGCCCGCGGCCTCATTTACTGGCGCGCGCTGGAGCGGCGCACGGCCAGCCTATTCAGCCCGGCCTGATGCCCAGTCATCGGTTTTGGTGCCGACCAGTTCGGCAATGTTGGTCTTGCCCGCCGCCCGCACGCCAGCCACCAGACCGCGCTTGATGCGATCAAGCAGGTCGAGGCCACCAAAAACCAGCGCAGAATAGAGCTGAACGGCATTGGCCCCGGCCTCGAATTTCTGCAAAGCCGTCTGTGGCGAATGGATGCCGCCAACGCCCAGGATTGGCATTGCCCCGACCCGCTGGCGCATTTGCGCGAGACGCCTGGTCGAGAGGGCAAAGAGCGGCTTGCCAGACAGACCACCGGTTTCTTCGGCATGTTCAAGCCCCGCCACGGGGTCGCGGGAAATCGTGGTGTTGGAGACGATCAGCCCATCGAGATCAGTCTCGAGAATGACGCGGGCGACCCCGTCCATGCCCGCTTCGTCGAGGTCAGGCGCGATCTTCAAGAGCACAGGTACGCGGGTCCTGGCCTTGGCGCGCGCCGCCAGCACTTCACCGAGAAGCCTGCGCAGGGCCTCGTCGGCCTGCAGGTTTCTCAGGCCCGGCGTATTGGGCGAGGAAATGTTGACCGTGAGATAGTCGGCCAGGTCGGCAAACCGCTGCACGCCCAGCACATAGTCGGCGACGAAGTCTTCGCTGTCCTTGTTGGCGCCGATATTGACGCCCAGGGCCGCCGGCACGCGCAGACCCTTCAACCGCTCGAAAGCCGCCTCGTGGCCTTCATTGTTGAAGCCCATGCGGTTGATGACGCCTTCGGCCCCGGTGACCCGGAACAGGCGCGGCCTGGCATTGCCCTCCTGCGGCCGCGGGGTCACCGTGCCGACTTCGACCATGCCGAATCCCATCCGCGCCAGCGGGCGCGGCACTTCGGCATTCTTGTCAAAGCCGGCGGCCATACCGACGGGGTTCTTAAGGTCGATGCCACAGAGCGANGTGGCCAGTTCGGCCGGGTCGGCATGNTCCTGCTGCGGCGCNAGCCCCAGGCGCAGCGCCGTGATCGTGGCGCCNTGNGCGGTTTCCGGGTCCATGCGCAACAATGCATCGCGCGTGAGAGTGGCGAGCCCGGCATTGCGCAGCAGGGGGGAAAGGGCAGACAGGATCATCGGACGGCCTCCGGCAGTTGGCAGTTCCCCTCCGCATCGACGCTGATCGCCGCCTCCCATTCCACGCTCTCAAGCCGCAATGGGCCGCCGTAGAGATGGGGGAAGAGCTGTCCACCGCGCGACGGTTCCCAAACCAGATCATTGCCCAGGTCCGCTGTCCGCACCGCCAGCAGCACAAGGTCCGACTGGCCCTTGAAATGCAGCCGCAGGGTCTCGGCCAATTGCCCGGCGGTCGAAAAGTGCATGTAGCCATCGGCGGCATCGATCGGCATGCCGGCATATTGGCCGGACAGGCGCGCAGGGGCATAGCTGGCGCTGGTGGCGATCTTGTAGATCAGGTCCGGCGTCTGGTTCATGCGCATNACTCTTTGCGAATTCAGGCTCGGAGCGGGGTAATGCGGAAANNAGCGCTTTACAAGCGGCATGCGCGCCGGTAGTCTAGGATTGTTTTCCGCCTTAAGACTTCAGTCCTTGGAAGCCCATGCTTTCTCACCGCGCCATATGGGACGGNATCGACGCNCTGGCACGCCGCCATGGNGTGTCCGTTTCCGCGCTTGCCAAGCTGGCGGGTCTGGATGCCACGGCCTTCAACGTTTCCAAGCGCGTTAGCAAGGATGGGCGCGAACGCTGGCCGTCCACCGAAAGCATTGCCAAGATCCTTGAGGCGACGGGGGAAAACTTCGACGGGTTTCTTGCCGGTGCGGGCATCTATGTCGGCGCGCCGACCGGCTTTGCCGAGCCGGGCCTGCGCAATATTCCCCTGCTGGGCCTCGCGCAGGCCGGTAGCGGCGGCTATTTCGACAGCGCCGGACACCCCGTTGGCCATGGCTGGGACGAGGTGGCCCTGCCCACGCCCGATGACAGCGGTATCTATGCGCTGGAAATCTCCGGCGACAGCATGGAGCCGCTCTATCGCGAGGGCGACAGGGTGGTTGTCTCGCCTACCGAGCAGGTGCGGCGCGGCGACCGGGTCGTGGTCAAGACCCATGACGGCGAGGTCATGGCCAAGATCCTCCACCGCCAGACGGCCAAGCAGATCGAACTGCATTCGGTCAACCCGAGCTACGAACCGCGCATCCTCGATGTTGCCGATGTGGAATGGATGGCGAGGATCATATGGGCGAGCCAGTGAACGCCGCCCTATCCGACAAGGGCCTCCAGCGGGTCGCGCGCTGTTTTGCCGCCAAGGGGCGGCTGCAACGCTGGCCCTCGAGGCGAGGCGACCAGTTGATGGTCATTTGGGTGGTGTGGTGGCAGCTGCCAGACCAGCAAATGAGCGAAGTTGAGCTCAACCAGCTCTTGCGCAGCTGGCACGACTTTGAGGACTACGCCCTCATTCGGCGGGAGCTTGTCGATCTTGAGCTGATGCGGCGGACGCCCGATGGCAAGATTTACCGCAAAATCGACAGGGATATGCCGCAAGACGCCGAGCGTCTTGCGGCACTGTTCGGATAACGGTCAGCCCTGCAGCTCGCCCGCCAGGGCGCGCGCGATCAGCTTGCGGGTATTCTCGATACCATAAAGCGCGGCGAAGGAGCCGAAGCGCGGGCCGCGTTCCTGGCCGATCAGCACCTGATAGAGCATCTGGAAGAACTCGCCGGAGACGCCCGGACCACCATTCGGGCCCTGCTTGGAGTGATCCTGGTAGCGCTCGATATTGCGGGCAACGTCGAGCGCAGCGTTCTGGATGTCCTCGTTGGTCGAGTCTGCGGGCAGCTGGCCGAAAGTTTCGGACAGCGTCTCGAGAGCGGCGCGCTCCACATCATCGGGCGCACGATAGTTCTTCTTCACGAAGTCGCGGAAGTAGCGCATGGCATAGCCCACCAGCGCATCGAGATGCGGATGGGTCTTGGCCGAAATGCCCGGCGCATAGGCCGTGATATAGCCCCACATGACTTCCGGCGTTTCCGGGTTGGAGGCGGTCGCCAGGTTGAGCAGCAGGCCGAAGGTGATCGGCATGTCGATTTCGGGCACGTTGCCGTAATGGACGTGGAAGGCCGGATTTTCGAGCCGCTGGGCGGCNTCCTGACGCTCATAGGCGGCCACGAAGGANAANTATTCGTCCACGGCGCGCGGNATGACNTCGAAGTGCAGGCGCTTGGCAACGCGCGGCTTCTGGAACATGTAGAGCCCCAGGCTCTCGGTCGGCGCGTAGGTCAGCCATTCATCGATGGTCAGCCCATTGCCCTTGGACTTGGATATCTTCTGCCCTTCGGCGTCGAGGAAGAGCTCATAGACATAGTGCTCGGGCGGGGTACCCCCGAGGATGGCGCAGATCCTGTCGTAGATCGCCTGATTGGTCTGGTGGTCCTTGCCGAACATCTCGAAGTCGACACCCAGCGCGGCCCAGCGCATGCCGAAGTCCGGCTTCCACTGCAGCTTCACATGGCCGCCGGTGACCGGCACGGTCGCATCCCGGCCATCCTCGTCCTCGAAGGTCACCGTGCCATCCTTGGCGTTGACCTCCTTCATCGGCACATAGAGCACGCGGCCGGAAATCGGGGAGATCGGCAGGAAGGGCGAATAGGTCGCCTGACGCTCGGCGCCAAGGGTCGGCAACATCACGTCCATGATGTCCTGGTAGCGTTCGGCGGCACGCAGCAGCACCGCGTCGAACTTGCCGGACTTGTAGTATTCGGTGGCGCTGGCGAATTCGTAGTCGAAGCCGAAAGTGTCGAGGAAGCGACGCAGCATGGCGTTGTTGTGCTCGCCAAAGCTGGGATAGTCGTTCGTCCAGGGGTCGGGCACCGCGGTCAGCGGCTTTTGCAGATGCGGCTCCATCGCCTCCTTGGAGGGGACGGTGTCGGGGATCTTGCGCATGCCGTCCATGTCATCCGAAAAACACAGCAGCCGCGTCGGGATCTGGTCGCGCGTCAAGAGGCGGAAGGCCGTGCGCACCATGGTGGTGCGGGCCACTTCCCCGAAGGTGCCGATGTGAGGCAGGCCCGATGGACCATAGCCGGTCTCGAACAGGGCTTCACCCTTGCCCGACTTTTCGAGCCGTTTGACGATCTTGCGCGCTTCCTCGAAGGGCCAGGCGCGCGCGGTCTGTGCGGGCTCGAAGAAATCGGGGTCAAGTTCAGGCAAAGCGGCGGGCGACACTGGGCGGCGGCCTTTCGGATCAACGGGAAACAACGAGGCCCGGTCATTGCACCTGATCCGGGCCAACGTCAATGTCGCAGGTGGTTGCGCAGGCCCGCCCGAGCGCCTAGTTCTTGCTTTTGCGCCAACCTGGAACCCAGCCCATGACCACCGCCCATGATGCCCTCATCCACCTGATGATCGTGGCTGCCTCGTCCGACAGCGCCATGAGCGAAAAGGAACTCAAGCGCATCACGGCGCTGATCGACCGCCTGCCGGTCTTCGAGAGCTTCGACAAGAGCCGCCTCGAAGCGGTGGCCAATGACTGCGCCGATATCCTCAATGGGCCGGACGGACTGGACCGGGTGGTCGAACAGGCGGTGGCGGCCCTGCCCGAGAAACTGCAGGACACGGCCTATGCGCTGGCGGTGGAAGTGGCCGCTGTCGACCTCTTTCTCGAACAGGAGGAACTGCGCTTTCTCGAAATGCTGCGCGATCACCTCAGCCTCGATCGGCTGACCACCGCTGCCATTGAAACCGCCGCCCGCGCCCGGCACCGTCGCCTGCCGGGCTGACTAGTAAAACCCGACCGGGAACCAGCGCAGGTAAAGTTCGTCCAGCGTGCCATTGTCCTTCAGGCGCACCAGCGCCCAGTCAATGGCGTGGCGCACCGGATCGTGCCCGGCGGGCACGGCGATGGTCAGACCTTCGCCGAAGAGGTGCGGACGGAAATAGGCCTCGCCGGCAAAACTGCAGCATCCNGGATTTTCGTTGAGCCAGAACGAGGCGCGCATGGCGTCTCCGAACCAGGCGTCCAATGCGCCTGANTTGACCGCCTCAAGCCCCGCAATCTCGGTATCGAAGGTCACTGTTTCGACGTCAGGCAGATAGCGATCGAGGAAGGNGGCATGGGNACTGCCTGCCCGNACGCCGACCCGTTGGCCCACGAGCGTTTCGGGCCGGAAGTCGCGGGCATCCTCGGCCGGGGTNACGAAGCGCCCGGGCAAGGCNAGGTAGACNGACGAAAAATCAAACAGCAGGCCGTTTTCTTCGGTCAGCGCGAGGCCAGCGATGAGCGCATCGCCCTGGCTGTCGCTCAGCGCATTGGCCGCCTGATCCCAGGGCCAGGCCTGGATGGTGCAGGCCACATCGACCTCGGCACAGATGCGCTTGGCCAGATCGATATTGTAGCCAACGAGATTGCCGCTCTGATCGCGATAGTTGAAGGGCGGGAAATCGGCGGTGGTGAGAAAGCGGATCGCCGGCACCGGCGTGAGGCTGGGCAGGATTTCCCGCGCATCCGGATCGGCGTGATAGGGCACGGATTGGGCAAAGGCAGGGATGGCGAACAGGCAGACCGTCGCGAAGATGGCCATCCGGCGCATGGCACTCCACCCCCAGCCAGCCGTCCCCTCGTAAGGTGAGGGGCCGTTCTGCGTGACCGGCAAGCTTCCGCGATTATCCCCGATACACTCCTCCCCCTGCCAGGGGGAGGTTGGGCGGGGATCTCTTGTTGCAAGCACCATCCTAAACCTGATCCAGCCCATACATGAGGTCGGCAATCAGATCGTCGGGGTCTTCAAGACCCACCGACAGCCGCAGCAGGCCGGGCGTGACCCCGGTTTCGAGACGCGCCTCTTCGGTCAGCCGCGCATGGGTGGTGGTGCGCGGATGGGTGATCAGCGACTTGGCATCGCCCAGATTGTTGGAAATGAGGATCACCGCCAGATTGTCGGCGAGTGCGAACGCCCCCTCCTGACCATTCTTCACGTCGATGGCCAGCAGCGTCGAGCCGCGCTTCATCTGGCGCCTGGCCAGTTCATATTGCGGGTGGCTGGGGTGGTGCGGATAGATGACACGTTCCACCTTGGGATGGCCTGCCAGCGCCGCTGCGACCTTCTCGGCGCTATCGGTCATGCGCTCGACGCGCAGGGCGTAGGATTCCAGGCCCTTGAGCAGCACCCAGGCGTTGAAGGCCGAAAGGGTCGCGCCGGTCTGGCGGAGGAAGGTGTGGACCTCGCCTTCGATGAGTTCGCTCGATCCCAGCACGATGCCGCCGAGCACCCTGCCCTGCCCGTCGATATGCTTGGTGGCCGAATAGGTGACGAGGTCTGCGCCCAGTTCCAGCGGCTTCTGGTAAAGGGCGGTGGAGAACACATTGTCCACGATGAGCCTGGCGCCATGGGCATGGGCAATCTCGGCGACGGCCTTGATATCCACCAGTTCCAGCGTCGGATTGGTCGGCGTCTCGATGAACACGACCTTGGTGTTTGGCTGCATGGCCCGCGCGAAGTTCTCNGGGTCGNTGCCGTCGACCAGGGTCGAGGCGACGCCGAAACGGGGTGCGAAATCCTCGACCACATANCGNCANCCGCCAAACAGCGCCTTTGCCGCAACGATGTGATCGCCGGCCCGGACCTGGCTCATCACGGCATTGGTGACCGCAGCCATGCCCGAGGCAAAGGCCTTGCCTGCCTCCGCACCCTCGAGCAGCGCCATGCGGTCTTCAAACATGTCGACCGTCGGATTGGCGAAGCGGGAATAGTTGTGACCGCCCTCGATCTTGTTCTGGAACAGCAGTTCGGCATGTTCGGAACTGGGATAGGAATAGCCCGAGTTGAGGAACAGCGCTTCGCTGGTCTCGTTGAAGGGCGAGCGCTTGCCCCCGCCATGAACCATCTGGGTTGCCGTCGCGCGCCTGGTCGGGTCGGCAAGGGGATTGCTCTTCCTGGACATTTCGAGACCTTCAAACAAAAAACCGGCCCGCAATTGGCGGCCGGTTCCAAAACGGTCTTTAGCGACTTGTTTTAAGTGGCTGCAAGCGACCGGCCAAATCACCACTGTCCGTCACCCTAAAACCATCGGCGCGGCGGCGTCAATGTTCCACGCTTGGGGAATACGCCGCCATCGATGCGGCTCATCATCATTGCCCGGCTTGTCCGGGCAATCCATCCTTGGCACAAGGACGCTATGGATTT
>Ga0065721_10007079_pt1 | contig 11810 bp, 6 predicted proteins | sample Mesricmetagenome_FD_59108 | JGI IMG/M metagenome (GOLD analysis project Ga0065721, IMG submission 59108) | Mesophilic microbial community from rice straw/compost enrichment Sample: eDNA_1 v2 (version 2) | ecosystem: Engineered > Solid waste > Grass > Composting > Bioreactor | place: USA: Davis...
GACGCGACAGCGGCATGAATGTCTTCTCCATCGCGGAACGATTTGAGCAATGCGGGATCCTGGCAGAAGTGAGCCAGCATTCGGAGTTCAATCTGCGAATAGTCCAGACAGACCAGTTTCCATCCGGGACGCGAGGGGACAAATGCCCGGCGTATCGCCCGCCCTTCTTCTGTCCGGACAGGAATGTTCTGGAGATTGGGATCACTCGAACTCAGTCGCCCGGTCGCAGCAGTCACCTGGCTGAAGGATGTATGAACGTTTCCTGTCTCGGGATGGACCAGCGTCGGCAACGTATCCAGATAGGTTCCTTTCAATTTGGACAACATGCGGTGCTCGATGATCAGCCGGGGAAGGTCATGAATGGCTGCGAGTTTTTCGAGGACCTCCTGATCGGTGCTGGGACCAGTTTTTGTTCGCTTCTGAACGGGGAGTTTCAGATCGTCGAAGAGAACCTTGGCCAGTTGTTTGGGAGAATCGATATTGAAAACCGTTCCCGCCATCTCATGAATCTGTTTCATTAACTCCTGAAGTCGGGCCGTTGCCTGCTCGCTCTGCCGCTTCAGTTCCGAAACGTCGACCCGGATTCCGTTCCACTCCATTTCAACGAGGACTGGAACGAGCATTCTTTCCAGATCCCAGTACAATTCAAAGAGGCCTTCCGCTTTCAGCTTCTCTTCGATCACACCAGCCAGTTGAAATGCAATGTCGGCGTCCTCGCTCGCGTATTCGGCAGCCTGATCGACGTCGACCTCAAACATCATCAGTTGCTTTTTCCCTTTGCCGATGAGGTCGCTGATGGGAATCATCGTGTGGAACAGGTATCGTCGGGCGAGTTCATCGAGTCCGTGGCTGCGGGCTCCAGCATCCAAAAGATAATCGCCGATCATGGGGTCCATGCCGGGATTGGCGATTTCGACACCGGCCCGACGGAGAACCAGCCAGTCGTACTTGATGTTCTGATTGATGATGGTTCTCTGCGGATCTTCGATGAGCGGCTTGAGCGCGGTCAGGACGAGAGACGGGTCGAGAACCTGAGCTCCGGGGGGACCGTCGACGGGGATGTAATATGCCTCTCCGGGGGTCCAGCAGATGGCCCATCCAACAATATCCGCACGAAGTGGATCTTTGCTGGTCGTTTCGAGGTCAATACAGATTGTCGATTGCGACTGTGCCTGAAGCAGAAATCCCTCGAACTGCGCGGGAGTACTGATCACGCTCCAACGACGTTTTGACGGGATCGCGACGGTTGCTTTGTTTTCTTTTGGCTCAGCAGCGGTCCCCCCATCAATCATCAGCGACGACTGCATGTCGGCTGCATACCGACGAAAGCCAAAGTCAGTGAACAGTTCGTAAAGACGCTGACGATCTGGCTCGCGAACGCGCGCTTCCTCCCAATCGAATGGCAAGGGGAGGTCCGTCCGCAACCGGACCAGCTCACGGCTCATCAGAGCCTGTTCCTTGAAGTTTTTCAGATTCTCGGCCAGCTTCTTTCCGGGAGCCTGCGAGGCGTTGGCAAGAACCTCTTCCAGCGTCCCGAATTTTTCGAGCAATGTCCTTGCTGTTTTGGGGCCAACTCCAGGAACCCCGGGAACATTGTCGACGGAATCGCCAACGAGCGCCTGAAAATCAATGACCTGTTCGGGTGTGATCCCCCATTCTTCATGGAGGTGGGCCTCGTCCAGAAACTGTTTCTTTCGAATGTGGTAAATCTTGATCCTGTTTGAGATCAACTGGCGAAGGTCCTTGTCGTTGCTGACGATTCGAACGTCCATCCCATCCTGCGCCGCTTTGCACGCCAGCGTTGCAATCACATCATCCGCTTCCCACCCCGGGCACGACACCACAGGAATCCGGTACCCTGCGAGAACATCCATAATGAGAGGAATCTGCGGGCGGAGATCGTCCGGCATTTCGCTTCGATTCGCCTTGTAGTCCGCAAAGATCGTGAGGCGCTCTCCCGGTTCAGGAGACTCCATCGCCCAGATCATGTGTGAAGGGTGCTTGTCGCGCAGCAGGTGTTCAATGTCCCCCACGATGCCGTAAATGGCATTGGTTGGCTGACCGCGTGTTCCCGTCATGGGCTGCCGGATGGCATGGTAGATCTGAAAGATCAACGAGAACGTATCAACGATGTAGAGCGTATTGGAGGACATGCGTGAGGCAACTTTGCATCGAAACGAAATGTGGGAGATCCACAGAGACTCCTGAAAACGGAGTCTAATGAACTGACAGCGAGATTGGCACGACGACGGGCGTTCACCGCTGGAATATTCGTCGTCCAGCATCGGTCCGGATGGTTCATCGCAAGCACAGTGGGGAGTGTCGGTTGGCGCAACCGGGCGTGACAATTTTGAGTTCTGAGAGTCGCGATGCGTGCGCAAATCGCGAATGTGGTCTATTCCCCTGGGATATTTCAATGCTTGAATTTCTGCGTGATCGATTCACCACAATGCAGCTGCGTGCCCGGTACGAACGCGTGATGCAACAGCGTCTGCTCGAACTGACAGAATCGACCCGACCTCAGAGAGTTCACGAGGAATCCGGAGAATGGACGCTGCTGGGGCACAGCAAGGGGGAATTCCCAAGCGAGATTCGCACCTCGATAGTGGAAAAGGTCCGAAAGGCGGTTCGAGAAAATCCCTATGCCTGCAACATCCTGCGATTGCTCGAAGCATACGTGACAGGACCGGGGATGAAATTGAATCATCAGCCGGATGAAGACCAGACCGGAGACCCGGAGACGATCCGACTGGTGAAGACGGCGGATGACCTCTGGGAAACGTTTCTGCTGGAGAACGCACGCCATTATTCGTTCCGGGAACATGCCCGCAGGACATGGCGCGATGGGGAGAGCTTCCTTCGGAAATATGCGACGGATCAGTGGCCTCCAACAGTCCGATTTATCGATCCCGAACGGATTGTCCCGTCGGCTGACGATCCAGACTCTCAGGGGATTCAAACCCTTCCGGGAGACGTCGAACAGCCGGTCGCCTATCTTCATTCCATTGGAAATCAGAAAATCGAAGCGATTCCGGCCGATGAAATTTTGCACGTGAGGATTGGTGTCGATTCCAATGAAAAGAGGGGAGTTTCGATCTTTGCTCCTCTGCTGGAACCGCTTTCATGCTACATGAAATGGGTCGAAACGGAGATGCTGGCCCGAAAGCTCCAGACCTCCATTGTCCTCTGGAGGAAGGTTCAGGGGTCTCCTCAAATGGCGGAATCGATGGCCGGTCAGTCGGCTCGGGGGACTCCGCTGGATCGGGAACGGATTGCTCCCGGAACGATCCTGACAACGAACTTCGCCACCGACATTCAGTTCCTGCAGCCCAACACACACTTTGGTGATGCGGTTCCATTAGGACGAATGCTGCTGCTGAGCATTGCGGCAGGGGCCGGACTCCCGGAGTTTATGCTGACCGCCGATGCATCCAATGCCAACTTTGCATCGACGATGGTCGCCGAAGGTCCTGCGGTCAAGTTCTTTCAAAGCGAACAGCAGCGGTTTGCTTCGGAATTTACCCGGCTGTGGTACTGGATCATGCAGGATGCAGTCGATGCGGGCCTTCTCCCGGAGAATTTCTTTTCGCTCATTGATGTGAGATGGTCCTTCCCTCAGCTGGTGAATCGAGACCGGGCGAAAGAGCGGATTGCCGATGTCAAGCTCATCCAGACCGGAGTCCTCTCCCGATCAGAGGTCGCCCGTCGCGATGGGGTGGACCCCGCGGTCATGCGAGCGGAGCTTCAACTGGAATCGCCTGGAACGGGTGAAGAGCGTTGACAGCTTGCTGCGTCGCGAACTACTGCTGTCCGGCAAACTGTTGTTCTGAACTGACGATATGAACGCAAATCGGGGAGATGGCTCATTTACCATCTCCCCGATTATTTCTTGCGTGCAAGTATCATCCGTTCAATCTGGTCTGAACGGACGACGACAGCAGGCTATGTGACCTTTTTGCCATTTTCATGATGGCCATTCGATTCAATCTTGCTCAAGGGGCGGGAAGGACTCTCTGAATCGACTCTGCGATTCCCATAGGCACGGTTGCCGTAACCGTATCCGTATCCATAGTAGTAACCGCCGGACGATTCACCCGCCTCGCGTGTGAATTCCTTGGAGCTGCCATAGGTATTGACGATACACCCACGGAGATTCTGGGATGCGGCACGAAGTCGTTTGACAGCTTCGGTGACTTTGCGTTTGGTGTCCGTAGCTGCCCGCACCACAATCAGGCTGATATCGCACTTCTGGGCCACAATTGCTGGGTCAGAAACCAGCAGCACAGGACCACAGTCAACGAGAATCAGTTCAAATTTGGATTTCAACATCTCCAGCAGGTTGTCGAATTCTTCCGACTGCAATAGCTCTGCCGGATTGCGAACTGGGCCCCCTGCTGTGAGCAATGAAAGTCCCTCAAGGCCGGTACTCTGAACCGCCTGCTCAAAGGTTGTAATGCCGCGAAGGACTTCTGAAAGACCTTCGTTGATTTGCAGGTTGAAGAATCGGTTCTGGGTCGGAGCCCGCATGTCGCCATCGATGATGAGCGTTTTGACTCCGAGTTCGGAGAACGAGGCTCCCAAGTTTGCCATGATCGTGGATTTTCCATCCTTGGCCTGGCAGCTGGTCACCATTGCTGTCCGGAGGTTTCCTGCTTTGACTTCCCGGAGGAGATAGGTTCGCAACAGGCGGAATGCTTCCGCTTCCGGAGCCTGTGCATCGACGATCATACGACCAGACTTGCGGTGATCCCTCGAAGTTCGAATGCGTCCCACCTGTCCAATGACGGGAAGAGAAAGCAGCGAATCGATTTCAGACGGAGTACGGAAGCGGTTATCCATCTGATCCGTCATCATCGCGATACCGACTCCGGAAACCAGTCCCAGAAGAATTCCCCCGAGACAGCAAATTGCCAGATTCGGCCACACGATTTCTCCTTCACGTGGAGCGTCCAGAACTTCGTGAAGATATCCACTCAGTCCCATTGCTGTATCGAGATTGCGCAACTGATCAACAATCCCGTCGTAAAGGGCCTGTTTGCGGGTGATTTCTGCAAGCAGCATCTTGTCTCGTAATTCAAATTCGATCAGCTGCTTGGATTGCTCCTCCGCTTCTGCCGCCATAGCCAGTAGCTCATTTCGCCGCTGTTCATAGGCATCAAGGTCGTTGCGGAGAAAGCCGACGTAAGCATGCATCAGTTTCTCGGGGGTAATTCCTTCGAACAGTCCCCGGATACGGGTTTCCTTTTCACTTTCCCGCACAAGCTCTTCGTAGATCGCAATTTCCTTTTTCAGGATTTCGACTTGCGGGTGGCCTGGTCCGAAGTTCGCGAGAAGCTCGTTGAGCCGCGATTTGAGCTGAGAGAGTGTGTTGTACTTGGCTGCGGCTTCCGCAGTTCGAGCCGCTTGGGTCTTCATGATTTCATGGGTGTCTCCACTTTGAAGACCAGCGAATGCGCCCAGACGCTCCAGGCTTGCGCTGTCAATCAGCGCCAGCATGTCCAAAGCATTTCCATTATTCCGACGAATCTGCTCGAGACTCTCCTCGACTTTCTTCAGTCGAGTGGCAACGGCTGCCGCTTCGATATCGACGGTCATCAACTCGTCACGCACCCGACGGAACTTGTCCATATAAACGTTGCTGGAGCCATCGCCGCTATAAATGATGGGAGCGTTACGGCGGGCTGTCACGTAATCTGCTTCAGCCTGCTTCAGTTCTCCTTCCACCTTGTTGCGAGCCTCTTGAATCAGTTCATTCGCGGCAGACATGGTGCGATTGACCTGATCATCGAGGAATGCTTCGTACTCAATGACAATTGCCTGCAGGATTTTCAGGCCATCCTGAGGGTCGGTGTGTCGGAATTTGATGTTGAGGCTTCTTGCATCGCGGGCCGTTCCTGTTCCCCCTTTAGTGAGACTCAGGTGTTCCTGGACATATTGAACAGGATCTCCGGTCGGATCTTCTGCCAGCATTTCCTGAAAGAAGGCCATCTCCTGCCAGTTTGCCCGCTGCAGCGCCTTGGTGATAATGCTGCGACTTCGGACAATTTCCATATGGTTGGCGAGAGTCGTCTCCTGAACGCGGTCTTGTGACCAGGTTGTTTCGCCTGTTTTTGCGTCTGTTGACCGGACATCCTTGAGGGTCACCAGCATCTTGGCTGTGGATTCATACCACTCTGTCGCATTGGCCCAATAAGTCACGCCAAGCAGGAGTCCAATCGCTCCACAACACAAAACCAGTGCATAGCGCCGCCTGAGGACTTCAAGAATATCCACAGTCGCCTGTGTTGCGGATGCTGCTGCGTTTTTGCTGAAGTTCAACGCATCCGTAATCTGTGCTGGCTGGTTCATAGCGATTTATCTGTAGACGGAATGGTCGTATCTGGGAGGGGGCAAGCCCCGCTCCGGCCCTAGTGATTCAGGGGATGTCGTACCCGAATGGACTTCAATGAAATTCTGTCGAATTCTGGATCTTCAAGGTACCCGTCGCCAAGAATCGTTGCAAGAAGTACTCTCTGAAACGGTAGTACTTAGAGCATATTGATTAAATTCGGACCGTTATCGCGTCTCTCCCTACTGAGAGTGCCGCACTTTCAGGAAAAAATGGGAATACGCGGATTTTTTTACCTGAATTGCCCAGTCTCTGATGCTTCAGAGGGACTATCAATCTTCTTCACGCACAACTTTGCCGAGGTTTCACTGGCACATTCAAATTTCGTGTTTCGATTTACGCGTCTCGACATGAAATCGCATGCGATTCGTCGCCAATCATACACCTGAAGCTGTCTTAACAACGTTGAATTTGAGTTCAGGACGGGCAGGGGGACATCCTGTTTGAGGAGGTTTGGGCACAGGGCCAAGCCCCGTCTTCTTCCGAGGTTATTCAGATCTCGACCAAATCGAGGGGAGGGGACCTGACGACCAGTCCCCGGTTGCGAATTCTGATGTTTTGGCGTCGTTCTGATGTTTCTTCCGACCAAGGCGAAAAAACACGCATTGTGGCGGGATAGTGTGGCGTTCAGTGGATCTGGGGCTCTCCTGTAAGCCTGCCATTGATTGTTGAATTGCTGTACCAAACGTTGAGGGTGGCTGTGCCCCGAAATCTCTGGAACAGAGAGACGATTAAAAGGCTCCTTCTCGCAATAAAACGGTTCTTACAGTACGGCAAAGGATGAACAGGTCGAGCCAGAAGGACCAGTTCCGCACATAGTATGCGTCCAGCTTTGCGCGTTCTTCAAAAGTCGTGTAGTTCCGACCGGAGATCTGCCACATCCCGGTGATCCCGGGGCGAACTTTACGATAGAGATGCACTCCAGCCCCATACAACTGGGTCTGCCCGGTCATGAAAGGACGAGGCCCCACCAGACTCATGTCGCCTCGGAGGACATTCCAAAGCTGCGGGAGCTCATCAAGGCTTGTTTTGCGGAGAAAGTGTCCGATTCCGGGGATAATTCTCGGGTCTTTTCGCAGCTTCTGTGTCTGGTCCCACTCGGCTCTCATTTCCGGATGCTGTTGCAAATAAGATTCAAGTGCTGCTTCAGCATTCAGGACCATCGTGCGGAACTTCCAAGCTTTGAATGGCCGTCCGTCTTTGCCGACTCTGTCCTGACTGTAAAAGATCGGACCAGGGGAACAGATCTTCATACAGACCCACGTCACTGCAAATAACGGCAGGAGGAATGGCGAGAGGATCGTCACTCCTAGAATGACAGCACACAGGTCAAACAGTCGTTTGCAGAACTGAGCGCCCGGGTCCAGTAAACGTTCCCGATAGCGAATACCAAGAACNCCCCCAAAGTCCTGAGCCTGGTTCCAGAGGCTGGGNAANTCTTCGAATCCCGGAATCATCACGACATTCGGAATGGAACTGCAGTATTGAATCGACCGGGCCAGCTCNTGTTGGCTCTTTCCGCCGGGGGCGATCACAGCCCAGAAAATCTGGTAACGGCTTACGAGTTCGGGGACATCGTTCAGGGTTCCGATGAACCCTGCATCCATTTGGTGGCTGTCCAGGGAGATGGCTTCATCATGAACGATTCCGACAGGACGCAGTCCCAGGGAAACCTTCTGGGAGAAAACCCGGAGCAGCTTTGTGCTTGATGGGCCGCTTCCAACGATCAGTACCGGTTGGCCCCACCAGGAGGAACGCGACAAGACCGCCCTGACCGCAATTCGAGTGATCGGGATGGCGACGAGGTTAAAGATGGTCAGCAAGCCAATGAATATTCCCAGGGAAAGAGACCACTGCCCCAAGGCAACGGTTAATGCGGTCAAAACGGCTGCGGCAGCGACTGTTCCCAAGATCAGGGCGCGGAGCTCGACAATCGGATTAATTCCCACGCCGGGATAAAGCCCTAAGAGGCCAAACAGAACAAGAAAGACAACCCCACTGACAAACAGTTCCGGGGCGATCGACAGATGGGACGATGGGGCAAGCGTCCCGGTGATGCTCATGACCAGCGTCGATGCCAACAGCAAGCCGGCAGTCAGAACAACGCAGTCAGCGAGCAGCAGCGGCAGAAATGTTTTGAAAATCTGGGCGAGATGAGTAACTGTTCGGGAGAGTGTGTGCTGCACTGAACAAACCTGTGGAAGAACTGACTCAGTCTGTCCACTTTTGCTGACTCGGAAATGAACGGACGAATTTTCATGATCAGGCATTTCCACATGAGCGGACTCAATTCTCACCTCACGGGTTGGTCGGTGAGTCTGGGTTTTCGTCGTCATGTTCCGTATTCTCCGAAGGCTTCACCTACCAAGAGTGAACCAGTGCTGCGTGACTCCGTATGCAACAGGTGATCATTCAGCACCGAATCAAAACTGGTCCATGGGTCGTCTTCACCGGGAGTCGAATCACTCCGCAGGCAATTTTCATTCCACCTTCTGTCCCACATGGACACGATTTTTGCCTAGTCGTTGCAAATTGTGCTAACCGCCTATCATGCCGCTGCCGCCTAACGATTGCAACGGGCAAATTCATGTTATTTTTCCCATCAACAAGGGCCAACAGCGGTTCAGGTATTCTTCCTGAATGCATCGATTTCCGGTTCAAACAACTTGCGGGAATGTATGAATTTTGCCGAACGTCTCACAAAAGCTGCGTTCCAGTTTTGCTGAACATTCCATTCTCCCAGTTTGAGTTAAGTGAAATTGCACGTTCTGTTTCAAATTGCTCAATGATGGCCTGTTCAATTTTGACGCTGATTGGCCGCTTCCCTTTGCCGTTCCAGTGGAACCGTGTGCATCCATGTCTCTTGTCCCCCACTCGATTTCATCGCAGTTGTGGGAATTTGTCGCCTGCGATTCAGATGCATGAATGCATCAAGCGACATCAGTTTTTTCAAACACGGAACGTTTGACCGCTGTAGCGGAATGACTCAGTACTGGCTCCCAAGCGTCCAGTGCTGTTGAGATCAGGAATCGCAATTCAGTACATTCCTGTGACAGAAGTCATGGAATCTGATCTCGAAAGAGCCCGTTTTGGTATCGACTGTATCAGATCTATCACTCTTCAATGTGAATGTGATCGTCCCTGGTCTTCCATATCAGAAGGGATCGATGCGCAGATCGACCTCACAGGGCCGTCGTGAAAAGATCCGCACTCAGGTCTCTCTGTTACGGAGAATAAAAATCTCCGGGACGGGGGCCGTGTTGAAGTAGCGTTGAATTCCAAGAGAGCAGGGGACTCCAGTCATCGGGGTGCGATGACGAACGTCGAGTTTCCCAGTCTCTTTTGCCATCATGCGCGTCAGATGACACTGGGCGAACATAATTCCGGATTTGATCGCTCACAAGATGCAAACTTCAAAATTTTGATGTTTTCGGTCAAGTCCGATCTATTGGTTCTGCAGTAATGCGTTCTATTGAAATTCGGAACTTGTTCGTGCAAATGGTGTATGGACAATCTAGACTTCAGCCACAGGTCAACGACCAGTCAATCATGAGGTCAATTCATCCAGGTTGCAGAAACTGATCGTTCTGTCCCGACAGGGGGTGGACTGGCAACGGCAGGAGTGGAGACCTGCATGCGAAGACAATCCCGGTCTGTCAGATCTGCGTCGAATGTCATCAACAGGATGGGTTCCCTGAAGTTTTTCGATGTTTTAGTTCTACAGGAATTGCTTACCGCATGGGGCCGCTTCGCTACACACTACTCACCGGAGCAACCGGTCTGCTGGGGCGTACGTTGCTGGCGGACATGTTCAGAGCGAGGCTTCCTGTCGCTGTTCTTGTCCGACCGGGACGTGAAGGGGACGCCTCCCGACGGATTGAACAGCTGTTGCGACGGTTCGAAGAAAGTCATCATCGAACATTTCCCAGACCTGTTGTCCTGCCGGGGGAACTCACCAGGGAAGATCTCGGTCTTTCTCTGGTTCATCAGCGTTGGCTGAAGCACAATTGTGAACGCATCTTGCATTCGGGGGCATCTGTTTCCTTCAAGCCCGCCAAGTCGGACCCCGATAACGAGCCGTTCCGGACCAATGTGGAGGGGACGGAGCGTCTGGCTCGATTTGCGCTCAGTCTCGGGATTCGCGAATTCCACCAGATTTCATCCGCGTTTTCATGCGGAATTCGACACGGACTGGTGATGGAGACGGACGGGGACTGTTCGCAGGCCTTTTCCAATGATTACGAACTCAGCAAACGTCAGTCAGAAGATCTGCTTCAAGGAATCACCGACTGGCGCAGTCTGACCATCTATCGCCCCTCGATCGTCATCGATCCGACACCTGCATCACTTCCGATGGGAGACAGGACGATCTATCTGGCGTTCAGTGTCTATCAGCTTCTGTCTCAGCGAGTGGGGCTCCCCGACCCGCAGGAACTGTTACAGCAATTGGGGATGACCGGGGCGGAGCGAAAAAACATTGTTCCTGTCGACTGGGTCTCGCGAGTGACCGTGCAGATTCTTCGACGTCCGGAATTACACGGGCGAACGTATCACCTGACCCATTCAACCGGGACAACACTTCTGGAGATGCTGACGGCATTCCGGGATGTTCTTCTGGAACAGGGGTACCGTCCGCTGAAACGCCGGATTAACGATTCTGATTTCGGTGAACTTTCCGGGGTCGTCCATCAGTTTCTGGGGACCTTCGCCCCGTATTTTCGAGAGGACCCTCAGTTCGACCAGACCCAGATTCGGCAGGCCCTTGCCATCTGTGGCGAGCCTCTTTGTCCTGACGTCAACCGCGGAATGTTGCAGGAATTGGCCCGGCAACAGTTACGGCAGTCTAGTGGAGTCAACGCTGCCGGCACTGCCCGACAATCTGGCACTGCAAAACAATGCCGCGAGCCGGTGTGGGCAGCTTCGCTTCCTGACGAAATGGAATCTTCCGAAAGGGGGTCACAACTGGAAGAATCCGTCAGTGACACGAATTGGGCACTATCGTCACAACCGCATCTCCACCTGATTCTGACCGGACCGAACGGGGGGAGTTGGAATGTCTACTTCTCCAAGGATGGGAAGGTGAGATTGGAGCCGGGGGCCTCTGGGACGAGCACACTGTCCGTTTATTCGTCGTCACAGACCTGGAATCAGCTGCTGAATCGAGAAGTTTGCTTGCATGAGGTCATTCGGCAAGGAAGAGTACTTCTGGAAGTCGTGCCGGAAGAGAGAAAGTCTGGAGAGTGCCGGAACAGGAACGTTTCGGCGATCGAAGGATTGGAAGGAACAGTCGAGCGACTCATTAATGTACTCAGGGAGGGAATCATCGGTCGAAAGGGAGTAGAAAAGGTGAGCCTCCATGGGACCTAATGTTGGGGCCATTGCTCCTCTGGCAGTCGTCGGTATGGACTGCAATCTGCCGGGA
>Ga0065721_10052482_pt1 | contig 11810 bp, 10 predicted proteins | sample Mesricmetagenome_FD_59108 | JGI IMG/M metagenome (GOLD analysis project Ga0065721, IMG submission 59108) | Mesophilic microbial community from rice straw/compost enrichment Sample: eDNA_1 v2 (version 2) | ecosystem: Engineered > Solid waste > Grass > Composting > Bioreactor | place: USA: Davis...
GAGAAGCGCATCGAGCAGCTCACCGTCCGCAAGCGCGAGGAGGCCTGAGGCATGGCCTGGACCCGTGACCAGATCGCCGCCCGCGCCGCCCAGGAGCTGCGCGACGGCTTCTATGTGAACCTCGGCATCGGCATCCCGACCCTGGTGGCCAACTACATTCCGGCGGGGATGCAGGTGACCCTGCAGTCCGAGAACGGGATGCTGGGCATGGGGCCGTTCCCCTTCGAGGGCGAGGCCGACCCCGACCTGATCAACGCCGGCAAGCAGACGATCACCGAACTGCCGAGTTCGTCCTACTTCAGCTCGGCTGACAGCTTCGCCATGATCCGCGGCGGCCACATCGACCTGTCCATCCTGGGGGCCATGCAGGTGGCGGCCAACGGCGACCTCGCCAACTGGATGGTGCCCGGCAAGATGGTGAAGGGCATGGGCGGGGCCATGGACCTGGTGGCCGGCGTCAAGCGCGTGGTCGTGGTCATGGAGCACGTGGAGAAGTCCGGCGCCTCCAAACTGGTGAAGGCCTGCACCCTGCCGCTGACGGGCGCGGGGGTGGTGGACCTGGTGATCACCGACCTTGCGGTGTTCGACGTCGCCCGCGGCAAGCGCCCTCTGACCCTGCTGGAGCTGGCGCCGGGGGTGAGCCTGGACGAGGTGAAGGCCAAGACCGAGACCCCGTTCGAGGTGGCGGCCGGCCTCGCCGCCTGATCCCGCCGCTCGCCGTTCCCGGAACATTGGCGCCGGACGGCCGTGGGCACATATTGGGGGCATGAAGACGTTCAGCCTCGCGGCCGCCGTCGGCGCCCTGGCCCTGACGGCGACCCTGGCAGCCGGGACCGCCCCGGCCGCCCCCGCCACCCGCACGGCGATCTTCGCCGGCGGCTGCTTCTGGTCGATCGAAAAGCTGTTCGAAGCCAAGGCCGGGGTGGTGGATGCGGTGTCCGGCTATTCGGGCGGAACCTCGCGCAACCCGACCTATGAGCGGCACGAGGGCCATCTGGAGGCGGTGCGGGTCACCTACGACCCGGCCAAGGTCTCCTACGCCCAGCTGGTGGACTACTTCTTCCACAACATCGACCCGACCGATCCCAACGGCCAGATCTGCGACAAGGGCCCGGCCTACCGGACGGCGATCTTCGTGGCCAACGCCGAGGAGCGGCGGATCGCCGAACAGGCCAAGGCCCGGGTCGCCCGGGAGCTGAGGGCGAAGGTGGCCACCCAGGTGCGCGCGGCCGCGCCGTTCTGGAAGGCCGAGGCCTATCACCAGGACTTCGCCAAGAAGAACCCAGCCCACTACGAGCGCTACCGCATCGGCTGCGGCCGCGATCCGTGGCTCAGGAAGATCTGGGGCGGCCGGTCGTAGGATCGCGCGGCTTCGGCGCGAAGCCCTCGCCCACGAACATCTCGATCCGGCGCTTGCGGCGGGCGTCCAGCCAGACGCTGGCGATCTCGAGGCCCGAGTGGGCGCGGAAGTCGCCCTCCATCTCGGCCCGGTAGGCGCCCTCCATGGACACCGCCAGCACCCGCCGGCCCTCGGCGGGGGTGAGGGCGGCGCTGGCCTCGGCCTGGTTTTCGGGCTCGCCGGTGAGCAGCCAGCTGCGCAGGGGCGGGGCCGCGCCGATGGCGTCAGGCCCCAGGACGTCGCGGCCGTAGTAGCTCATGGCGTAGTAGAGGAAGCGGTTGTTCACCGCGATGGCCGACAGGTCGGGCTCCAGGGCCGCCCGGCGCAGGACCATGTCGGTGGTCTCGGCCCAGCCCTTGGCGCGCTTGAAGCTGTTGCCGAGGCCGGTCTTCTCGGAGAGGCGCGGGGAGATGGCCACGGCGAGGAACAGGCCCGCCACCACCGCCTGGATGGCCAGGGCCGCGACCAGCCAGCGCCGGGCCCGCCAGCGGATGAGCCAGGCGCCCACCAGGACCGCCCCGGTCAGATAGCCCGCCCCCGACCAGTTGGCGTTGGCCCGGCTGATGAAGGCCTGGCCGGTCACGATGAGCAGCGGGGGCAGGGTGAAGCAGGCGAGCAGCAGGTCCTCACGCGAGAGCCGCCGCCGGACCGCGGCCAGGACGCAGCCCGTGATCAGCACGCCGAGCGGGATGGGACCGAAGACGCCGAACTGCGACAGCAGGAATTCGCCGAGCTCCGGCAGGTTGAAGAGCTGTCGCCCGCCCCAGGCGGCGTTGGCCGCCGTGTGGTGCAGGGTGGCGAAGCCGTGGGTGGCGTTCCAGACGACATTGGGGGCGAGGATCGCCGCCAGGGCCAGGATCGCCGCGCCCGCCCGGACCGGCGTCCAGGCCGCGCGGGCCTCCCGCGAGGCGGCCAGGTGCACGGCGAGGCCGATGACGAAATAGACTGCGGCGTACTTGGAGAGGAACGCCAGGCCCAGGCCGGCGCCCACCGCCACCGAAAGGCCCAGGGCGCGCCGGGCGTTCTTCGCCCGCGCCGCCTCCAGCAGGGCCACATAGGCGAGGATCGTCAGGCCCAGGAAGAACAGCAGCGGCGCGTCGGTGGCCGCCACCAGGGAGGAAAGCTGCACCCCGGGCATCAGGGCGTAGAGCGTCGCCCCCGAAAGGCCCGTGGCCGCTCCGTACAGCCGCCGCCCGAGGGCGAAGACGACGAGGGTCGCACCCGCCTGGAACAGCACCGCCGAGATCCGCACCCAGGGCTCGGCGTCGCCGCCCAGGGCCGTGGTCGCCCAGATGGCCCAGGCGATCATCGGCGGCTTGGAGTAGTAGCCGAAGTCGAGGGTGCGCGACCAAAGCCAGTACTGGGCCTCGTCCGGGTAGAGCTCCAGCGGGCTGGTGAACAGCGCCACCAGCCGAACCACGGTGAGAGCCGCCACCAGCAGGATGGCGGCGCGCCAGTCATCCGAGGATCGGTCGCGGTCGGTCATGCGGGTCCTAACGGGCGGCGGACGGTAGCGGGCGATCGTTGCGTATAAAGCACATGGCGCCGCCTTTCGCCGCAGACTGCGGGTCTCTGAGGAACCGTAACAAATGCGTCACCAACAGTCGCAAAATCCGCGCTATAGGGCCGCCAACTCGGGAGCCGCCAAATAAAGGGGTGTCGGCTCACCGGGAACGATCGAGAGGGGTTCCTTTTATGAAACTGCAACTGAGCCGCGCTCTATGCGCGAGCACGGCCCTTGCCACCGGCCTCCTGGTAGCCGGCTCGGCCATGGCGCAATCGACCGGCACCGCGGTCGTCGAAGAACTGGTGGTCACCGGCGCGGTCGGCCCGCGTTCGATGGAAGGCACGATGGTGGCCGAGCGCGAGCCCAAGTCGCGCGCCTCGCTGACCTCGGAGTACCTCAGCACGCAAGTGCCCGGCCAGACCGTGCTCGACACGATCAACATGCTGCCGGCGGTGAACTTCACCAACAACGACGCCTTCGGCTCCTCGGGCGGCGACGTGACCCTGCGCGGCATTGACAGCCAGCGCATCGCCCTGCTGCAGGACGGCGTTCCGCTGAACGACAGCGGCAACTACGCGATCTATCCGAACCAGCAGCTGGATTCCGACCTGATCGACCGCGTCACCGTGAACCTCGGCACGACCGACGTGGACAGCCCGACGGCCGCGGCCGCCGGCGGCACCATCAACTACATCACCCGTCGCGCCTCGCGTGACTTCGGCGTCCGCACCGAACTGGGCCTCGGCACCACCGACTACCAGCGCTACTACGCCACGGTCGAAACCGGCGAGATCGGCCCGTTCGGCACCAAGGCCTGGATCAGCGGCCTCTACACCCGCAACGACATCTTCCGTCCGCATGACGCGACGGTCGACCCGGCGGGCAAGATCCAGAAGAAGCAGTTCAACGCCCGGATCGACCAGGACTTCGGCTCGATCGGTGAAGCCAGCCTGCTGTTCCACTACAACGAGAACCGCAACGCCTTCATCAACCGCATCAGCCTCGCCAACTACCAGAACCACATCGCGCCGGTGAACAACGAGGCGGCCGCGAACATCAACATCAACCCTTCGAACACCGGCAACATCCGCGGTCTGTCGAAGTGGAACCTGTCGGACACCCTGACCCTCACGGTCGACCCGTCGTTCCAGTACACCCTGGCCAACGGCGGCGGCAGCGGCACCTTCAACGAGCGTGACCTGCAGCTGCGCGGCAACAGTGGCGCGGCCGGCGTCGACCTGAACGGCGACGGCGACCTGGACGACACCGTCACCCTGCACCGCCCGAACACGACGAACACCCGCCGCTACGGCGTCACCTCGTCGCTGATCTGGAAGTTCGCGGACAACCAGAGCTTCCGCGTCGCCTACACCTTCGACCGCGCCAAGCACCGTCAGACCGGCGAAATCGCCCGCTTCGAAGCGGACGGTTCGGTCGAGCACGTGTTCGCCGGCAAGGACGGCTACGGCACCCCGATCAGCCTGCCCGACGGCACGATCCTGCGCCGTCGCGACCGTCTGTCGGTCGCCCTGCTGAACCAGGTGTCGGCGGAATACCGCGGCCGCTTCGTGGATGACCGCCTGCTGGTCAACGTCGGCGTGCGGGCGCCCTTCTTCAAGCGCGACCTGAACAACTTCTGCTACCAGCGCGACACGTTCAACGCCTACTGCACCACCCAGACCCCGTTCGAGGTCCCGGGCACGGATGACGGCACCGGCCGTCCGCTGGTGGTGTTCCCGGGCGGCGCGGCTCTCGGCGGCACGGCCTCCGGCTCGCAGGTCCTGTCGGGCGCGGCCCTGGCCGCCTACCAGGCTTTCTACGGCACGACCGCCACGAACAGCCCGTTCTACGGCCGTCCGCGGGAGTTCACCCGCAAGTACGACGACGTGCTGCCGAACGTGGGCGTCAGCTTCGACGTCAACGACGACCTGACCGTCTACGCCAGCTACGCCGAGACCCTGTCGGCGCCGCGGACCGACGACCTGTACGACCGTAACGACGTCGATCCGGGGCCGGAAACCAGCAAGGTCATGGACCTGGGCTTCCGCTACGCCACGGGTTCGCTGATGGCCTCGGGCGCGGTGTGGTTCAACAAGTTCTCGAACCGCATCGAGCGCGTGTTCGACGAGCCGTCGGGCATCGCCTTCTCGGCCAACGTCGGCGACGTGGAGCTGTGGGGCGTCGACCTGCAGGCCAGCTACGACGTCAGCGAAAAGCTGAACTTCTACGCCTCGACCTCGTACATCGAGTCCGAGATCCAGAACGACATCCTGGACGGCGCCACGGTGCGTCCGACCAAGGGCAAGTCGCTCTACGAGACCCCGACCTGGCAGGCGGTGTTCCGCGCCACCTACAAGCCGACGGAGTCGCTGTCGTTCGGCTGGCAGACCAAGTACGTCGGCGCCCGCTGGTCGAACCTGGTCAACACCGAGAAGTTCCCCGACTACGTCCTCACCGACGTGGACGCCCGGGTGAAGCTCGACAAGCTGGGCCTGGAGAACACCTACCTGCAGGCCAACATCCGGAACCTGTTCGACGAGCGTTACCTCGGCGACCTGACGACGAACCTGACCGGCACCGGCCTCGGCCAGCCCGGCTACCGTCGCTCGTTCGTCCTGACCCTGCACGCCGAGTTCTAAGGCGCACGGGGCCAAGACGGCTCGAAACGGAGGGGCGGCTGCGGCGACGCGGCCGCCCTTTCTCTTTGTCGCACATGCTTGACGCAGCCCCCCCGGGGGGCCATCTGCGCCCGGCTTCGAAAACCGAGGGGTCGAATGAGCTTCACCGTTCCCGCCGAATGGGCGCCGCACAAGGCGATGTGGCTGGGTTTCCCGAGCCACGCGGACCTGTGGCAGGAGGACCTGGACGCCGCCCAGGCCGAAGTGGCGGCCCTGGCCAGGGCCCTGGCGGGGCCCGGGGGCGAGCGGGTGCGCCTGATGACCGGCCATCCCGACGGCGAGGCCGCCGCCCGGCGGCTGCTGGGCGACGCGGACGGGATCGAGATCGTCCCCGGCCGTTTCGGCGACATCTGGCTGCGCGACACCGGCCCGATCTTCGCGGGCGGCAAGGCCCACGCCTTCCGGTTCAACGGTTGGGGGGGCAAGTACGACCTGCCGCATGACGACGAGGTGGCGGCCCAGATCGCCGAGGCCTCGGGCGCCGAGCTGGTGCGGCACGACTTCATTCTGGAGGGCGGGGCGGTGGACCACGACGGCTTCGGCACGGTGCTGACCACCGGCCAGTGCCTGCTGAACGTCAACCGCAACGCCGGATGGGACGACGCCAAGGCCGAGGCGGCGCTGGCCGCGGCCCTGGGCGCGAAGAAGGTCATCTGGCTGGGCGACGGCCTGCAGAACGACCACACGGACGGCCACGTGGACAACCTGGCCCGCTTCGTGGCGCCGGGCGTGGTGGCGACGCCGGTGGCCTGGGGCCGGGGCGATCCCAACGCCGAGGCCTATGACGACGCGGCCCGGCGCCTGGCCCGCCAGACCGACGCCCGCGGCGAGCCGATCAAGGTGGTCCGCATTCCTTCGCCCGGCTGGGTGGAGGGCGAGCCGGGCGAAGGGCCGATCCCGGCCAGCCACATGAACTTCCTCATCGCCAACCAGGCGGTGATCGTACCCATCTACGAGCAGCGCCCCGGCGAGTTCGCCATCCAGGCGCTGGAGCATCTGTTCCCCGGCCGCAAGGTGATCGGCCTGCCGTCGACCGCCATCCTGACAGGGGGCGGCTCGTTCCACTGCATCACCCAACAGGAGCCCGCCGCCTGATGACGCGCACGCTGAAGGTCGCCGCCATCCAGACCTCGTACGGCGAGGACATGGCGGCCAACATCAAGAAGACCGAGGGCTTCATCCGCGCCGCCGCGGCCGAGGGGGCGCAGGTGATCCTGCCGTCGGAGCTGTTCCAGGGGCCGTACTTCTGCGTCGCCCAGGAGGAGCGCTGGTTCGCCACCGCCTATCCGTGGCGGGAGCATCCGGCGGTGACCGCGCTGCAGCCCCTGGCCAAGGAGCTTGGCGTCGTCATCCCCGTCTCGATCTTCGAGCGGGAGGGGCCGCACTATTTCAACAGCCTCGTCATGATCGACGCCGACGGTGCCCTGATGGGCGTCTATCGCAAGAGCCACATCCCCGACGGCCCCGGCTACATGGAGAAGTACTACTTCCGGCCGGGCGACACCGGCTTCCGGGTCTGGGATACGAAGTTCGGCCGCGTGGGCGTCGGCATCTGCTGGGACCAGTGGTACCCCGAGTGCGCCCGGGCCATGGCGCTGATGGGCGCCGAGGTGCTGCTCTATCCCACCGCCATCGGCTCGGAGCCGCACGACCCGACCCTGGACACCGCCGCCCCCTGGCGCCGGGCCATGCAGGGCCATGCGGTGTCGAACGTGATCCCGGTGGTGGGCGCCAACCGCACCGGTTTCGAGCCCTGGGAGGGCTATCCCAACGGCGGCCAGCAGTTCTACGGCTCGAGCTTCATCGCCGACCACCGGGGCGACCTGGTGGCGGCCCTGGGGCGCGAGGACGAGGGCGTACTCACCGCCGAGTTCGACCTCGACTTCCTGCAGACCCACCGGGCGGCCTGGGGCTTTTTCCGCGACCGCCGCACGGACCTCTACGGCGCCCTGACCAGCCCGCGCCCGGCCTAAAATAAGGCGGCCTCCCCCGTCACCGGGGGAGGCGCCGGATCAGCAGCCCTGCGCCGGCGGGGCGCTGGCGAGTTCGCGCTTCATCTCGGCCAGGTCGGCGTTGAAGGCCGGCTCGGCGTGCAGGCGGGCGACCATGCCGGCCCCGAGGGTGCGGCCGGCCTCCACGTCGGTGGTGAAGTGGACGCCGCAGATCACCCGGCTCTCGCCGGATTCCTGGCCCAGCCGCAGCAGGGCGTCGGCGCGCTCCGGGGCGGCCTCGGTAAGGACCAGGGCCCAGGCCCAGGCGACCATGGAGTGGCCCGAGGGATAGGAGGCGTTGGTCCGCATCCAGTCCGCCCGCGGCACGCAGACCGGCTTGTCGTTGCCGATCGCCGGGCGGGTGCGGTTGAAATGATCCTTGGGCGGCGTGCCCACGGTGCGCACGTCCAGCTCGATCTTGTGCAGCAGGCGCCAGGCCGCCGGCGTCGACCTGGCGCTGATCTCCTTGCCGATGGCGCAGGCGTAGCGCTTCAGGGCGCCGCCTTCCCAGAGGTCGTTGTCCTGCTGGGCGAGCTTCCAGCGCTCGGTGCCTTCCAGGGCGCGGGTGGCGTCGTAGTTGGCGCGGTCGGCCACGTCATAGGGCGTGCCCGGGGCCGGCGGCCCGGGGAGGATGTCCTTGCCGTTCAGGGCGCTCGCCGCGAGGTACCCGGAGGTCTGGCCGCCGGGGGCGCTCGGGATGACGACGGGGGCGGGCGCGGCGACCGGCGGCGCGGTCGCAGGGGCGGCGGCGCAGGACGCAAGGGCGGCGACCGCGCAGGCGGTCATCAGCGGACGGATCAAAGTGGTCTTCCTCAGGATCGCAGAACGGTCTTGCCGTTCTTGATAACGGTAACTCCCCGCTCCTTAACCCGCGCCTCGAACGAGATCACGTTCCCATCTCGCCACAGGTCCACCGTGATCACATCGCCGGGGAAGACCGGGGCCGAGAACCGGGCCTCGTGGCTCTGGATGACGGTGGGGTCGAAGTCGGTGATCGCCTGCAGCACCGCCCGGCAGGTGATCCCGTAGGTGCACAGGCCGTGCAGGATCGGCCGGTCGAAGCCGGCCATCTTCGCCACCTGCGGATCGGCGTGCAGCGGATTGCGGTCGCCGTTCAGCCGGTAGAGCAGGGCCTGGTCCGGGCGGGTGGGGAAGTCCACCGACAGGTCCGGGGCCCGCTCAGGGACCTTATGCGGTTCGGGCGCGCCTTCGCTGGGGCCGCCGAAGCCGCCGTCGCCGCGGGCGAAGGTGGAGCTGGTCAGGGTGGCGACCTTCTCGCCCTTGGAGTCGGTCCAGACCGTCTCGTTGATGATCACCGCGCCCTTGCCGGGCCCCTTGTCGTAGGCGCCCACCACCCGCATCTCGGCGGTGAAGGTCCCGTAGTCGGGGAGCGGGCGGTGCAGCTCCACCTTCTGCTCGCCGTGGACCACCATCAGGTAGTTGATCTCGCTCTGCCGCCAGCCCTCGCGGGGCGGGGCGCTCTGGGTCCGTCCGGCCGGTCCGACCCCGGCCGAGGAGAGCACTGTGGCGGCGGTGGGCACCACCTTCAGCTCGCGCTCATAGACGAAGGGCAGCTCTCGCGGATCCAGCGGATCGGCGCCCAGGCCGATGCCCAGGGCGTAGAGCATCACCTCCTTGTCGCCGTAGGTGAAGGTCCAGGTGGTGGGCGGGTTTTCCAGGATGTCGGGATAGTAGATCGGCATGGGCGCTCCGCGGGCGGGTCCCAGGCAGATTGAGGGCTTCGCGTCGGGGCAGGCAAGGGGCCGGCGATGGGCCTTCGGCGCGCAAGCCCATTTGCCGGTCTTCCGCGGATCGGCTAGAAGCGGCCCCTTCACGCTAGGCGGGCCAGGGGGCCCCGTCGGCGTTCCTGAGATTCGAAGGTTTATTCGATGTCCGAACCGACCCAACTGCCCGCGGGCGGCGAGCTGACCGGCAACGTCCTGTTCTACAACAAGCCCGAGCCGCTGGCCCGCGAGCTGCACGGCAAGCTCGGCGTCAAGCGCATGGACGGTCCGTTCGGCTTCGCCAAGGCCGGCCACGCGATCCCGCTCACCGTCGGCGAGTTCCCGCTGGCGGCCGTCACCGGCCCGATCATCTTCGTCGGCGAAGAGAAGCTGCCGATCGCCGTCATGGGCCTGAACGCGAACGAGAACATGTTCGTGCAGGACAACGGCCTGTTCGAGCCGGGCGTCTACATTCCGGCCTATGTGCGCCGCTATCCGTTCGTGTTCGCCAACGACACGGCGAACAACCAGATGATCCTGTGCGTCGACCGCGCCGCCGAGTTCGTGGTGGAAGGCGGCGACCTGCCGTTCTTCGACGAGAAGGGCGAGCCCACCGACTACACGAGGAGCTGCATCGAGTTCTGCAACAACTTCGAGCTCGAGCGTCAGCGGACCATGAGCTTCATCCAGCTGCTCAAGGACCTGGACCTCTTCGAGGTGAAGACCGCCCAGTTCACGCCCACCAACCCGGACGGCACCCCCGGCCAGCCCCAGAAGATCGCCGAGTACTTCGCGGTCTCCGAGGAGAAGCTGAACAAGCTGCCGCCGGAGAAGCTGGTGGAGCTGCGCGACAACGGCGCCCTCGGCCAGATCTACGCCCACCTGCTGTCGCTGGTCGGCTGGGATCGCCTGGTGGCCATCGCCCTGGCCCGTGCCGCGAACCAGCAGCCGGTCGCGGCCAACGCCTGAGCCTGACGGCGCCCTCCTGGTTCGCGGGGAGAGGCAAGCCCGAGGCGGCGGAGAGATTTTTCTTTCTCCACCCGGCTCCGGCCCAGCCGGAGCCACAACCCTCCCCTCACGCTTAGGGGAGGGTCTTTTTTTGGCTCAGCGGCTGAAGACGCTGCGGGTCAGGCAGGAGAAGACCAGCCGTCCGGCCTCGTCGAGAAGGTCGTGCTGGGCGATGACGATGCCCTTGCCCTCGCCCACCGGGTCCTTGGCCATGATGGTCATGCGCCCGCGCAGCAGTTCGCCGGGGGGCGGGTTGCGCAGCCAGCGCAGGGCGTCGACCCCCAGGCGCTTGGTCTGCGGCCAGGCCGCGCCGGCGGCGGCGTCCAGCTTGGCCCACAGGGCGTAGATCATGGCGTCGGGGGCGCCCCGGTCGGGCGTCCAGCCGGGGGTGAAGTCGGCGCAGAAGGCCTCCAGGGCGGCGGCGTCCACCGTGCAGGCTCCCAGCGATACGACCTGTCCGATGTCGATGTCGTCGAACCTGGCGGGCACGCGCGCTCCTGTGGCTGGGGACTGCGGCTGAGTCGGGATCGAGAATGGACAACGCCGTCCACCCAAGTCGAGCCCTGCTTTGCGCGCGCCCGCTTTGCCAGCGGGACACACGCAGGCCATATAGCGGGCGTATTCGAGCAGGTTGGGTGTTTCAGGGAGTGACGATGCGGCTGCTGGCGAGCTTCCTTGCCGCCCTGTCTCTTGCGGGGACCCTCGTGGGCCTCGGCGCCGGCGCGGCGGCGGCCGCCCCGGTGAACACCGGCCACCTGACGGCGGAGCTCGCGGCCGAGGCGCGGGGCGTGGCCCCCGGCCAGACCGTCCACGTCGCCCTCGTCCAGAAGATCCAGGACGGCTGGCACACCTACTGGCGCAATCCGGGCGATTCCGGCGAGCCCACCACCATCGCCTGGGAGCTGCCGCAGGGCTGGACCGCGGGCGAGTTCGTCTGGCCCGCGCCGCACCGGCTGCCGGTGGGGCCGCTGGTGAACTACGGCTTCGAGGGGCAGGTGGTGCTGCCTGTTCCGCTCACCGCGCCGCCGACCGCCCGGCCGGGCGAGACCGTCTCGCTGAAGGCCAGGGCGAACTTCCTGGTCTGCGCCGAGATCTGCGTGCCGGAGAGCGCGGACCTGACCCTGGACCTGCCGGTGACCGCGGTCCCTGCGCCCGACGACAGCCGCTGGGCGCCGGTGATCCGCAAGGCCCTGGCCGACACGCCCAAGCCGGCGGGCCTGACCGCCGCCTTTGCTCGCGACGCCGCCGGCCTGAAGCTGGCGATCGTCGGCGGGCCGCTGAAGGGGGCGGACGTCTCCCAGGCCTATTTCTTCCCGTTCTCCGGCTCGGCCATCGATCACGCCGCGCCCCAGGCCATCGAGCGCGGGCCCGAGGGGCTGACCCTCACCCTGGCGCCCGGCGTCGACTTCCAGGCCGGCGAGGGGCCGGACGAGATCGCCGGGGTGATCACCCTGGGCGCGGCCGCCTATGAACTGACGGCCGTCCGCGGCCCGGCGCCGGCGG
>Ga0065721_10005786_pt1 | contig 11809 bp, 8 predicted proteins | sample Mesricmetagenome_FD_59108 | JGI IMG/M metagenome (GOLD analysis project Ga0065721, IMG submission 59108) | Mesophilic microbial community from rice straw/compost enrichment Sample: eDNA_1 v2 (version 2) | ecosystem: Engineered > Solid waste > Grass > Composting > Bioreactor | place: USA: Davis...
TCGCCTTGTCCTCGCTCGTCTCCGCCACCGTTTCGATCCGTCCCGCAAACGAAGCCACGTCGCCCGTGATCGCATCGAACGCCCCAAACGTGCTCGCGAAGGTCAGCGTCCGTTTGTCCTGCGCCACCAGCTTCCTCAACGCCTCATCCGCCTCCTGCAGCGTCCGCGTCGTCATCGATCTGACTTCGTCCGCGTTTTTCGGATACGTCGGCAGCACCAGCGCCACGCGATGCTGCTCCGCCGTTTTTTGAAAATCCGCCAAAGTGGCGGGAGCGGAGGTCGCCGCGGCGACGAGCGAGCCGGCCGCAACCGCGAACGCGACGAGAAACGAAATCAATTTCGGATGATGCATCGGTAAGAGCGTGGTTTATGACACAAAGCTCCGGCCCGCCCCGACACGCAAATCCGTTTTCCGCCCCCTCCGGCGCACTACCAGAAGAAATACCGCTCCGTGTTGGCGAGGAATGACCGCGTCGGCGGCTCGATCAACACCCGCCACACCACCGCGTAGCGCGACCACGCTCCCGCGATTTCCATGTCGTGCAGAATCGACGCCGAGAAAGTCCTTCCCCGGCTCCGCCCGATCCTTTCGCGAAACAGCGCATGGCCTTCCTCGCCCGAAAAAAACAACGCCCGCCGCTCGAACAGATCCGTCGGCTCCGCCGGCTCCAACCGTTTCGACAACCGGTGCAGCCGCGTCACGTATTCGTGTCGCGCGAGCTCCATCACCGCCCGCTCGCATGCGCCAAAAAAATCCGTCGACGCTCCGTGTCCATACGCAAACGCCCCCGGCCGCGTCTCGCGAAACGCCACCACCGTCACGCCAAAACCGATCGGACTCGGCAGCACCAACGCCGAGATTCCCGGCCACTCCGTCTCGCAAACCTCCCCGTCCACCAAGCCTTCCCACCACGCGATCACGCTTGCCCGCTCCACGGCCTCGAGCAACGCCCGCCGCCGCGCCTGCCCACGAATCCAGCCCGGATACGCCGCCATCCCGTTCGACGATTCGTCCACGTCGAATCCATACACCGCGCGATCCTCCGCCGTCACTGTCGCATGAAACGCCCACCGTTCCAGCGCCTCCGAAATCGCCATGTGCCGCGCCACCATCGGCAGCTCCGCCGTCCCCGTCCCATCCGCATCGCTGTAAAGCGCCAGCCGCCGCCGCGGCCTTCCGATCACGCCCCTCGCCAGCCACGCATTCGCCTGAAACATCCGCCGCCCAAACACCGAAAACGGGCGGACGGTGACCCGCGCAATCGGACCACCATCCGCCTCGAGGGCATTGCGATAGCGAAAGGCCGCAAGGCTCAACATACACCCGTGGGTTGGTCATTCCGCACGAAGCGAAGAATCCACGCGGCGGTCCTCGCTCGTGGCGCCATCACTTCGCGACCACTCACGGCGCCGCCGCCGTCGGATACGCACACGGCACCGTGCACGCCTCCGCCGGGCACTCCTCGCTGTCGAAGCGAATTTCGTTCCCCAAGGCGCGCGACACCGGATCGAGCCGTTGCGCCGCCTGCATCATGCCTGCCGCCGCGAGCACACTCGAGGCCAGGCCAATGGCAAAACGTGCGATCGTTTTCATCGCCCGAAAACGACTTCTTCCGCCCTCGCCTCGCTAGGAGGAAAAACGCGTGCATTTACGCGTCGCGCTACGTGTTTTTAGGTAGTGGCCCGCCCCAGGTTTCTGATCTAACTGCCTGCGCTCTTCGTGCGTCTCCGACCGACATGCCCCGCCGCCGCGTGCCTCGCGCTTTTCTGGCTGCTCTCCGCGGCGGCCGCTTTCGCCGAACTCGGACACCCGCTCGTCCGCCTCTTCAGCCCGCGCGAAACCGGCGGCGGCAACGAGATCTGGGCCATCGCCCAGGACGAACAAGGCCGCCTCTACTGCGGCTCCGATGCCGTGCTCGTTTACGACGGCGAACGCTGGCAACAACACCGCATCCCCGGTTCCTACGCCGTCCGCGCCCTCGCCCTCACGCCCGACCGTCTCTGGGTCGGCGCCATCAATGAAATCGGCTACTTCCCCCGCGATACCCGCGGCCAGCTCGGCGATTATCACTCGCTCGTCGATCGCCTCCCCGAAGACAGCCACCACCTCGATGATGTCTGGAACGTCTTCGTCACCGATCGCGGCGTCTGCTTCGTCGCGTTCGATCGCGTCGTCGTCTGGGACGGCACGCATGCGCACGTCCACCCGCTCGTCGGCGCGCGCCGCCTTCCCGCCGTTCAAATCGACGGCCGTGTCCTGCTCTCCCACTCGCCCACCGGCCTTTGGCAGCTCGGCGTCCGCGGCCCTCGGCCCTTTTTTACCGAAAACGCCATCGCCGACCTCGGCACGATCTGGATCGAAAAATCCGCCGATGGTCTCGTTCTCGTCACCTCCCGCGGCCTCTTCCGCCTCGCGAATCGACAGCTCACCGAACTCGGCGGTCCCGCCCTCGCCGCCTTTCTCCGCGACAACATTCCCACCGCCGCGTGCCGGCTTCCCGACGGCGATCTCGCCATCGGCACACTGCACGGCGGCATCGCGATCGCCAGCCTCGACGGCACGCTGCGCCGCACGCTCGGCATTCAACACGGCCTCCCCGCCTCCGTCTATTCGCTCTTCTCCGATCGCGACGGCACCCTCTGGATCGGCTCCAACGCCGGAATCGCCCGGGCCTCGCTCCACGCCGGCGTCTCGCTCTTCGACGCCACCAACGGTCTCGATCGCCAGGTCATGCACGCTTTCGGCGAGCGCGACGACCGCTTGTTCGTCGCCACCGCCGCCGGCGTCTTCTCGCTGCCGCTCGACGAAACCCACCACGGCCACTTCACCGCCGTTCCCGAACTGCCGCTGCGCTACTACGATCTTCTGGCCGCCCCGGAAGGGTTCTACGTTTCGAGCTACAAAACGCTCGAGCGCGTCGACGCCTCCGGCTCCCACCCCATCTTCGCCTCCGAACACGACACTTTGCTCATCCGCCGTTCCCGCGTCCGGCCCGACACCTTTCTCATCGTTGAAAATCCCGACCTCGTCCGTCTCGCGCCCGCGGCCGACGGCCAGCTCCAACGCATCTGGTCCGTCCGTCTTCCCGATGCGCCCATCGAACTCGTCGAGGAAAGCGACGGCTCTGTCTGGGCCGCCACGCGTTCGCGCGGTGTGTTTCACCTTTCTCCTGACGCCAACACTGCACCCGTTCTTTTTCCTTCCTCCGTCTCGTCCCACTCCGCTCTCGTCGGCGAATGGCGCGACCACGTCGTCGTCTGCGCCGGCGGCCAAATTCTGATTCGTCGCAACGGCCAATTCTCCGCCGTCCCCCACGCCCCGCGCACCGACCCCGTCGCGATTTCCAACCCCGACCCTTCCGGCCACACTTGGATCGCTTTCACGAGTCCGTTCTCCGACGGCGAACGCGTGCCCGTGCTCGGCCGCCTGGCCGCCGACGCCGCCGGTCGCGCCACGTGGCAATCGTTCGCCGTGCCTGGCCTCGCCACCGTCGGCAGCATTCTTCGCCTCTTCGCCGACTCGCGCGGCATCGTGTGGATCGGCGGCACCGACGCTCTCCTGCGACTCGATCCCGCGCAGCTCCGTCCCGCCACGCCGCCTCCCGCGCCGCTCCTTCTGGCCAACGTCTCCGACCACGCCCGGCTCCGTCCGGACGGCGATCCCATCCACCTCGACTTCGCCGCGCTCGAATTCGGCCGCCGCGAATCGATCCGCTTCCAACACCGGCTCTCCGGTCGCGGCGCCACGTGGTCCTCACCCGACGACAACACTCACGTCACGCTCGCCGGACTCCGCGACGCCTCCTACGCCTTCACCCTCCGCACCATCAACGACGCCGGTCAAACCAGCCCCGAAACCACGCTGCGCTTCACCGTGCTCCCGCCTTGGTATCGCACGCCCGCCGCGCTCGCCGGTTGGATCGCCCTCGCCGTCGCCAGCTTCTTCGGCGGCATCCAATGGCGTTCCGCCTACCTCCGCCGCCGCAACGCCCAGCTCGAACAACTCGTCCGCCGCAAAACCGAACAGCTCGAAAAAGCCAACGCCGCCAAATCCGAGTTCCTCGCCAACATGAGTCACGAGATCCGCAATCCCATCGGCGGCATCCTCGGCCTCTCGCTCGCCCTCGAGGAAACCACGCTCGACGACCGCCAGCGCAAGGTCGCCTCTTCAATCCAGAGCTGCGCCAAACTCCTCTCCACCCTCGTCGACGACGTCCTCGACTTCTCGAAAATCGAAGCCGGCAAAATCGATCTTCGCCCGACGCCGTTCGCCTTGTCCGACGCGCTCGAGCAATGCGCCGCCATCGTCGCCGAGGAGGCCCGCGCCGCCGGCTCTCCCATTCGCATCGAACTCGCTCCCGATCTTCCGCTCCGCGTCGTCGGCGACCTGCCACGCGTCCAACAAATCGTTCTCAACTACCTCACCAACGCCGTGAAGTTCGGCCCCGGCCAACCCATCGTCGTCGGTGCGAGCCGCGCCTCCGGCCGCATCCGCTTCTTCGTGCGCGATCGCGGCCCCGGCCTCTCTCCCGCCGAAACCGCCTCGCTCTTCACCAAATTCACGCGCCTCCCGCAGGCCCACGCCGCCAACATCCGCGGCTCCGGCCTCGGCCTCGCCGTCTGCCGGTTGCTCGCCGAAAAAATGGGCGGCGAAGTCGGCGTCGATTCCACGCCCGGCGCCGGCTCCTGCTTCTGGGCCGAAGTTCCGCTGCCCTCCGCTTCCGGCAACGACATCGATCGCACGCACCGCGATACGACCTCCGCCGCCACGCCCCTCTGCGCGCTCATCGTCGAGGACATCGATTACAACGCCCTCGCCATGCAAGCCGTGCTGCGACGCATCGGCATCGAATCCGAGGTCGCGTCCGACGGCCTCCTCGCCCTCGAGAAGCTCCGCGCGCACGACTACGACGTCGTGTTCATGGATTGGAATCTGCCCGGCCTCATCGGCACCGAGGTCGTCTCGCGCTACCGCGCCGAAGAACCGCCCGACCGCCGCACCATCATCATCGCCACCACCGCCTACTCCGCCGATCTCAACCGCGAAGCCTGCCTCGCCGCGGGCATGGACGCCTTCATCGCCAAACCATTCACTCCCGAAAAAATCGCCGCCGCCCTCGCCGAGCTGCGCGGCTCCTTCCGCGCCGCCGCCTCCGTCGAAACGCGTCCACGCCCCGAACCCGCTGCTCCGCCCGACGCCGCCACCCCGCCCGACGTCGATCTCCAAATCCTCCGCTTCCTCGCCGACGACTCCGCCGGCGGACTCCCCGCCCAAATCGCGCGCTATCTCGAAAGTTTCGAATCCGACCTGCACACGCTCCGCGATCTTCTCCCGCACGGCGACGCCGTCGCGCTGCACCGCGCCGCGCACCGCTGCGTCTCGCACGCATCCATGATCAAGCACGAGCCGCTCGCCCGCCTCGCGCACGAGCTCCAGTCGCGCGCCTCGGCCCTTTCGCCCGACCAACGCGCCGAATTGTTCTCCGCCCTTCAGCGAGAATTCGCCGCCCTCAAGGAAAAGCTGGCGCCCGCGAACTCTTCGTCGGCACCTGCGTAAACCCGTGCTCGATCGCGAAGGCGATCAGCTTCGGCGTCCCCTTGATGTTCAACTTGCGCAAAATCTTGCTGCGATGCGTCTGCACCGTTCGCGGCGAAATCGTCAGCCGCACCGCGATCTCCTCGTCGCTCAACCCCTGCCCGATCAGCGACAGGATCGCGCGCTCCCACTCGCTCAGCACTTTCGTGAACGACCGTGGATCCATCCGCCGCGCCAGCTTCGCCTGCTGAAACGCCGTCGAGAAATACACCCGCCCGGCCTCGATCGCCGCCAGCGCCTCCTGCAACGCATCGACCGTGTTAGAGTTCTTGTCGATGAACCCCTGCACGCCCGACTTCTCCACGCGAAACAGCGTGTAGTCGTCGCAATGCGCCGAGAGCACCAGAAACCGCACCGACGGCGCCGTCGCAAACACGCGGTCGACCACGTTGAATCCGTCCATGTCCGGCAGCGACAGATCGAGAATCACCACATCCGGCTTGTGCTGCAGGATCAGCTCCACCGCCGCCTGCCCCGATTCCGTCTCCGCCACCACCGCATGCCCAAACTGCTGAACGCAGACTTTTCGCACCACGTCGCGAAACATCAGGTGGTCTTCGACGATGACGATATTCACGCCCGCAAACGCAATCCTCCCTCCGCCTCGGCACAAGTCTCCCGTGCAACTCCCGATCGTTCGCCCGCGCTCGCCTTTCGGATTGTTCCCGCGAAACACCGCGCCTTCACTCCGCTCACCATGCCCGCCACCACCGATCCGCGCGCATTCCCGGCGCTCTATCGCCTCGCCTCCCTCGCCAGCCGCTCCGAGGACCCGCACGCCGCGCTCACCGAAGTTCTCGACGAACTCATCACCACGTTCCACGCCGACTCCGGATCGATCTCCCTCCTCAATCCCGGCACCGGCCGACTCGAAACCGAAGTGCAATTCGGCATCCCGCCCGGCGGCGATCCCGCCGGCCTGAAACTCGGCCATGGCATCACCGGCTGGTGCGTCCTCAACGCCAAATCCGCGCTCGTCCCCGACGTCTCCCACGAGCCCCGCTACATCGCCGTTCGCCCCACGGCGCGTTGCGAAATGGCCGCACCGATGATCGACGGCGATCTCGTCATCGGCGTGCTCGACCTCGAAAGCGACCGCGTCGGCGGCTTCACGCCCGACGACCTCGCGCTCCTCGAACGCCTCGCCACCGAAACCGCCAGCGTCGTCCTCCAACTCTGGCGCAAACGCCACCTCCGCACCAAAGCCCACCAGCTCGAAACCCTCCTCACCACCGGCCAGTCGCTCGTCGCCAAACTCGAAACCCACGAGCTCTACGCCACGCTCACGCGCGACACGCGCCACATGATGCAGGCGCAGCTCTGCGCGTTTTTCCTCCACGACGCCCACCAGCGCACCGTCCGCTGCGTCTCGATCGACAACGCCTCCAGCCGTCCGGCCGACATCCCGCTGCACGACCTCCCCGTCGAGGCCTGCCTCCTCGCCGCCGCCGTCCGCACCAAGCGCCCGATCGATTTTCTCGATGTCCAGACGCCGGGCTTCCACGCCCTCGCCGATCTCCCGCGCGATCCTTCGCTTCACTCCGTTCTCCTCACACCGCTCCTCTACGAGGGCGAAATCTTCGGCGTCCTCGCCGTTTACGTGAATCGCGTCCATCGCTTCGACGACGACGAGAAACGCGCCTGCTCCACCCTCGCCGGCCTCGGCGCCGTCGCCCTCCAAAACGCCCGCCTCTACACCCGCGTTTTCCAAAGCGAGGAAAAGCTCCGCAAAAACGAACAGCTCACCACCCTCGGCCTCCTCGCCGCCGAAATCGCCCACGAAATCCGCAATCCACTCACCGTCATCAAACTCCTCTACGGCGGCCTCGGTCTCGACTTCGCCGAAAACGATCCCCGCCGCACCGACCTCCGCGTCATCAACGAAAAGATCGACCAGCTCGAGGCGATCGTCCTCCGCGTCCTCCATTTCGCCAAAGCCCCCGCCGCCCTGCACTCCCGCTGGTCGCTCGCCGACATTGTCGGCGACACCCTCGTCCTCGTCCGGCCCAAGCTCGCCCAGTCCAACATCAACTTGCGCTACAATCCCCCCGAAACCCCGCTCGTGGTCGACGCCCACAAGGGTCAGATCCAGCAGGTTCTGCTCAACCTCATCTTCAACTCCGCCGACGCGATGGGCCAGAACGGCGAACTTTCGATCGTGCTCGGAGAACAGCTCCGCGGCACCACGCCTTTCGCCACCATCGACGTCATCGACACCGGCGGCGGCATTCCCGAAGAACTCGCCCCCCGGATCTTCGATTCCTTCCTTTCCGGCCGTCCCGGAGGCACCGGTCTCGGTCTCGCCATCGCCAAGCGCATCATGCAAAGCCACCACGGCGACATCGCCCTGATGTCCACCGGGCCCACCGGCACCACGATCCGCGTCAGCATCCCGCTCGCCCGCAACTAACTCTCCCATGTCCAAAGATCCCGCCGCCGAACGCGCCCGTCAGCGCGCGATCATCCTCGTCGTCATCGTCGCGCTCGTCGTGATGGCCGCGCTCGTCCTCACCGTCGTCCCGAAACTCGTTCTGCCCGCGCGGATCTTCATCGCCGCGATGGACCTCGTCCTCGCCGCCGTCCTCTGGCTCCTCCTCCGCCAGAAATTTTCCTGAACCTGCTTCAGCCCTTCGGCTGCAACCGCAGGTCCACCATCAAGTCCTCCGCGATCTTCTCCAGATCCGCGCGCACGCCCGCGAGTTTCACGTCCTCCGGCACCAGCACCAGCGCGTGCGCCTGAAACAGCGTTCCGCCGCCCATCGGCGCGCTTACGCGTTCCGACGCCAGCTCTTCCACGTTCAACCCGTGCGCCGCCAGCACGGTCGACACGCTGCGCAAAATCCCCGGCCGATCGTGCCCGACCACGTCGAGCGTCGCCAGCGAGCCGCGTCCTGGCACTCCGGATACATCCTCCGCGTGCACGATCACGCGCAGCCCCGATCCTCTCAATTCATCCAGCGCCCGATTCAGCTCCGCCGCGCGCGCCTGCTCCACTTCCACCCGTAGGATGCCCGCAAACTGCCCGCCCAGACGACACATCCTGCTCTCCAGCCAGTTGCCGCCGTGATCCGCCACGCACGCCGCCACCAATTGCACCAATCCCGGCCGGTCCGCACCGATCACCGTCATCACAAGAGTCGTCAGCATCCCGGCACGCTGAATTCCCCGCCGCCCCGCGGCAATCCACTTCCCGCCTCGACGAAAGCACCCAATGGATGTGCTCTTTCTCGCAATCGTTCTCTTTCTCGTTCTCGCCCCTGGCGGACTCGCGGCAATTGGCAGGAGAGAACGAGAACGATTAAGAGAAAGAGCACGAGTCTGGCACGCCCCTCTCCCGCCGCTCACTCGTCGAGTTCGACGTTCCAATACGCCAGATCGAGAAAGTCCTTCCACATCTCGCGATGCTGCGTCCCGAGCACGAGCGAGATCACCGGCCGCCACTTCGGCCGCACCGGTTTCCGGATCAGCCGCATGTGCGCCTCGTGCGGCAGCCGGTTCGCCTTTTTCGTGTTACACTTGATGCACGAACAGACGATGTTCTCCCACGTCGTCTTCCCGCCATAGTCGCGCGGAATCACATGATCCAAATTGAGCTGCTCGCGCGGCAGCACCCGCGCGCAATACTGACACGTGTTCTTGTCGCGCTCGAAGATGTTGTTGCGCGTCAGCTTCAGCTCCTTGCACGGCAGCTTGTCGAAAAACGTCAGCAGGATCACCCGCGGCAGCCGAATCGTCCGGCTCGGCGTGCGCACCATTTCGAGTTCGGCGATCGGCGGATTGTGACGCGAGAAATCGATCCAATCCATCAACGCAAATGTCCGGAAATCATCGTCCTGGTGGTGCACCACCTGCGCATGTCCGCGCGCCAGCAGGCCGAATGCGCGCTTCGCGCCGATCACGTTAACCGCCTGCCACAGGCGATTCAAAACCAGCACCGGTTGATCGAGCGCCGCTTCCATACGGGGCCACGGCAATAATCGTGCGCCCGCGCCACTGTCAAGGCGCACGCCCACGCGCGCTAACTCGCACGAAAATCCAAGTTCCAAGATCCCGGCTCCAAAGAACCCTCAACTCCCAACCTCCACCGCCCTTGAGTTTTGGCTATTGGCCTTTCTCCGGATCTTGGAGCTTGGATCTTGGAGCCTCCCCCCTCGCCTCCGCGAGCGGGGCCGGCGCCAACACCACGCCTTTCATCTTCACGCCCGCCAGCTTCTTCACGATCGCCGGCGCCTCCGCCTCTGCCACGTCCACCAACGTGTGCCGCTGATGAATATCGATCGCGCCCACCACGTCCGCGCTCATCCGCATCACGCCGGAAATTTTCCCGACGATGTCCGCCGGCGTCACCAATTGCTTCCGCCCCACGTTCAAAAACAGCGTCGACATCCCCGGCTCCCGCCCCGTGCGCGCCGGCCGCTCGTATTTCGACTTCTTCGTTTTTTCCTCCCGCTGCGCGGCAAACTTGCCCGCGCTCTCATGCTGCGCCTCTTCGCCGTCGTCCGCCGCGGGTTTCTCCGCCACCGCCTTCGCCCACGTCGGCGCCGCCTTCTTCGGCTTCATCTGTCCTACCTGTCCGACCGGCGCCTCCACCGCCTTCGTCGTCTTCCCCGCGCTCTCGCCTTGCAACAAATGGATCAGCGCCGAGCAGATGTCGGTGCTCGCATAGCCTTGGTCCAGCAGCCGATCGATCATCCGGTCGTGCGGCTTGAACTCCTTCGCCTCCAGCGTCGCGCGTATTCTTTCGAAGAATACATTCGTCCGCGCCTCTTCCACTTCGTCCAGCGACGGGATCTTCCCGCGGCGAATGCTCAGCTTCGCCCACCGCATCATGCTTTGTAATTTGTAGATCTCCTGCCCCGACACGAACGTGAACGCCCGTCCCGATTTCCCCGCGCGTCCCGTCCGTCCGATCCGGTGCGTGTAATCCTCGGCATCGTTCGGCAGATCGTAGTTGAACACCACCTCGAGATCGTCGACGTCCAGCCCGCGCGCCGCCACGTCCGTCGCCACCAGGAACTCGAACTTCCGCTCCCGAAACTTTTGCATCACCCGATCACGCTGCGCCTGCGAGATGTCCCCGTGCAGCCGGTCCGTCGCATACCCGCGCGAATGCAGATGTTCCTCGAGATCGTCCACCATCACCTTCGTGCTGCAGAAAATGATCCCGTATCGAAAATCGTGCACGTCGATCAGCCGCGTCAGCGCCTCGATCTTCGACCTCCGGTCCACCTCGAAATACACCTGCTCCACCTGCGGCGCATTCTGCGCCACGGCCTCGATCTTCACCCAGGCCGGATCGCGCGAGTAGCGTTTGATCAGATCCTGGATCGCGCGCGGCATCGTCGCCGAAAAGAAAAACAACTGCCGCGTCTCCGGCACCGCCGAGAGGATCTTCTCGATGTCCTCGCGGAAACCCATGTCCAGCATCCGGTCCGCCTCGTCCAACACCACCGCCTTCAACGTCTCCAGCTTCAGCGTCCCGCGCTCCATGTGATCCATCACGCGCCCCGGCGTGCCGATCACGATCTGCACCCCCGCCGCCAGCGCGCGAAACTGCCGCTCGTAACTCTGCCCGCCATAAATCGGCACACCCGTCACACCGCGTTTGAAGTGCGCGAGCTTCCCCATCTCCTCCGCCACCTGCACCGCCAGCTCGCGCGTCGGACACAACACCAGCGCCTGCACGCCGCGCACCCGCGGGTCCACACTTTCAATCGCAGGAATCCCAAATGCCGCGGTCTTTCCCGAGCCCGTGGACGACAAGCCGACCACATCGCGCCCGCTCATCGCCACCGGAATCACCGCCGTCTGGATCGGCGACGCCTCCTCGAAACCCATCTTGTCCACCGCCTTCAGCATCTCCGCCGAAAGCCCCAATTCCGTGAAACGCCGTTTTTCCATGCTGCAACGTGCAACGTCCTCATCCTCGACGCCAGCTCCTATCTCCACCGCTCATCACGCCATGCAACCGTCCTTAAATCCCCGTTTCCCGGGAGAAATTCCTTTGCTTGCCCTCACGATGACTTTTTATCGCCCGCGGCTGGCGGGTTGGACCCTCTCGGTTGTCGTGATGTCTGCGGGTTCCTCTTATCATCATGCGTCTACTTCGACTCCTCGCCCTCCTTTTCATCTCCGGACAAGTTCTGTCGGCGGCTCCCGTCATCACGGAGTTCATGGCTTCCAATCAGACCACCCTCGCCGACGACGATGGCG
>Ga0065721_10052481_pt1 | contig 11809 bp, 10 predicted proteins | sample Mesricmetagenome_FD_59108 | JGI IMG/M metagenome (GOLD analysis project Ga0065721, IMG submission 59108) | Mesophilic microbial community from rice straw/compost enrichment Sample: eDNA_1 v2 (version 2) | ecosystem: Engineered > Solid waste > Grass > Composting > Bioreactor | place: USA: Davis...
CGCCTGGGGACCACCACGGTCTATGTGACGCATGACCAGGTCGAAGCCATGACCATGGCGGACCGCATCGTAGTCATGCGCGACGGCAACATCGAACAGATCGGCTCGCCCCTCGAGCTCTACGATCAGCCGGCCAACATGTTCGTGGGCGGGTTCATCGGTTCGCCGGCGATGAATTTCCTGGCCGGCAGCGTGGCTGGCGGCGGTTTCCTGCTCGCCGACGGCACCCTGCTGCCGCTGCCGGAAGGGGCGAGCGACCAGGCCGTCCATTACGGCGTGCGGCCCGAGCATCTCAGCCTCGATCCGGAGGGCGTTCCTGCCGAGGTCGTGGTGATCGAGCCCACGGGCGCCGAGACCATGGTGGTGGCGCGCATCGGCGACCAGCAGATCCACGGCATTTTCCGCGAACGGTTGAGCGTGGAGCCGGGCACCCGTATCCGGGTGGCGCCCGATGTGGACAAGATTCACCTGTTCGCCGCCTCGGGCGAGCGACTCGATCCGGTGTGATCGGCGCGGTTGGTTGGCGCCGGGAAACCGGCTAGAGGGGGCCGTGGCGCCGGAACGGGTCCGGCGTCCAGATGGAGAGCACGAAGTGGCAAGGGACGGAGACAAGCCTGATCTGCCCGCGCACGACAAGACGGGACTGACGGAGTTCCTCAAGGGTGTGACGCTCACCCGCAACATGCCGCTGCGGGACCAGATCTATCTGCTGGTCCGCCGCGCTATCGTCACCGGCAAGCTGGCGCCCGGGGCCCCCGTCAACGAGATCGAGATCGCCGAGCGCCTGGGCACGTCGCGCACCCCGGTGCGCGAGGCGGTCAAGAAGGTCGAGGACGAAGGCCTGATCGACGTCAGGGCGCAGGCTGGTACCTTCGTGACCCCGATCAGCAGCAAGCAGGTGCGCGAGGCCTACATCATCCGCATCGCCCTGGAGCGCGAAAGCGTCCGTCAGGCCGCCAGAGTGATTACCGACGAGCAGATCCAGCGGCTGCACGACATCATCGACCTGCATGCGCTTTCGCTCAAGCGGTCCCGCTTCGAGGAGGCGATCGACCACGACGACACCTTCCACCGGCTCATCGCCGAAGTGAACGGCTATGCCATGCTCTGGAAGGTCGTCGACATGACCAAGGCCCAGATGGACCGCTGTCGCCTGCTGTCGCTGCCCTCGCCGGGCGCCGGCGAGACCACCATCGCCCAGCACCGGGCCATAGTGGACGCGCTGGAAGCCCACGACGCCGAGGCCGCCGAAGCGGCGATCAGCACGCATCTGGCGACCTCTCTTGACAACACGCTCAACCTCCTGGACCGGATCGAGACAGAACAGCCGGTCGTCGCCTGAGGCCTATCCGGTATGAAAGACCTCGTCCATGCGCGCCCACCATTCGCCCGGTCGGCGGGTCGCGAAGGGGTGCTGCATTGGTTCGCAGATGCGCCACCAGGCCTGCATGTGCTCATGCTCCGCCATGCGGGCGCTGTCGGCCGCAAAATCGCTTCCCATATATTCCCAATAGGCGAAGAGCAGGTTTTCCGGCTCCTTGAGGAAGATCGAGTAGTTGGCGATGTTGGCGCTGCGAATGGCATCGAGCACTGCGGGCCAGACCGCGGCATGGAGGCGCTTGTATTCCTCGACCACGTCCGGCTTGAGCTGGATGCAGAGCCCCATGCGTTCCATCGGCCGCCTCCTCAATAGGTGGTCCGGCCGCCGGAGAGGTCGAACACGCTCGCTGTGGTGAAGCTGTTCTCCCGGCTCACCAGCCAGGCCACCATCGCCGCCGCCTCCTCCACCTCGAGGAAACGGCCGCGCGGGATACGGGCCAGCATGTAGTCGATGAACTCTGGGGTCAGCGTCTCCAGAATGCGCGTCTTGGCGGTGGCCGGGGTGATGGCGTTGACGGCGATGTCGTAGCCGGCCAGCTCCTTGCCCAGCGACTTGGTGAGCCCGATGACCCCGGCCTTGGCGGCCGAATAGGCGGACAGCTTGGGGTTGCCCTCCTTGCCGGCAACCGAGGAGATGTTGACGATGCGGCCGTAATTGCGCGCCTTCATCGAGGGAATGACCACCTTGTTCACATAGAAGGTGCCGTTTAGGTTGACCTCGACCACCCTGCGCCACTCCTCGATGTCGTAGTCTTCGAGCGTGGCATTGCCGCCCGCGATGCCCGCCGAGTTGACCAGGATCGAAATCGGTCCGGTCTCGGCCTCGACCTCGGCATGGACGCGCTGGAGCGCGGCAAAATCGGTGATGTCGACGACCTTGCCCGATGCCGCCTCGCCCAACGCCCCGCAGGCCGCGCCGATAGCATCGGCGCTCATATCCCACAGGCTGACGCGGGCGCCCGAGGCGATGAGACGACGGGCGATCGCGAGGCCAATGCCCTGCGCGCCGCCCGTTACCACGGCTACCTGACCATCCAGATCGATCCTGTTCACACTGTCCTCCCAAGCGGCTTCGATGATCTTGACCATTGCATTATATTAGTATTCTAATCTGGGAAAGATAAAATCGCTGCCGGGGAGGCAGCGCGCGACCAGATGAGTACCACACCACGTTCCATCCGGCTCGACGCCGAGGACAACATCGTCCTCGCTATCGACGCCATCCCGGCCGGCGAGCAGGTCCACGGCGTCGTGGCGCGTCAGCGCATCCCCCGCGGTCACAAGCTGGCCATCGCTCCGGTCGGCAAGGATGCGCCGATCCGGAAATACGGCCAGGTCATCGGTTTTGCGCGCGAGGACATCGCCGCGGGCGACTGGGTGCACGAGCACAATGTCTATCTGCACGGCTTCAGCCGCGACTACCGGTTCTCCGCGGATGTGCGGCCGACCGTGCCGGCCGCGACACCGCGATTCTTCGAGGGTTTCCACCGTCCCAACGGGCGCTACGGCACCCGTAACTATGTCGCGGTTCTCACCTCGGTGAACTGCTCGGCCAGCGCCAGCCGTTTCATCGTCGAGGAAATCAACCGCTCGGGCATCCTGAACGACTATCCCAACATCGACGGAGCCATCGCCCTGGTGCATGGCACGGGGTGCGGCCTCGATGTGAACGGGGAAGCACATGAGCTGCTGCGGCGGACGCAATGGGGTTACGCTACCAATCCCAATGTGGGCGGCGTGCTGATGGTAGGGCTGGGCTGCGAGGCCTTCCAGATACCGCGCTTCATGAAATTTTACGGCGTGGAGGAGAGCGAGACCTTCCGGACCCTGACGATCCAGGAGACCGGGGGAACGCGCAAGACCGTCGCCGCGGGCGTCGCGGCGATCACCGACATGCTGCCGGTGGTCAATGCGGCCCGGCGCACCACCGCACCGGCCTCCGAACTGGTGCTGGCGCTGCAATGCGGCGGCTCGGACGGCTATTCGGGGTTCACCGCCAATCCGGCGCTCGGCAAGGCGGTGGACCTCCTGGTGGCGCAGGGCGGCACCGCCATTCTTTCCGAGACCCCCGAAATCTACGGCGCCGAGCATCTATTGACCCGGCGCGCCGTCAGCCGGGAGGTCGGAGAGCGCCTGGTCGAGCGCATCGCTTGGTGGGAGCGCTACACCGCCCGCCACGAGATGGAGATGAACAACAACCCTTCCCCCGGCAACAAGCTGGGCGGGTTGACCACCATCTTGGAGAAGTCGCTGGGCGCCGCCGCCAAGGGCGGATCGACCAATCTGGTCGATGTCGTCAACTACGCCGAGCCGGTCACCAGTCGCGGCCTGGTGTTCATGGATACGCCCGGCTACGACCCCGTTTCGGCCACCGGGCAGGTGGCGGGCGGCGCCAATATCCTCGCCTTCACCACCGGGCGCGGCTCCGCCTTCGGCAGCAAGCCCACCCCCTCGGTGAAGCTCGCCTCCAACTCCGTGGTGTTCGAGCAGATGCGCGACGACATGGACATGAACTGTGGCGACATCCTCGATGGGGTGACGCTGGAGGCCAAGGGCGAGGAAATCTTCGAACGCCTGCTTCGCGTCGCCTCCGGCGAAAAGACCAAATCCGAACAACTCGGCTATGGCGACTACGAATTCGTACCCTGGAGCATCGGCGCAACCATGTAGCGCCGACTTCTAAACCACTTACGGAACACGAGATTTACACATTGGAGGAGGCAATGGAGCAAACGTCGAATTGACATATTACACTAATATAATGTAAGGCACTGTCATGGCCGCGGAGGATAAGGCGGCCGCAAGGATCACGAGCCGGCATTGGCCAGAGGAAGCCCGTCCGCCGGTACCCAGGGAGGAGAATATGAAACTGCAACGACTGGCAGGCGCCGCGCTTGCCGCGCTCGGCCTCGGCCTCACCGCTGCACAGGCCCAGCCTGTGGAGCTCACCTTCGCCAATGCCCTGTCCCTGCCGCAGGTGGAGCCCTATCAGCGCGCCGTCGACGAGTTCAACGCCGCCAATCCGGACATCAAGGTGACCATGATCAATGCGCCCTGGTCCGAATATTGGCAGCAGCGCCAGGTGGACACGGCGTCCGGAAAGCTGCCTGACATCTGGCTGTTCGTTCCCGGCTTCGGCGCGCAGTGGCTCTACGGCAACCAGCTGCTGGCGCTCGATCCCTATGTGGACGCCGACCCCACGATCGACCTGCCCGACGCCAACCAGACCATGCTCAAATACCTGACGCTGGACGACAAGCTCTACGGCATCGGCTACGACTTCAACGGGCAGGTGGTGTATTACAATCCCGAGCTGTTCGACGAGGCCGGCGTGCCCTATCCCGAGGAGGGGTGGACCACCGACGATCTCGCTGCCGCGGCCCGCACCATCAGCCAGAATCTCAGTACCGGCGGACGCAAGGTCTGGGGTTTCGCCGGCGGCGGCACGGACTGGGTGCTGGAAGGCTGGTATCGCGGCTTCGGCTCCCGGATGATCACCGATGACGGCGAATTCGGCGCCAACAACGAGGGCGGCATCCAGGCCGTCCAGTTTTTCGCCGACATGATCAGGGACGGCGTGATGCCCATCCCCGACCAGAAGGATCCGAGCGCCCAGGCCCAGTCGCTGTTCATTGGCGGCAATGTCGCCATGGCGCTGGGTGTCGGCCACACCACCTATATCTTCGAGGATGCCGGCGTCGATTTCGGCATTGCCCGGCTGCCGGTCGGCCCCTCGGGCCAGGTGGGCACCGGTCTCGGCGGCGCCTATGTCATCAGCGCCGGCACGCCGCATCCCGACGAGGCCTACAAGTTCCTCGCCTACATCACCAGCGGCCCGGTTCTGGCCAAGGTTGTGACCACCGGCGTGCCCGCCCGCAACTCGGCCTGGGGTCAGCTTTCCGACCGCATGACCGAGTTCGCCGAGAAGGTGCAGGGCTTCGAGCCCTTCAACGCGGTCAAGGGTTCCTTCCAGGTCATGGACATCCAGAAGCGCATTCTGAGCGAGGTCTGGAACGGCACCAAGGACGTGCCCACCGCCATGGCCGAGATCGAGGCGGAGGCCAATGCGGCCCTGGCCGACGCGGCCGCCAATTAGCCGACCTCACGCATCGGTGCCGCCGCCGCGGCGGCACCGCCCTTCTCGACTGGCCGCCTCCGGCGGCGCCCCCCGGCAGAAGGTCCATATCCATGGCAGTGATTACCACAGCAGATGCGGCCGCGACGGTGTCGCCTTCCGGTTCGCGGCGATCCGTTCGGGAGGAATTGGCCGCCTGGCTCTTTCTCCTGCCCTCGATCATCCCCTTCCTGATCTTCACCCTTATCCCCGCCGTGGCGACCTTCGCCCTCAGCTTCTATCGCTGGGATTTTATCTCCCCGCCGCGCTTCGTCGGCCTGGCCAACTGGATCGACCTGTTCTCGGGCGGCGCGGCCGGGCGCAGCGTGATCGTGACGCTGGTGCTGTGCGCCATCACCGTGCCGATCTCGATGGCCATGGGCCTGGCCCTCGCGATCGCGCTCGACCGCATGCCGTTCGGCAAGGTCTTCTTCCGCTCGATCTTCTTCATGCCCATCGTGACCTCCATGGTTGCGATCTCCTTCGTCTTCGGGAACATGTTCGCCACCGAATCCGGGCTCATCAACTACGTCATCGGCGCCATCGGGCTGCCGCAGGTGGCCTGGCTCACCTATCCCACCCAGGCGACGATCTCCGTCTCGATCATGATGATCTGGTCGATGACCGGGCTGTGCATGCTCATCTACCTGGCCGGCCTCCAGCAGATCGATCATTCGCTGGTGGAGGCGGCCCGGCTCGACGGCGCCAGCCGCTGGCAGCTCTTCTACCATGTCATCCGGCCCCTTCTGGGTCGCTCGACGCTGTTCCTGGTCATCACCCAGACCATCCATGCCCTCCAGACCTTCGAGGCGGTGTTCGTGCTCACCGATGGCGGGCCCGGCGACGCCACCACCACCATCGGAATGTACATCTACAAGGCGACCTTCCGGCGCTTCGAGGTGGGCAGCGGCGCTACCGCTTCCATGGCCCTGTTCGCGCTGATGCTGGTGGTGACCATCATCCAGTTGCGCGCGCAAAGGAGGATGCAGCATGTCTAGGAACAAATCCGTCGAGCTCTTGCGCTACGCCTTCACCATCGCCCTGGCCGCCCTCTTTCTGCTGCCGTTCATCTGGATGGCCTCTCAGTCGGTCAAAAGCCTGGGCGACTACTACCGGCTGCCGCCCGAGCTGATCCCCGATCCGATCCGCTGGGACAACTACGCGCGGATCATCAGCAACTACCCCATCATTCCGGCCGCCCTGAACAGCCTGTTCGTCGCCGTGGTGGTGACGCTGATCCAGCTCGTCACCGCCTCCATGGCCGGCTTCGCCTTCGCGACGCTGCGCTTCCGCGGCAGTCGCTTCACCTTTCTGGCGCTCCTGACCCAGACCATGCTGCCGGTGGCCGTCGTGCTCGTCCCGATGTTCCAGGTGGTGCAGTATCTGGGCCTGGTGGGCTCGCTCTGGGGCATGATCCTGCCCTTCGCCTTCACCGCCTACGGCACCTTCCTGCTGACCCAGTATTTCATGGGCATACCGCGCGAGATCTTCGAGGCCGCGAGGGTCGATGGCGCCTCCTATTTCCGCATCTGGTGGCAGGTCTATCTGCCGCTGGCGCCGGCGGGCCTGGCCACGCTGGGCGCGCTCTGCTTCGTCTTCTACTGGAACAGCCTGCTCTGGCCCCTTCTGGTCTCCGGCGGAACCGAGAACCAGACCCTGCCGGTCATGCTGGCGCAGATGATCGGCATCAGCGCCTCGAGCCCGCAGCTGGTCATGGCCGGGGCAGCCTTCGCCGTTTTCGTGCCGCTCTGCCTGTTCCTGGCGCTGCAGCGGTTCTTCGTGGCCGGTGTCACCTCCGGCAGCGTCAAATGATCGGGACCGCACGGTCCCCGAAACCAGACAGGGAGTGAGCAATGTCGAAATATTCGGTGGTCATCGCCGGCTGCGGACCGCGCGGCACCTTTCACGCGGAGGGCTTCACCGCCAATGCCGATCGGTTCGATCTGCGGGCAGTCGCCGACCTCGACGAGGCCCGCGCCCAGGCCATGGCCCAGCGCTTCGGCGTGGACAAGGTCTATAGCGACGTCGATGCCATGCTGGCGGCGGAGAAGCCGGACGTGTTCTGCTTCGCCACCCTGCCGGCCGTCCGCCTGTCGCTGATCGAATTGGGCATCAAGCACAAGGTCAAGGTCATCGCCTTCGAGAAGCCGGTGGCGACCGAACTGCCGGAAGCCAGGGAAATCTTCGACCGCTGCAAGGCGGCCGGCATCAAGCTGATCGTCTCCCACCAGCAGAAATACGGCAAGGCCTGGCACACGGTGAAGGAACTCGTCGACGCCGGCGAGATCGGCGAGGTCACCAAGATCCACGCCACCGCCCGAGCCTGGCTCAGCCAGCTCGGCACCCACATCATGGATTACATGCTCTGGTTCAACAACCGTTCCAGGGTGAAATGGGTGGTCGGCCAAGCCATCGGCACGCGCATGCTGACCGATTCCCACCCCTCCGCCGACTATGTCATCGGCAGCCTCGAATTCGAGAACGGCGTGCGCGGCATCATCGAATGCGGCGCCCATGCGCCCCGTTTCGTGCCCGGCAACAATCCGCTGCTCGACATCAAGTTCTGGACGGACAGCGCCATCACCCTGCACGGCACCCATGGCTATGCGCGGGTGACGACGGGCAATGGCTGGCAGGCCGTGACCAAATCGAGCAAAGGCGAGATGCTGAGCGGGGAAGGGTTCTTCAATCCCTCCTACGAGCAGCCGCTCTATATCCGCGACCTCGCCGACTGGCTTGACGGCAAGCTCGCCACCCACCCCTGCGACGGGGAGATCAGCTATCACGGCTTCGAGGCCGTCATGGCGCTCTATATCTCGGCGCTCGACCGGCGTCGGGTGGAGCTGCCGCTCGACCGCATTCCCCAGGGCTCGCTCATCGCGCGCTTGGGCCAGGAACTTCCCGCAAGCGACGAGTATGTAGGACAATGATCAGACTTGGAGGATATGGCGTTCCGCTCGATCTGGACGATCCGCGCGACATCGCCAGGGCGCATGTGGACTATGGCTACCGTGCAGCCTATTGCCCCAAGGTCGAATTGGCCGACAAGGATCGCATCAAGGCGATCCGCGAGGCTTTCGCTTCGGCCGATGTCGAGATCGCCGAAGTGGCGGCCTGGTGCAACGTTTCGGCGCCCGAGCCGGTCAGGCGCAAGAAGAACCGTGCCTATGTGAAGGAGCGGCTCGCCCTTGCCGACGAGGTCGGCGCGCGCTGCGCCATCACCTATATCGGCTCGCTGGCCGAGGGCGCCGAGTTCCACCCTCATCCCGACAACCTGACGCAGAAGGGTTTCGACGAATTCGTCGAATGCGCCCGCGAGATCATCGACGAGGTGAAGCCCAGGCGGGCCAAGTTCTGTCTCGAGATGATGCAGTGGGAACTGCCCGACAGCCCCGAAGTGCTGCTCGAACTGATCAAGGCCATCGACCGCCCGGCCTTCGCCGCCCATCTCGATCCGGTGAATCTGATCGTCTCGCCCCGCCAGTATTACGACACCACCAGCCTGATCAAACGCTGCTTCGAGCTGCTGGGCCCCTACATCGTCAGCGCCCACGGCAAGGACATCACCTTGGGCGACAAGCTGTCCCTGCATTTGAGCGAGGTGATCCCCGGGCGGGGCAATCTCGACTATCGCACCTATCTCGGCCTGCTCGACGGCACGGGAATCCCCATCATGCTCGAACATCTCGCCGATGCCGACTATCCGGAGGCCCGCGACCATCTCAAGAACACCGGCAAGGCCCTCGGCATCGACATCTGAGGCATTCTCCAAGGCCGATCCAGCATCCGGGGCATCGAGGATTCGACGCTCCGGATGCTTGCTTTTGGCGGAAGGGGGGGCGAGCCGCAGCCAAGCCTTGTGCGATCCAATATGCTATAATATTAATAGACATAATAGATAACTTGGTCCGGACCCGGATGGCAGCGGTCCGGTTCCATCGATTCCCGAAACTGCCGCCCCCCACCCGATCTTGGAGAAGCCCATGTCCACCGAGCTTTTGCGGCGTTCGGATTTTCCCCAATCGGGTGCCGCGGCGCGGACGCGCGAGGACATTCTGGCGGATTTGCCCGCCATCACTGCCAGGGTTGCCGAAGGCGCCGCCGAACGCGAGCTCGAGGGCCGGCTGCCGCATGAGCTGTTCCAGTTCCTGCGCACCACGGGGCTGACCTGGCTGCGCGTGCCGAAAAGCCTGGGCGGCCCGGGCGGGAGCCTTTCCGATCAGGTCGAGGTGACCTGCGCGCTCGCCGCTGCCGATTCGGGTATCGCCCATGCGTTGCGCGGGCATTTCGGCTTCCTCGAATCGCTGGCCCTCGATCCGGAGGGGGAGACAAGCCGTCGTTTCGCCGCCGAGGTGCTGGCCGGCAAGCTGTTCGGCGGCGCTCATATGGAGGTCGGCACGCCGCGCCCCAACATGATCCGCACCACGCTGCGCCGGGAAGGGGACCACTACCGCCTCAGCGGCCAGAAATACTATGCCACCGGCGCGATCTTCGCCGACTATACCAGCTTCAGCGCCGTGGACGAGGAGGGGAACCCCACCGGCGTCATGGTCCCCGCCGACCGCGAGGGGGTGGAGATCCGCGACGATTGGGACGGCATGGGCCAGCGGCTCAGCGCCAGCGGCAGCGTCTTTCTCGACAATGTGCGCATCGAGCCCGATGAGCTCAACGTCATCCGCACGGCCGCAGGTCCCTATGCTCGCCGTCACAATGCCGCGCGGGCTCAGCTCCATCTGATGGCCGTGGTGGCCGGCATCGTGCGCAACGTGCTGGCCGATGCGGTGAGCTACGTGCAGGGCCAGGCCCGCTCGGCCAAGCATTCGGCCTCCGAGACGGCTCGCGGCGATCATTTCGTGCAGCTGGCGGTGGGCGAGATCGCCGCCGCTTCCCACACCATCGACACGCTGATCGCCGAGACGGCGCGGCGGCTCGATGCCTCGGCCGCCGCCATCGTGGCCAGGGCGCCCGATGTCGACGAGGTGGTGCTGGCCGCCCAGCTCGCCAATTCCAAGGGCCAGATCATGATCGGGCGGCTGGCGCTGCGGGCCGCGGAGCAACTCTTCGATACCGGCGGCGGCTCCGCCACCTCCCGCAAGCGCAATTTCGACCGGCACTGGCGCAATGTCCGCACCCTGTGCAACCATAATCCCGCCCTGCTGCGCGGGCGCGTGCTGGGCGACTACTACCTCAACGGCACTCGCGACGATTTCGACGAGGGAAGGGTGTTTTAGCCCTTTTCGGCGCGGCTATCCGCTGACAAGTCGTAGACGGCCGCGAGTCAGGCCGTGGCGGAGACGGCGTCGCCCACCAGCCGGCGCAGGGCGAAGATGCCGCTGTCGGCATGGCGGCTGGGATGCACGCGATTGGTCAGCAGCGACCAGGCCCGTCCCCTGTCGAAATCGAGCCACAGGCCCGTGCCGGTGAAGCCGGTATGGCCGATGGTCGCGGCGCCCGCCCCGTCCCCGCCGGACCAGCCGATATGGGGCCGCTCCCAGCCATGGGTGCGGGTCGGCGAGAGGGGCTGGCGCATCAGCCCGACGATGGGGTCGCCGGTCCTGCCCTTGCGCAACCAGTCCTCGGCCTGGTCGAGAATGGCCTCGATGGTGCCGAACAGGCCGGCATTGCCGGCGCCGGCCAGGGCCGCGCAATTCTCGTCATGCACCTCGCCGCAGAGGATGCGCTGCCGCCAGGCGCAGTATTCGGTGGCGGCCGCCATCTCCGGCGGGGCGGAAAAGCCGAATCCCGGGCCCGGGTCCTGCTCGCGAAGGGGCCTGCCTTCGATCCGCTCGAGCGCGATGCCGAGCAGGATGAAGTTGATGTCCGAATAGCTGGAAGGTCCCGCCGGCCAGGACCGCTGCAGAATGAAGTGGCGCAGCAGGTGCGGATCGCCGCCATAAGTGAAGATCGGCTCGACGGCGGGAAAGGGGGTCTGGTGCCCCAGGCACTGGCGAAAGGTGACCTTCCGCTCCCAGGCGTTGAGGTCGTACTGGCGCAGATCGGGAATGGTGGAGGCGAGCGGGGCATCGAGCTCGATGCGGCCGGCGGCTGCCAGCGCCAGGATGCGCGGCGTGGTGAAGAGCACCTTGGTCAGCGAGGCCAGGTCGAACCAGGTGTCGAGCCGCATCGGCCGGCTCTCGGGAAGGCGCGCCGCCAGCCCGGTTGCCGCGCGGATACGCCCATGCTCGAGATCGACCATGCCGAGCACCCCGCCCGGAATGCGGCCCGCCTCGATGAACTGGTGCACCGGCGCGAAGGCGCGGTCGAACACCTGCCGCAGGCCGGCGTCGCAGTCCTGGCCGAGGCTGACGGGCAGGC
>Ga0065721_10052484_pt1 | contig 11809 bp, 9 predicted proteins | sample Mesricmetagenome_FD_59108 | JGI IMG/M metagenome (GOLD analysis project Ga0065721, IMG submission 59108) | Mesophilic microbial community from rice straw/compost enrichment Sample: eDNA_1 v2 (version 2) | ecosystem: Engineered > Solid waste > Grass > Composting > Bioreactor | place: USA: Davis...
GACCTGCGAAGCTACTCGAAAATGGGAAAAGAGCAAAATAACGGTCTATTCCGTATCTTTTCACCTTAACAACCCATATATGAAAAAGTTTTTTAGAGTATTGATTTCCATCCTGCTACTGGCGGTGATAGCCTTCAGCATGTATGCGGTGGTATCGGGAAAGCTCTATTTGTTCAAGGCCGTATGGTACAACTTTGCAGGCATAGATGATTACAAAATATTTTCCAATAATACCGTGGTTACCGGCACGCCGCAGCCCTGGCATATGCACTGGGATTATAATAAAAAAGAAATGCCCGCCGATTTCAAAACCCTGCTGGAAGAACTGGAAACCGTAGCCCTGCTGGCGGTGAAAAACGATTCCATCATTTTTGAAAAATACTGGGACGGCTACAGCGATTCCTCGCTCTCAGGCTCCTTTTCGGTGGCCAAAAGCATAACCAGCCTGCTGGTGGGGGCAGCTCTGAAAGAGGGCAAAATTCATTCCCTGCAGGATCCTGTAGGTAAATATTTATATGAATTTAAAAAAGGAGAGAAGGCCAAAGTAAAGATCATTGACCTGCTTACCATGAGCAGCGGCAGCAATTGGGATGAAGCCTATGCCAATCCCTTTTCGGTAACCACCGAATTGTATTACGGCACCGATGCCGCTAAAGTAGCTACCGGCGTATCCATCATACATCAACCCGGCACCCTGCATGCCTATAAATCGGGCGATACCCAATTGCTGGGCCTGGTGCTGGAAAAGGCCACCGGCAAAAGTCTGGCGGCCTATGCCAGTGAAAAGCTCTGGCAACCCATGGGCGCTGAACATGCCGCGTTGTGGAGTACCGATCATATAGGGGGTATTGAAAAAGCCTATTGCTGTTTTAATTCCAATGCGCGCGATTTTGCCCGCATTGGGCGAATGATGCTGGACAGCGGGCGGTGGAAGGGGAATGCAATAATTCCGTTGCATTACTGGCAGGCTTCTATTAAGCCATGTATGATACCGGATGCCGGGGGCAGACCTTGTGATTATTATGGGTACCAGTGGTGGATTATTCCCGGCAGGAAGGAAATTTTTTATGCAAGGGGCATACTGGGGCAATATATTATTTGTATTCCTTCGAAGAAGACGGTGGTGGTGCGGTTGGGGAGGAAGAGGTCATCGGAGCAAATTGATAACGCACCGGCTGAAGTAACGGCTTTGATCAATTGGGCATATACGCTTTAGCGTATGGGCGCCGCTCCCAATCCCCAGATCACAGGCCACCCCGGGTCCGGCGATTTCGTAGTTGTTGCTTCGCAACAACTTCCTACATTTGCGCCATGAAACTGGATCTCCTCGCCATTGGCGTTCATCCCGACGATGTAGAACTCAGCTGCTCTGGCACCATTATCAACGAAGTAAAACGTGGAAAAAAAGCCGGCATCATCGACCTCACACAGGGTGAACTAGGCACCCGCGGCACCATCCAGACCCGTTACGCCGAAGCGGCCAAAGCCGCCGAAATTTTGGGCGTATCTGTACGCGAAAACCTGAAAATGCGCGACGGCTTTTTTCGCAACGACGAAGAACACCAGCTACAGCTCATCCAGGCCATTCGCACCTACCAGCCCGAAGTAGTGCTGGCCAATGCCCTGCAGGACCGCCATCCCGACCATGGCCGCGCCGGCCACCTGATTGCCACAGCCTGCTTTTTATCAGGGCTGGCTAAAATAGAAACCAAAGACAAAAACGGGCAGCCGCAAGCTAAATGGCGCCCCAAATACATATTGCATTACCTGCAGGACTGGTACCACGAGCCCGACCTGCTCATCGACATCTCCGATGTATTTGAACAGCGCATGGAGGCGGTAAAAGCCTATACCACCCAGTTTTTCAACCAGGAAAGCGGCCATGAAGGTCCGCAAACCTATATTTCCACCCCCGATTTCCTGGACAGTGTAGTGGGCCGCGCCCGCATGATGGGCAAACGTATAGGCGTAAAATATGCCGAAGGATTTATTAGCGAAAAAAAGATAGGAATCAGGAACCTTGACGCGTTGTTGCTTGTTGAAACATAGTGCAAGCAACGATGGGCGCTCATTTTCCATCTAAGGGGTCTTCATAACTTTGCACTTCATTCGAACTGATAAAAATATGACAAAAGTAAAAGTAGGGCTGGTGCAGATGAGTTGCACAAACGACAAGGAAGCAAACCTGCAAAAAGCGATCGCCAAAGTAAGGGATGCCGCCGCCAAAGGCGCCCAGGTAGTTTGCCTGCAGGAATTGTTCACCTCGCTGTATTTCTGCGATGTGGAAGATTACGAGAACTTTAAGTTGGCCGAACCCATTCCCGGTCCTTCTACGGAAGCGCTGGGCAAAGTGGCTGCCGAAACCGGCGTGGTAATCGTGGCTTCTTTGTTTGAAAAACGTACACAGGGCATTTATCACAATACCACTGCTGTACTGGATGCCGACGGCAGCTACCTGGGCAAATACCGCAAAATGCATATCCCGGATGACCCCGCGTACTACGAAAAATTCTATTTCACCCCCGGCGACCTGGGTTATAAAGTATTCAAAACAAAATTCGCCACCATTGGCGTACTCATATGCTGGGACCAATGGTATCCCGAAGCGGCCCGCATTACCTCGCTTATGGGTGCAGAAATATTGTTTTATCCCACGGCTATTGGCTGGGCCACCTCGCAGGACGAAGCCACTAATACCGAGCAATACAATGCCTGGCAAACCATCCAGCGCAGCCATGCCGTGGCCAATGGCGTGCACGTGGTGAGTGTGAACAGGGTAGGGCTGGAACAAAACGGCGCCATGAAATTCTGGGGCGGCTCTTTTGTGGCCAATCCATTTGGCACCATCCTGTACCAGGCCCCGCACGATAAGGAAGAAGTGCATGTTATGGAACTGGATACCGATGCAAGCGACCGGTACCGCAGCCACTGGCCTTTCCTGCGCGACCGCCGCATCGATTCCTATCAGCCAATTACTAAACGCTTTATAGACGAATAGTCATAATATACATGTTGAATACCTTTCCTGATTCACCCACTCCCAAACAGCTGGGCTACTATTTCCCTGCCGAGTTTACGCCGCATGCCGCCACCTGGTTAAGCTGGCCGCATAAAGAAGCCAGCTGGCCGGGAAAGATACATACCATTTATCCCCATTACAGCCGCTTTGTTAAAGAATTGACGCTGGGCGAAAAAGTATGCATCAACGTGAACGATGAGCACATGAAGGCCTTTGCCATGAAATGTCTTACTGAAGCAGTTGTTGATCTTGGCCAGGTGCAGTTCTTTCTGCATCCCACCAACGATGCCTGGTGCCGCGATCATGGTCCGGCTTTTTTGCTCAACCATCACGAACCTAAAAAAGCCATCGTAGACTGGGGTTACAATGCGTGGGGCAATAAATACCCGCCCTACGACCTGGACGATGTAATTCCCACGCTGATAGCAAAACATTATGACATCCCTGTATTTAACCCGGGTATTGTTATGGAAGGCGGTTCGGTTGAATTCAATGGTAAGGGAACCTTGCTTACATCTACTGCCTGTTTGTTAAATCCTAACCGCAACCCGCACCTGAACCAGGCACAGATAGAAGATTACCTGGTGAATTATTATGGTGTGGATCAAATATTATGGGTAGATGAAGGCATTGTTGGCGATGATACCGACGGGCATATAGACGATACCGTACGCTTTGTAAATGAAGATACCGTGCTGACTGTGGTGGAAGAGAACAAACAGGATGAGAATTATGAACTGTTGCAGCACAATTTGAAACAGTTGAAGCAAATGCGTTTGCTGAATGGCCAACAGTTGAATATTGTGGAACTACCCATGCCCGATGCCGTGGTGTATGAAGCGCAGCGGTTGCCGGCCAGTTATGCGAATTTTTACATTGCCAACAAGTCGGTGATTGTGCCGGTGTTTAATTGCGACAAAGACGACAAGGCGCTGCAAATTATTCAGGATTGTTTTCCCGATAGAAAAGTAGTGGGTATTGAATCAACTGATATCATTTGGGGGTTGGGAAGTTTTCACTGTCTCAGCCAGCAGGAACCTGCCTAAGTGCTGCCAGCTGCCCCCTCAGCAAACAGCGCAAAAAAAGCCGGCTCCCGTTGAAGCCGGCCGTCCTTTAACAACCCTAAATCTCCATAAAAAATTAAACAATATTTTCAAGGTATTTATATCCCGATCCCGTATTCAACATCAACACGGTATCGGTATTGTGCACTACGCTGCTCTCCACTAACTGTAATAACGCCTTCCACAAAGCCCCTCCCTCCGGCGCCACCAGCAATCCTTCTTCCCGCGCTATTTCCCTTACACCCTCCAGCATATCTTCATCGGTCACCGCCACGGGCATACCTTTCGATTCATGCAGTACCTCCAGTATCATATCCTCCGCAAAAGGATTCGGCACAGCCAGTCCATTGGCAATAGATGGTTTGCCCACATAATTTTTGGCATGTGGCTGCACACCCCGCCAGGTTTGCACTATTGGCTGGCAGTTCCCGGCCTGCACGGCAATCATACGCGGCAGCCTTTCACCTATCCAGCCCATTTGCTGCAATTCATAAAATGCCTTCCACATTCCTATTAAACCGGTGCCGCCACCAGTGGGGTAGAGAATCACATCGGGCAGCACCCAGTTGAATTGCTCGGCTATTTCATAACCCATGGTCTTTTTACCCTCCAGCCGGTAAGGCTCTTTCATGGTGCTGATATCAAAACAATCGATGGATTCTTTCAGTTGCGCCACTTTGCGCGCACAATCACTGATCAACCCGTCTACCAGCTCCAGCCTGGCGCCATACAATTCACATTCGTCTTTAAAAACCTGCGGCGTATGCCGGGGCATCACTACGATGGATTGCATGCCCGCAGCAGCGCAGTAGGCCGCCAGGGCGCCACCGGCATTGCCCGCCGTAGGTATGATACAGGTTTGCACGCCTAATTCTTTTGCTTTGGAAACGGCTGCGCTTAAACCCCTGGCCTTAAATGAACCGGTTGGGTTCTGCGATTCATCTTTCATGTACAGGTGCGGAAGGCCATACCGGGTGCGTAACCGTTTCAATGGCAATATGGGTGTCATGCCTTCACCAAGGCTAACAATATGCTGTTCTTCAAATACTGGTAATACTTCTTTGTAGCGCCACATGGTGGCCGGCCTGTGCAACAATGTCGACTTGGTAAAATCAACAGGCCAGTAGTAATGCGCTACCAGCGGTTGGCGGCAGCAGGTGGCGAATGTTTGTAAACGATAGATGCTATAGGCCTGTCCACACTGCGGGCACTCCAGTTGCGATAAAGAAGTAAGTTGTTGTACGGTTCTCATTGTAATATGACACCCTACCGGTGCCCGGCCGCTGCAAGCGTAATGATACCGTTTACTTATACGCTATAACTTTTTGTTATAGTGACTAATTGCCAGTTTGATAAACAGGTGATTGATGCGGTCGGCTTCCGAACCGCGGCGTTGCACAAAATAAAAGGCGCGGTGAATTTGCAAACCGGGTATCGTAAGGCGAACCAGTTCACCGTTCTTTAATTGCCGCGCTACGGAGCGCAGGGGCAAAAATCCCAGGCATACATCATCGAGCAGGAAATTTTTCAGGGCTTCGGTGCCGCCCAGCACGATCTTTTGTTTGATATCGGCAATGTTGACCTTGCATTTTTGCAGTGCTTCGGTTACGGCGGCCAGTGTGCCCGATCCTCTTTCGCGCAGGGCCACGGGGATATTTTTCAGTTCTTCGGGTGTAATGGATTTTTTCTTTACCAGGTCGCTTTTGGCGCTGCAAACGGGTATCACTTCATCGGTTAAAAAGAACTGGTATTTTACAGAAGTGATATTATTCTTGCCTTCCATAATGGCCAGATCAATTTCGTGATCGAGCAGGGCCTTTAGAATATTTTCCGAATTGCGGTTCACCAGTTTCAGTTCAATATTGGGGTATTGCTGGTGAAAGGCCGAAAATACCGGCGGTATCACATACAACGATATGGTGGTGCTGGTGCCCAGTATCAACGAACCCTTGGCCTGGTGCAGGTTTTTTTGTTTGGTGATATCAAATTCAAGCTGTCTTTGCAGTTCACGCCCTTTCACTACATGCTGCAGCAAAATCTTTCCTTCGGCAGTAAGCGAAACCGAGTGGCCCTTGCGTTCAAAGAGACTTACCTTATAATATTTTTCCAGCGATTGTATGTGTTTGGTAATGGCGGGCTGGCTGATGTACAGCGCATCAGCGGCTTTGGAAAAGCTGAGTTGGGTGGCTACTTCAAAAAATACTTCGTGGCTGTAACTAAGCATACTTAAAATTAAGCATAAAATAAGCCCCGGGCGCAGCCTCCCACCATGCAAAAAAGCCCATCGGCCATGGCGGATGGGCTTTTTTGCGTCGGCGTTTGATTACTTTGGGGTCAATTACTCGCGTATGGCCACAATAGGTATATGGCTATGATACGCCAATTTCTTGGTATGGCTTGTCTTGAACAATCCACTCAAAAAGCTCTGGCTTCTCGGAATGATCACAATCAAATCGATATTATGGTCAGCAGTAAACTGGCTGATGGCATCAAAAAAGTCATACTGCCGTATAAAATAAAACTCCGGCTTATAAGCCTCCAGCATCTTTTCCAGCTTTCTTCTTTCTGCCTTGTATTCATCGGTCAGCTCCACATAGTGCTCGTGGTCTACATTCACAATATGCAATGCAGGTTTGAACATATCCAGCGTGGCCTTCAGCGGTGCCAATGGTATGGTGGTATCCACATCCTTGAAATCACTGGCCAGCACCACGTTATTGATAGCGCGGTATTTGGCATCGGGCGGTATGATGAGTACGGGACAAACACTTTCACGCGCCATATCCAGGGTATTGCTTCCCATAAATATCTGCTCCAGCCGGGTGGCGCCTGTAATTCCCATCACCACCAGGTCAATGGCATGGTGACGCACATAGCGTTGCAGGGTATCTACCAGCGAAGAACCTTTTTCAGTAGCACATTCAACAGGTACTTTGCCGGGCGCCAGCTCTTCTTTCATATGTAAAAGGGCATTGTACAAAATGGCTCCACGGTCATTATCGTCTTCAGTAAGCGGCGAACCGTCTGAACCGCCGGTGATCTTATCCGAAACATGAATTAAAATCACTTTGGCATTCTGCATATCGGCTGCCATTTGCAGGGCAAACCGGGCGGCATTTTTCGAAGTGTCAGAGAAGTCAGTGGGAACGAGCAATTTCTTCATGCTTAGTTGGTTTTATGGAAAGATACAAATTATACTATATAAATCAACGCAGAGTATCAATCGTTTGCATAAATATTCAGGTCATGTCTCAAATAAAATTCTATTTTTATTTGCATGAAACACTTGTCACTGTTACTGGCCGGTTTATGGATAGCTATCATATCCGTTGCCCAATCCGCCAATGAGATTGCGCTGATACCGCAACCGGTATCGTTGCATAAAAAAGATACCCGTTTTACATTGAATGCGCAAACCCGCGTTGTTGCCTTTCAGAATGCCGATGTGCAAAGGGTCGCAGGCTTTTTTACCAGCCAGGTAAAAAAAGCTACGGGCTTTTCGCTGGCATCACAAACGCCGGGCGGCGCCAAAACCAATACCATTAGCTTTACGCTCAATAGCCGCCCCAATAACCAACTGGGTAGCGAAGGCTATACCATAGATGTTTCCGCAAACGGCATACAGGTACAGGCCAACCAGCCCGCCGGTTTGTTTTATGGTATGCAAACCCTGTTACAACTGTTCCCGAAAGAAGTGGAGAGCAGCGAGCCGGTAAAGAAAACCAGCTGGACGGTGCCCGGCGTGCAGATCACCGACTACCCGCGTTTTGCCTGGCGCGGCCTCATGTTCGATGTATCGCGGCACTTTTTTACCAAAGAGGAAGTAAAACAGTTCATCGATCATATGGTGCGCTATAAATACAATATGCTGCACCTGCACCTTACCGACGACCAGGGCTGGCGACTGGAAATAAAATCCCTGCCCAAACTTACCGAAGTGGGCGCCTGGCGGGTAGACAAAACCGGCCAGTTCGGCACCTTCTCCAAACCCGAACCCGATGAACCCAGAACCTATGGCGGTTTTTATACGCACGACGATATCAAAGAGATACTGAAATACGCTGCAGACCGCTTTGTATCCATCATGCCCGAAATAGATGTGCCGGGGCACAGCATGGCCTTTGTGGCCAGCTATCCCGAAGTGAGCTGCACACCGGGCGAAAAGCGGGTGAATTCAGGCGAGAAATTTATGCATTGGGGCGATACCGGTTTTTATGCCCTGGAAGATAATACGCTTTGCCCCGCTAATGAACAGGTATACGAATACCTGGACAAGGTATTTACCGAAGTAGCCCAACTATTTCCATTTGAATACATTCACATGGGTGGCGACGAATGCGCCAAAAATTTCTGGGAGAAAAGCGATGCGGTAAAACAATTGATGCAGCGCGAAAGGCTGAAAGATATGCACGAGGTGCAAAGTTATTTTGTAAAACGCGTGGCAAAGATCATCGAGTCGAAAGGCAAGAAAATGATCGGCTGGGACGAGATACTGGAAGGCGGCCTGGCGCCCAACGCCGCGGTCATGAGCTGGCGTGGCTCGAAAGGCGGTAAACAGGCGGCTGACATGAAACACGAAGTGGTTATGAGCCCCAATTCTCATACCTATATCGACCTCATGCAGGGCGATCCCGCTATTGAACCACCCGTTTACAGCAGCGTACGTCTGAAAAAAAGCTACGAATTTGAGCCCATTCCCGATGGCGTGGATCCCAAATACATCAAAGGCGGACAGGCCAATTTATGGACCGAACAGATCTATAACATGCGCCATGCACAGTATATGACCTGGCCCCGGGCTTTTGCCGTGGCCGAATCCGTTTGGTCGCCCAAAGAAAAGAAAAACTGGACCGATTTCATTCGCCGCGTGGAAAACCACTTCGAGCGTTTTGATGTGGCTGAGATTAAATACGCCCCCAGCATGTACGAACCTATTTTTACCATTGGCAAAGCGGGCGAGCAGCTGAAAGTGGAGATGAGCACCGAGGTAGGGGGCCTGGATATCTATTACAGCTTCGACAATTCTTTCCCCGACCGTTTCTATCCCAAATACACCCAACCCCTGATAGTACCCAAAGATGCCGTGAACCTGAAAGTGGTTACTTACCGGGGTAAGCAGCAGGTAGGCAGGCACATTACGCTGCCGGTAGAGGAGATCAGGAAGCGAGCGGAGAAAAAGAAGAAATAGTAATAAGAAAATAAAAATGAGAAAAAAGGAATGAGAAAGCAGGGCGGCTCCGCTTTCTCATTCCTTATTTTTATTCCTCCTTTCTCATTTTAAAAGAAAAAGGAACGCCTGCTGTACATTTTAATCCTTCACTGGTACTTGGGCGTTCCCTGGCAAGTGGAAATATCAGGAAATGATTTTGGACTTATTTTCTTTCGTAAAATACATGTTACCAACTAATTGGCAAATTCCTTAAAAATTTTAATTTAAATAATATCTAGTACGCTGATACTATGTGCGTTTTGTATGCGGTCAATAATCATTTTATAAAACCGGCCTTATCATTTCTTTAACATTTCATACGTGCAACGAACCTGTACAGGCACTTGTCAAAAATGAAGTTGAAAGCTACGCCCTGTACAAACAGTTTTTGCCTCATTGAACAGGGTTTAGGGTTTAATCAATCACTTCGACAAGGTCTCCTGCGCAAGCGGGGGACCTTTGTTTTTGTAGAAAATTCGCAACAGTTTGTTGCTCAATATCAAATACAGTGTTCCTTTATCAATTCCTTAACAGGATTTTCACGCTGTAAACGCCCTCAGGCACAAATAATGTTTATTAATAGGGCAGAGAAGCAACCACAAAAAGAAACATTATGACAGTTAGACTGCGTTACTTACCGCTGCTGCTGGTGAGTGGGGTATTGCTTGTAACAGCCTGCTTTAAAGAAGAAAGTTTTGAAGGCGGGAAAGACCATGGCGATCTGCGTATCAGGGAATACCCCCTGGGAATTGTAGGTGATTCAGGAACGATTGGCACCATTACCATCGCCGAAAACGCCGACAGCTCTTTCAACATTCTGGTAACCATGAACAGCTCCATACAGGATACCGTGCATGTACTGCACCTGCATAATGGCACTATGGAGAATCCCGGGCCAATTGCCTACGACCTGACCAGCGTAAAAGGCACCGGGGGTGTTGTTCAAAGCGTTACCACCAATATTACCGAGATCGTGTTCCCGGATAACACACAACGTAAAGTGACCTGGGACGATATTATAAACTTCACAGGGTATGTAGATGTGCATTACAGCGCCTTACAACCCAATGTGCTGGTAGCACAGGGGAAAATTGGAAATTAATTTGAATTAGGTAAGTTAAGGGGTATTATCATCACAAAAAGGCCTCCGCGGTGCGGAGGCTTTTTGTGATGATGAAGTAGGATGTATGAAGCACGAGGTAGGATGATTCCTGTATTTTCCTACTTCTTACTTCCTACTTCATTTATGCCATCTTCTTCTTCAGATTGCTATCTATTGCATCCAGGAATTCCTCTGTATACAGATAGTGTTTCCCATGCTCTACTTTATTTCCATGAATACAAATGGCCAGGTCTTTAGTCATTTTTCCACTTTCGACTGTTTCTATACAAGTAGATTCTAATTTGCTGGCAAAATCGATCAGTTCCTGATTGCCATCCAGTTTGCCCCGGAAGGCCAGACCGCGGGTCCAGGCAAAGATGGATGCAATGGGGTTGGTACTGGTAGGTTTGCCGGCCTGGTGATCGCGATAGTGGCGGGTTACCGTGCCGTGGGCGGCTTCGGCCTCCATGGTTTTGCCGTCGGGCGTAACCAGCACAGAGGTCATTAAGCCAAGTGAACCAAAGCCTTGTGCTACGGAATCGCTTTGTACGTCGCCATCGTAGTTCTTACAGGCCCAAACGAAATTGCCATTCCATTTCAATGCGCTGGCTACCATGTCGTCGATGAGGCGATGCTCGTATACGATACCGGCCTGCTGGAAAGATTGTTTAAATTCGTTTTCGTAGATTTCTGCGAAAATATCTTTAAAACGGCCATCGTATTTTTTAAGGATGGTGTTTTTGGTACTTAAATAAAGCGGCCATTTTTTATTCAGGGCCATGTTAAAACAGCTACGGGCAAAACCTCTGATACTATCGTCGGTATTGTACATGGTCAGCGCTACGCCGTCACCTTTAAAATTGAAAACTTCAAATGTTTGCGGTTCGCCACCATCTTCAGGGGTGAAAGTCATGGTAAGTTTGCCTTTTCCTTTGATCACAGTGTCTGATGCGCGGTACTGATCACCAAAAGCATGGCGGCCTACAATGATAGGAGCTGTCCAGTTGGAAACCAGCCGGGGAATATTCTGTATTACGATGGGCTCGCGGAATACGGTGCCGTCCAGAATATTGCGGATAGTGCCATTGGGGCTTTTCCACATCTGTTTCAGGTTAAATTCTTTCACCCTGGCTTCGTCGGGTGTAATGGTGGCGCATTTGATACCCACGCCATATTGTTTAATGGCATTGGCAGCATCAATGGTAACCTGGTCGTTGGTCTGGTCGCGATATTCAATGCCCAGGTCATAGTATTTGATATCGAGTTCCAGGTACGGAAGGATCAACTTATCCTTGATAAATTTCCAGATAATGCGTGTCATTTCATCGCCATCCAGTTCAACGACAGGATTCTGTACTTTGATTTTTTTTGCCATGGTTGCGTGGTTTTTAGCCTTCAAAATTGGCTGCAAACCT
>Ga0065721_10010315_pt1 | contig 11804 bp, 10 predicted proteins | sample Mesricmetagenome_FD_59108 | JGI IMG/M metagenome (GOLD analysis project Ga0065721, IMG submission 59108) | Mesophilic microbial community from rice straw/compost enrichment Sample: eDNA_1 v2 (version 2) | ecosystem: Engineered > Solid waste > Grass > Composting > Bioreactor | place: USA: Davis...
GGTATGGACGAAGAGACGCTTGCGCGTGCGGCCGAGCCCTTCTTCACCACCAAGGGGCTCGGCAAGGGAACGGGTCTCGGACTCTCGATGGTCCACGGGCTGGCTGCCCAGTCAGGGGGAATTCTGCAGCTTCACAGCACCCCTGGCGAAGGGACCACGGCAGAGCTTTGGCTGCCCGTCGCCAAGGATGACGTTTCCGAGCAGGCCGGGGAGCAATCTGCTTGGAGCGTTTCCACGGAGGCCGAGGCTGCCGCCTCCCTGCGGATACTGGTGGTGGACGACGATGTCCTTGTCTGCATGGGCACGGTCGACATGCTGGAAGACCTTGGCCACAGGGTCACGGAAGCCAATTCCGGGCAGGCGGCCCTGGAAATCGTGAACTCAGGGCAGAGTTTCGATCTGGTTATCACCGACCACGCCATGCCCAGAATGTCGGGAGCCGATCTTGCCCGCTCGTTGCTTAGCGCCAATCCGGGACAGCCAATCATTTTGGCATCCGGCTATGCCGAGCTTCCGGATGGCGCATCGGTCGGAGCCCTGTCGCGGCTCGTCAAGCCGTTTACGCAAGAGCAGTTGGGACAGGCGATATCCATGGCGATCAGCAGGGACGCTACGGCATCCGCCCACGCTTCGCTTCAAAGAAACGGGACAATGTGACCGCGTCCGCGGCCTCGGATCAGGCCTAATCCTTGGCAGTCTCAGCCAAGTCCGATAGGCCCTTGATATCGCGGACGAGGAGCTTCTGGCGCCCGCCTTCCACAAGCCCCTTGCTTTCCCAGGCGCTTAGGATCCGTGAAACGGTATGGAGCGTCGTTCCCGTCATCTCGGCGATGTCCTGGCGCGAAATCGGGAAGTCGATCCTTACGCCTGAGCCCTCGGCCTTGCCAGCCTGCTTCGTCAGACGGAGCACCGCGTGGGCAACGCGCCGCTCCACTTCCTCGGTCGACATCTCACGAATTCGGGTATGGGCCTCCTCGAGACGCTGACCGATCGTGTGCATTGCCGAGACGGCAAGGCGCGGATGGTGGTCGATGAACTCTGGCCAGAGATGCGTCGGCCAACTGAGTGCAACGCTTTCAGCGGCGGCAATCGCCGTTCCCGGGTAGTCTGCTCGCTGCAGCGCCTTCGCGAAACCGAAGAGATCCCCGGGATGGACTACGCGGACGATGATCTGCTGGCCGCTCGTTGTCACCTGCGTGACCTTGAGGCGCCCATGGAGAAGTAGGAAGAAATGCGTCGCCGCTGCCCCTTGCTCGAAAACGGCTTCGCCGGGTGGGACGCGCCGCGAGGTGGAATGCGCCAGCAGCTTTTCCAGGCTTTCGTCGCTCATCTTGTCGAACAGCGGGAATGCCCGGACCAGGCTCTTGTCGATCTTCACTCTGTCACTCTCCGATATCGCGGTGCAGGATACATGATCACTGCCGCTGTCGGAAGAGGCGAGGCCAGACGGCGCCCGACTAACCTGCCAGGCCCTTCGCGCGAATCATCTGCAGGACCGGGGCATACCACGCCGCCGACTTCACCAGCCGGAAGCCTAGATTGTCCGGCGGCGTCCCCACCGAACAACCGCCGCCGCGAGGGTCGCGGATGAAGCTGCTGGTCGGCGAACGATGTGGTCCGACTGCCACGTTGACGCCGCAGATGGTCTCCACGCCCTTCTGGGTCCCGTTGTCATAGAGGTTGACCCGTCTGTGGCAGGTGCTCGTCCATTCCCAGACGTTTCCACCGAAATCGGCAAGGCCGAACTCGTTCTCCCCGAAGCTGCCGATAGGCTGCGGTGCCGGATTTCGCTTCGATCTCGACGCGGCTTCACGTTCGTAGTCGGCGATCCATTTCAGGGCCGGGTTCTTGTTGTCTGGATCGAGCCCGGAGGCATCGTCGGGAAAGCTCTTGCCGGCGGCAAACGCCAGATCCTGATCGGATGGCAAGGTCCAGTATTCGCCGGTCTTTTCCGAAAGCCAGCGCGCATACGCCTGGGCATCGTCGTAGTTGACGCCGGTGACGGGAAGGTTCGTGTCGGATGTGCTCGGACGTGCTGCAGGCGCGCAGGCGCCTTCCATGACGCAAGCGTCGTATTCCGACAGCGTCACCTGATACTTCATGATGGTGAGTGCATCTGTACGCGTAACAGTCGATTTCGGAGCGTCGATCGGGTTAACTCCCCGTACATACTCCCCGTCTGTCCGATACTGGAAGGTACGGGGCGGGATGACCACAGTCTGTGGCTGGTAGAGAGCAGCCGTGGACGGAGCGGCCGCGAAGAACCCAGCCTGGTGCGCAATGCCGATGCCGAGAGCCGAAATCAAGGCCAGTGGAAGGGCGGTCTGGAAGAGTGAGAAAGCGGTCTTGCTTGCTGCGGCGGACATGATCGCCTCCTTGGGCGAACCTCGGGCAGTGGCCCGTCAACATGTCATCTGAGGTTTGGAGGCGCGGGCGAACCCGCGCCTCCGGTTGTCGATCAGCTTCCGGTCGGCGAAACGATGGCCGTCATCAGGTCGTCGTTCCAGTCGCCGGTCACCTTGAAGTGTGCCGCGGCGCCGAGTTCGAAAGCCTCGATCAGGTTGTGGTTCACGTAGGCGTAGATGCCCGGCTGCTCGAAGGTGTAGAAGGCTGCGCCGGCGGTGCCACCTGGGATGAACCAGGTCTCCTGGTCCAGATCCGGAGGGTTGCGGAACTTGCCGGTTGCCCAGACATAGTCGCCATGGCCGCCGATCAGGTGCGGACGGGTGTCGCGGTTTGCCTGCGAATGGACGATCAACACCTTTTCGCCGACAGCGGCGGTCATGGCGTTCTCGCCCGTCAAGGCACCGACGGCGCCGTTGAAGACGATGTGCGTGGGTGTCAGGGTCCGCATGACTTCCAGAGTGTCGGCATAGGATTCGCCCACGCTGTCATACTTCTTGAAGTTGCCCGCCTCGTCGCGCGGCACGTAGAAGTCCTGTTCGCCGACATAGTAGATCTTGTCGTAGACCAGTTCCTTGCCGTGGCCGTCCGTCAGGCCTTCGCGCGGCAATACCATGATCGCGCCGTTCATGCCCGAGGTAACGTGCCAGGGAACCATCCCGGGAGGTGCGCAATGGTAGACGAAGACACCTGCCTTGGTGGCCTTGAAGCGCAACACAGCCTTCTCGCCGGGGTTGACGATCGTCAGCGCTCCACCGCCCAGCGCACCCGTTGCCGAGTGGAAGTCGATGTTATGTTGCAGTTCGTTCGTTTCCGGGTTGATCAGCGTCAGCTCGACGTAGTCGTCCTGGTGAACCACCATCATCGGACCAGGGACAGAACCGTCAAACGTCATGGCGTGAAGTTCGGTGCCCTGGTCGTCGATGACCATCTTCTTTTCCTGGATCGTCATTGTGAATTCGACGATCTTCGGCGGGCCATCGGCCTTCTGGGTGTGGGCATGAACGAATGGGGGCTTTACCAGGTCGACCTTGACGCGCTTCAGCGCAGACAGATCCGTCGGGGTGGTAATGGGGGCGACTTCCTCATTCGCCCTGGCGAACGAGGCCTGGACGAGTGGACCAATGGCGCCGGCAATGGCAGCACCGGCCAACATCGAACGTCTGGTCAAATTGAACTGTGTCATCGTCTTTCTCCTAGACTGAGTGGCGGAGCCATCTCCGTCTCTCTGGTCACGGAAACTAGTATTGGTTCGCAATAGCATCTTTGAGCCAAGACAAATTTGGCGAGCGATTTTCATTGCGCATTCGCAAAGACCCTTCTGCTCTCCCGGAATAGACAAAGATCAAGATACAGAAGGAGAGTATTCATGGCCTTAGGTTCCGCAGAACAAGCCCGAAAGGGCGGCATTCCGAGGGGGCTGTCGCAGAGTGCGCCAGTGCTTTTTTCTTATGGGTTCCGGCCGTTCTTTCTTGGCGCGGCCGTGTGGGCCGTCGTCACCATGGCTCTTTGGATCGCAAGTCTGACGGGCCTTCTACCGGTCGCCGAGGATTATGGGCCCGCCCACTGGCATGCGCATGAAATGCTGTTCGGCTATTCCTCCGCCGTGCTCGCCGGTTTTCTTCTGACGGCGGTGCCGAACTGGACGGGCAGGCTGCCGGTGTCCAGCTGGCCGCTGTTCTGGCTGTTTGCATTGTGGCTAGTCGGGCGGCTTGTGTTCCTGATCCCGAACATCGCCACGGGAACGGTGGCTGCCATAGACAGCCTGTTTCTGCCGACCTTGTTGCTGATCTGTGTGCGGGAGGTCGTCGCTGGCCGGAAGTGGAAGGACCTGAAGGTCATGGGGGGACTGCTCGCCCTCACCTCCGGCAATATCCTGTTTCATCTCCAGGTGATGCAGGGTGGCCATCCGGATATCGCGATCAAGCTTGCGGTCTCCGCCTATGTCGTACTGGTGATGATCATCGGTGGACGCATCATCCCAAGCTTCACCCGGAACTGGATCAACAAGGTCGGTCGCACGGACTTCCCGGCCCCATACAGCCGCTTTGACAGCGTGGCGATTCTTACCGGAGTTGCCGCACTCGCCGCCTGGGTGCTTCTTGCGGAAGGATGGATCGTTGCCGCTCTGACCTGTGCCGCTTTCATGCTTCATGCAGCGCGGCTGACGCGCTGGCGTGGCTGGACCACGCTGGATGAGCATCTGGTCACGGTTCTGCACGTGGCTTATCTCTTCGTGCCGCTCGGGTTTCTCGGTATTGCCGTCGCCGCTCTCGGCGTGGTTTCGCCGACCGCTGCCCTGCATGTTCTGACGGTCGGTACCGTGACCTCGATGATGCTTGCCGTGATGACCCGTGCCACCCGTGGGCACACCGGCCGCGTGTTGACCGCATCCCGCACGACCTCGATGATCTATGTTGCGATTGTGCTCGCAGCCATTGTCCGACCGATAGCGGATTTCCTCCCGGACCATGCCCGGCTGCTGTACGTCATCTCGGGTGCGAGTTGGCTGCTGGCCTTCGGTCTTTTCCTGGTCGAATATGCGCCGATGCTGACACGGGTCAGGCGCAAGATCGGCTGAGCGCCGGGCAGCGTGTCTTGATGGTCCCCTCGTTCAGGGGGCCATCATCCCCGGGTCCCAGCGTGGTTCGTGGGTCAGTCGGACATCCGCCTCAAGTACGCCATCGACTGACCGGGTCGCATAGCGAACGGCATCCACCAGGAAGGCAGAAGCCGGACATCCTTGCGTCGTCGTCGTCATCGTAATCCGAACAGTTCCCGCGTCGCTTGCCTCGATGCCGTAGATAAGGCCCAGCGCGACGACATTCTTGCCCAGCTCTGGATCGATGACGGCGGTCAAAGCCTCACGGACCCGTTCCGTCAGATCGCTCTGATGGTCACTGGGCATCACTCGGCCCTCGATCCGATACGGATCATGATACGATAAAGGTTTCCGGTCGCGTCGAAGTTGCCGACCCATTGATGTCCACGGCTCGTCAGCTCGGGAAACAGGAACACCGGTTCGCGAGACAGGACGGCGAAGATGACCTCCCCTGGATCGAGACGCTCTGCTTCCGCTAGCAGCCTGACCATCGGCTCCGGCGGATCGAGTTCCGACAGGTCAAGGTCTATCGAGGGTTCCGGCCAGAGGTCGGGCGACGGACCATCTCCCGAATACCGGATTTCCGGCTCGGCCTGTTTGGGCAGGAACCGGACTTCGAAGTCGCCATCCTGCAGTTCTTCGAGTTCATAGTCGAAGCCACGCCGCGCCATGACCGTGAACAGCGGTTGTGGCCGGAAGGGAGCGAGAAGTTTCAGGCCCTCGCCCGGAGCCAGCGCGTCAACTGCTCCCATGATGGCCTGGAAAGGCTCGCCGCCGGATTCAAGGATCGGCCGAACATCCAGCGTCTTGAATTCTGTGGCCATGGTCATTTCCTTTCGAGCGGGTGGGGCAGGAAGAGATTCGGGCGCGGCATCGTGACCGAACTGCCCGGCGACAGTGTTACATAACGCAGTCGGCGGGTACGGGCGATCTCGAGCGCCAGCATGCCGACCGACACTGTCTGCAGCATGGCGACAGTGCGGAAGAGGGCGACGGATCCCAGAAGAAGCGTGAGAACAGCCGCGGCCACCGCACAGATGTAGAGGTAGAACCATCTGGAGGCGCGGCGTTCGTTGACAAGATCCTGTACCCTCGGAACAGCCTGTCGGCCGAGCACGGGGCCGTAATGCTCCAGCCATGTCATGAAGGCAGCGATCTTGTAGAGCTGGCCCAGGCCAAGCGTCGTCAGCCATCCGAAGCAGACGAGATAGACGAGGGGTGCGAGCTGTCGCTGGAGTTCTCCAAAGGTGGCCAGCAGAATGAAGGTCAGCACGGAAACCAGCAGGGCGCCTACGGCGACAGCAGTGATGAGAGTATTCAGCTCCAGCGCCTTTCGCTTGCGCTGTCGATACATGACGACGACGTCTGAACTGAAGAGAAGCGCAGCGACGGCGGCGAGTGCCAGGCTGGCGTAGATAAGGCCGTGTATCGTGCCATTCAGCAGAAGGACAAGCACAAGCGACATGGCAATCGTTGTCGAGGCTGCAAGCAGATAGAACGCGAACCGGCTCGTCCGCCGCTCCCGCTCCGGTGCCAGCAGGAACATCGCCAACAGGCGGTAGCTGACGCCGAAGGCGCTGACGCTCATCCAGCCGACGAGACCGAGATAGGCATGGATCGACAGGCCGTCAGGCAGGAAATTCGCTAGCGGTGTACTGCCGGTGAGGCCTGACAGCTGAAGAGAGAAGAGAAATCCGAGACTGGCCGTGCCGCCAAGTGCCAGAAGGCCCAACGCAACGAAGCGGGCCGGCAAAGCGAGTGGTGTGCCGGCGACCAGCGTCCCGCCGATCATGTAGATGATGAAGCCGAATCCGATCGTCAGCAGCATTGCCCCCATCGGCAGGAGGAAGGCACTGACATCGAGGCGTCCCCCCAGTTGGAGGAAACCGAGGCAGAGAAGAAGAAGTCCGACGATGAGCAGGATCAACGCGTGGAGCGCGAGCGACGGCGCATGGAGGGGGCGAGCCACGAGAACAGGGACGAACTGAAGCAAGGCGCCGCAGAACAGCAGCCCTAGCCAGCCGATCGCCAGCAGATGGACGATGACCAGCGTTTCCGGCGCCTCGACCTGCAGGACAGGGTATCCGAAACCCACGACAAGAAGTGCCTGCCCGATCAGAAGAAAGACGAGCGACGTCGCGAAGTAGGTCATGGTCCAGCGGGAAATCGAGGCGCCTTGCATGTCTCTGTTCCTCAGTGTCCGCAGCAGCAGTCGCAGCCGGAGCTTTTTGCGCGCGTGATCTCGACGCGCCAGGTCATCGGGCCTTGTTCAAGATAGTTCCAGTCGAACTGTTCCGGGTAGCGGCTTTCGATCTGATAGTGCAGCGGTCGCGGGTCATGGTCACTCGCGACATGCATCGCGGCGCCTGGCTCAAGTGTGGTCAACAGACCAAAGATGCGCGGGTGACGCTCCGGAGGCGGAATGAGCCTCACGTCGATCAGAGGGATCTCGGCAGTATTCGACATCTATGTCTTTCCGAAGGCCTGGTTGATGATGGGTGGGAGAGCAGGCCGAACTCATCCCGATCTCAACCTATCGCGGCCGTTAGCGGCCCACTTTGTGGTGCGACAAACAATCCCGCTGGTGCACCGATCAATTGACATTGCGCAAAGACGGCCCCGTGGATCGCCGGTAGTTCCTTGAGCTGAAATGCTAGAAGGAAGATTTCCATGTCGCAGTCCATCGTGGAAAAATACGGCGAGGCGCGCCTGCCGCGCTATACGAGTTATCCCACCGCTCCGAACTTCACGGCCGATATCGTCCCCGGCACCTACGCCGGCTGGTTGAGTTCGATTCCGACCGACCGTGCCACCTCGCTTTACCTCCACATCCCCTTCTGCCGCTCCATGTGCTGGTACTGTGGCTGTCACACGACCATCACGGAGAAGGACAAGCCGATCCTCGATTATCTCGACGTCCTGCACCGCGAGATCGAGTTGGTCGCCGCTCAGCGGAAAGACAGCCTTAATGTCGGGGAGATTCACTTCGGTGGAGGCACTCCGACAATCATCGAGCCCGAGGAATTCGTTGCGCTGATGCAGGCATTGCGGACGAAGCTGGGCTTTGCTCCCGAGGTCAACACGGCGGTCGAGATCGACCCCCGCCGGCTGCAGGCGGAGATGATGGAAGCGCTCGGACGTTCCGGCGTCACGCGCGCGAGCCTTGGCGTGCAGAGCTTCGATCCGAAGGTGCAGAAGGCGATCAACCGCATCCAGACTGCGGAGACGACGTTGAAGGCCGTTGATGGCTTGAGGGCGAATGGCATCCATGCCATCAATTTCGACCTGATCTACGGGTTACCGTTCCAGACGGTCGAATCCTGCGTCGAAACGGTGGACACTGCCGTCCAGATGCGTCCGGATCGCTTCGCGGTTTTCGGCTACGCCCATATCCCCACCTTCAAGAAGCACCAGCGACTGATCGACGAGGCTGCACTTCCGGATGCGCAGGGACGCCACGCCCAGGCGGAGGCGATTGCGGAGAGGCTCGTGGCGGCCGGCTATCGACAGATCGGTCTCGACCACTTCGCCTTGCCTGATGACGAGTTGGCCGTTGCACAACGCGAAGGACGCCTGCACCGGAACTTCCAGGGATATACCACCGATGCCTGTGAGACGCTCGTCGGCCTCGGTGCGTCGGCGATCGGCAGGCTCGGCCAGGGATACCATCAGAACGAAGTGCCGCCCGGCCTCTACGCCAACCGCGTCTCCACCGGCGAACTGCCGACGGCCAAGACGTACGCGCTGACGTCGGAAGACCGGCTCCGTGCTGAAGTTATCGAGAGGCTGATGTGCGACTTCTCGGTTGACGTGGCTGCAATTTGCGCCGCGCATGATTTCGACGCGGACCTCCTGCTGAAGGATAACAAGGCGCTTGACGCGCTGGAAAGCGACGGACTGATCCGTCGTGGTGCCGGTACGGTCCAGGTCAATGACGCCCATCGCTTTGTCATTCGCGCCGTTGCGGCTGCGTTCGATGCCTATCTCGGAGCCTCGCAGCGGACCTACAGCAAGGCCGCGTAGACAAAAGAACTTCTACAGAAACAGAAAGAGCCCGGCTGGGGGATGTCCCGCCGGGCTCTTCCGTGCAGCCGACGCCCCCGCCCTAAGTCGTCAGGCCGCGATAGATGGCCGGCAGTGCTGCCGGCAATTTCGAGATGTCGCCGACGAGCGCAAATCCATTGCGGCCGAACATGATCGGCAGGTAGGATTGGGCATCCCGGTCGACCGTCACGGCGAAGACCTTGGTGCCGTTGCGGCGCGCTTCCTGGACCGCACGGCGGCTGTCTTCCAGAGCGAAACGACCCTCATAGTGGTCGATGTCATTCGGCTTTCCATCCGTCAGCACCAGCAGAAGTTTCGTCCGGTTCGGCCGCTTCTGCAGTTCGGCGGTCGCATGGCGCATCGCAGCGCCGAGCCGCGTATAGTAACCGGGCTTCAGAGCGCCGATCCTATTCTCGACGGCTTGCCCCATCGCCTCGTCGAAGGCCTTGACTGTCTCGACACGAACCCATGAGCGGCGCCGCGACGTGAAGGTCAGGATCGAATGGTCGGTACCGCAGGCGGAAAGGCCCTGCGCCAGCACCAGCAATGCTTCCTTCTCGACATCGAGAACGCGGCGATTGTCGATCCATGCATCCGTCGACAGTGACACGTCGACAAGGATGGTCACCGCCAGATCCGTAGTCTGCGGCCGGCTCATCAGGTGAATCCGGTCGCTGCCCTGCCCGCCGGCGATGAGGTCGGTCCGCGAACGGACGACGGCGTCCATGTCGAGCTCCGAGCCGTCCAGCTGCGCCTTCAGCAGTTCATGGCGCGGCCTCAGGATCTCGAACTGACGGCGGACCTTCTTCACGAGCCTCCGTGTCTCGTCATCGGTCGCCAGCGCATCTCCTTTCTCGGAAGCCGGCGCCGCTAGTACGCGGCAGTAGCTCTTGAGATAGGTCGATTTCCGGTAGTCCCATTCGGGGTAGCTGAGTTCCGCTTCTATGTGGCTCAGGTCGAGCATTTCCGGCGGCAGGTCGAGGTCGAAGCGGAAGCGCGACGAGGGGCGTTCACGGCGGCGGCCGAGAACCATGTCGTCAAGATCGTCCGCGGCCTTGCCGTCCTCATCATCCTTGTCGTCGGTCGGACGGTCGACATTGACCATTTCGGCCATCGCGAGAATCTTCTCGAAGCGATTCAGGATGAACGGGCTCCGCTCGTTGCGCTTGTCGTCGACGGCCTCCCGCTGGGCGACGAAGCGCTTGCCGCCGGCAGGTGCGCTGGCATCACCTAGTGGACTGTCACTTTCGGAATTGGCGGGTGCCGTCTCGCTGGTATGAAAGAACTCCGGCCAGAGGGGCACATCCATCATCGGCTGGTAGCCGGGCGGCGACTGTCGCGGAAAGATCGATGCGGGCAGCGGATCCTCTCGCGAGGCCGCCTTTCGCAGGATGCTCAGGATCCTGTTCTCAACGAGCTGTTCCACCGGCGGCAGCTTTCCGCGCTGCCGCTCGGCTAGAATGGCGCCGCAGAGGTTGCGATAACTTGCTCGCAGACCCGGGAAGGCCTTCAGCACCTCCCGGACCGTCTCCTCCGCCCGGTCGATCCGGGCAAGGTCACGCGCCAGCGGCTCGTCCGCATTGATCCCCCGTGACGGGGCGAGCGCGAGATAGGCGGTGAGCCAGATATAGAGACTGCGGTTGAGGGCCCGGTCCGGGAAGAAGTCAATTTCTGCCGGCAACATGACGCGCGCGAAGTCACGGCCTATGCGCGCTACCCGTTCCTCTCCGAGGCCGATCAATTGTCGCAATTTCAGCCTGTGGCCGTTGGTCTTCTGTGCCGCAGGCACCAACTGGCAAGTGCTTTCGCCGCCGAAGCCGCGGAAGCAGGAGGCCAGCACGGGAGAGACCTCGTCAAGGCGTACGGCCTGCTCCGGATAGCGGGGCATGCTGCGGGTCTGGCCGACAAGGCGATGCCATGTCTTCCCGACGGTTTCTTCCAGTTCCAGGAACTCGAACATGATTGCCTCAGGGAATGATTGCGCCTGCCACTTCGCGTAGCGCCAGCCGTACATCCGGATCGTCCGTCAACGGCTCGATCAGCGCTGCGGAAATCGCCTCGCGCGGATTCAAACCGCTCTCGATCAGCGATGCGCAGTATACGAGGAGGCGGGTCGAAACGCCTTCTTCGAGATCGTGTCCCTTCATCGCGCGCAGTCTCTGAGCGAGATTGACCAGCGGTGCCACATGGCGCTCCTCAAGGCCGCTTTCGGCAGAGACGATAGCGATCTCCTGCTCCTTTGGCAGGAAATCGAACTCGATCGCGACGAAGCGCTGCTTCGTCGAGGGCTTCAGGGCCTTCAGGATGTTCTGGTAGCCGGGATTGTAGGAGACGACGAGCATGAACTCTGCGGGAGCCTCCAGCGTCTCGCCGGTTCGCTCGAGCGGCAGGATGCGACGGTCGTCGGTCAGAGGGTGCAGGACGACGGCGACATCCTTGCGGGCTTCCACGACCTCGTCGAGATAGCAGACGCCGCCATTGCGGACAGCGCGGGTAAGGGGACCATCGACCCAGACCGTATCACCGCCCTTCAGGAGATAGCGCCCTGTGAGGTCAGCGGCGGCAAGGTCGTCATGGCAGGAGACGGTGGAGAGCGGCAGGCCCAGTTTGGCGGCCATATGGCTGACGAAGCGGGTCTTGCCGCAGCCAGTCGGCCCCTTGAGAAGAAGTGGCAGCTTCCGCTTCCAGGCCAGTTCGAAGAGTTCGCACTCGTTGCCCGCCGGGATGTAGTGGGGCACCAGCGCTTTACCTGGCG
>Ga0065721_10052489_pt1 | contig 11800 bp, 14 predicted proteins | sample Mesricmetagenome_FD_59108 | JGI IMG/M metagenome (GOLD analysis project Ga0065721, IMG submission 59108) | Mesophilic microbial community from rice straw/compost enrichment Sample: eDNA_1 v2 (version 2) | ecosystem: Engineered > Solid waste > Grass > Composting > Bioreactor | place: USA: Davis...
CTCCGCCCCTCCCGAGCACAAGCCAAAGCACCCGCCCATACCTCTCCCAACATTCCATTGTCTTCTCTCGGAGCCTCGAAAAGGATAGATGCATGCCTGTGGCACGTCGGCAGAGCATCGATGACTCGCGGTCTAGGCAAACACCACCGCCGTTATCATTCTCCGTCCTTTGACTCAATTGACGAGCTGAGCATGTACAAAGGACTGGGTGAGCCGATGACCGGGGGCCAAATCCGAAAGGCCAGACCTCCCGCAAGTGTATATAATCGTTGGCATTCCCCACGAATAGATGATGGAAGTGCATTGCATGTTATGTGTTGAGGTATGCCTGAGGGTTTGTCCGCGAGAAGATAGTGGTGGGGGAGATGTTGATTTGTGTGGCGGTCCCGGATTACGACCTCGAAGACACGAGCCAGAACGTCAGTACAAGTCGTGGGGAACGGGTGTGCTATGAAGGTAATGAACCATGAGAAAACCAAACGTTGGGTACGTTGTCCAAAAGATGGTGAGAAAAGAAATAAATGATAAAGATAAGGAGGCATGAAAGATTCTATACGCAAAGGTTGATCCTCCCAAAGTTCGGGTTCAAGTGGATGCTGAGGCTGCTCGGGAAATGATACAAAATAAGTCCCTTGAACTCGCCAAGAGGAAATAAGATAGCAAGTCCCCGATAGGATGCGTTCATCGAAAGGAGAAGCGATGCAAACTTGAAGCAATTGAGAGGAGCAAAGGTAGTGCAAATCAGCCTGATTCCTGATGAGTGTGATGAAAGGTAAAATATCGAAGGCTTGGACCGAAAGGGAGAAATAAGAGCAACGCAAACGAAGCAAAATGAAGGGGATGTGTTGGGGAAGGAATTTGTGCAGACGGCATGGCGCGGAAAGTCGCATAGGTGAGCTGTGGCTCTTGGAGGAGGTTCACGCTTCAAGAACCCCGGAAGGCTGAAGGACTCCCACAGCGGCCATGAGGTTCATACAAAGATAGTTCTTTAAACCTGTACAGCAACTAAAGGTGAGTACAATCCCCTTTGACTCTTGCGATGCGCACCTTGTCAAGCCATCCACCAGAAAAGGATCACCAAATCGTTCATGACCGAGAATCGGCAGGAGCACCAGACGGTCATCCCAGCAGCTTTCAGGCAGTAACGTAGAGTGTCCATCAGATAATAACGGTTCATAGTGTTGACGACTAGACAATGGATCCAAGAGAAAAAGGGCCAAAAAGGTGTGATCGGAATGATGAATAGACAAGGTGATCGAGCTGAGAGGTAATGAGGGGACATTGTATGGACTTGAAGTGAAGGAAGGAATGGTCAAGCTATGGTACAGGCTGAGAAGCTGTCGAGAGGAAGGCAGAGCAAAGAGAAAGCATCAGCTACAGCTACAATTGCAAGGAATATGACACAAGAGAAAAATCGTACCGAAACATAATTTACATGGAGGGCATTGGAGGGAGGCGATGGCATTGAGGATGACGAGCAGGAAGAGTCAAGTGCGGGACCTTGATAGTTCAGATTCCTTTTGGTATGTGAGAGGGGTTTCGGAGAATGACGCGACAAGAAAGGATGGGAAATAGCACCAGCGAGAGGTTACGGCGGTTGGAATAGAGCGATAAAAGGCTCTATGATCAAAGGCCCATCCGTTGGGCCAGTGTACCTGATTGCAGATGTCCATTTGCCGCTGAGCCATGGGACCCACGCTCATTCGGATTTGGTCTCCGTCCAAGACCGCCAGCGTGACCCCCGCGCCCAACGGGATTGCCTGGATGCAAACCATTGCGTCGCAGCGGCGGGCCTCTATTCCCCGCCTGGCTAGCACCCGCTTTGTCGTCTCTTCCGCTACCTCGATCATTGAAATTCCTATCTCGCCTTTCCTTCTCGTTGTCGCCGCGATTGTCGCGAGGGATATTGCGGGATGAAGACGCCTGGGGTGGATCTCTGTCTACTTTCCGGCTTGAGCTATCCTCGTCCACGTCCATCTTTGTAGGCCTGTTGTTAGGCTTCTGATGTGAGATGTTCGATTTGTGGGAGTCATTGGTTCGGTTGTTGCCCGAGCTGAAGTTCTGCTGTTGGCGATGAGGCGGGTGTGGTAATGACGGCGTCATGTTAGTTCGGGGGTTTGGTGGGAGTGAATGATGAGGCGGCTCAGCCTGCGATGAGCGGGAGTCAGAGAGTCGAGGTTTCTTGAAGGCTCGTGGTCCAGTCGGTGGAGGGCGAGCCAACCCGCCATTGCTGTTGCCAGAATTAGGCGCCTGACCGGGGCCAGGTGTATTTCGAGAGCTCCGGGGGGAATGAGAATCATGCTGGTGAGACGGTGCGCTGGGTATGTGTTTCGATGTGCTCATCAGAGTCTCGTATGCCTTATCCAGCTCCAACCTATATTGGGTACGGTCAGGACGAGCATAGAGCGCTTGGAGGAGACGGAGGACATACGAGAGTGTATCGACGACCTGGTGTGATTCTGCCACATGAAAGTTGAGACAAGGACGAGAGAAGGACATGTAGACATACCACGGAGAGACGTTTCCAGTCTCTGGACCACTCTCCTCAAGCCACGAACTTCCTCCTTCAGCCTTCCCGTCTCCTTGGTCTTGAGAATCTGGTACAACTCGTCATTCTCCTCCTGAAGGGATTTGACCTTCTGAGTGAGAGCATTTATGACTGTTGACGAGGCAGCCGTAGCCGGGTGCGAAGCATTCTTGATATACGGTAGCAGGATGTTCATCAACGGGGCTGGGAGCGTCACTGGATCCGCTGCAGGTGGTGTCGGTTGGTTCGCGATATATTGGCGGAGGCGCGTAATTTCATCCTATACACGAAGGCAACGACAAGTGATGTCAGCATTACAATCCACCAGCTGGCTTCCACATCCTAACACAAGAGAAAGCCAGGCGCGCGAAGGCAGGAGGGCCGGGTGGGACCACAAGACTCACGTTCAGCTCGGATACCTGGCCATCTCTCTGTCGGACAAGAGCCTCGAGCTCTAACTCCCGTGTTGAGGGCAGATCCATGCTACTATGGACCGGTGCTGGCTTCAAGCGTCGTTTGGAGACAGAGGACGGCGAAGGGAATTGCGGGGAAGAACCTCGCTCGCGTCACCGCTGCTGTCAAGGCGGAACTTGAATTGTATTACCTGTTGTAGAAGTGACCTCTCTCTCTCCTCCTGGGCAATAGGGCACCAGAAAATAAGTCGCTCTCTACCGTAATCGATACACTCTATGCTATATTGTCTCCTGAAGGTTTCGTTGGACTTGCACTGATCTTTTTACGTCGTTCTGCAGCATTTCTCTCTGATTGGCTGGCGAAACCAGGGAACCAAGCAGAGCCAAATACCTGATGCGTTTAAAGGCCAAAATTTCATCATGCACAGTTTTGGATATTTCTCTTGCTCTTCGTCTCCAGCATTGACTAGGTTAGTCCCTTTTCCCTTTCAACATCGTTGGGTGTGATGTACAACTATTCACACTGTGAGAACCATGCCCTTGACTTTGGGCATGGTCCTGATCGCATTCTACAACGGTATCTGATCCACCAGCCGGCCTTCCCCCTCGATTTCCTTCAACATTTCGTATACTAATTCTCACTCTCTCCAAACCAGGTATCGCATATATTCCGTCATCTATCCGAAAACCAGCCTTCATGTATCTAGTAACCGCCTATGCATCGTTTTCTCCGTTGAAGGCATCTGAGGGAACTTGGCCCTGCACTTGCGAAAGGGCACCTGCGAGGACATAGAAAAATGGCGCCGATTTTACTGGTGGGGGTGTTGTTTGGTATCCCACTGTCAAAGAACATCGTGCACATTGAAAGCGATATTGCTTCTCGATCCCCTGTTCCCTATTAAACCGAGTGCTGTCAGGTGCTTGCTCCGCAGATCGTTCAGCACAGGAAAGCGACGCACCTTTGGAGCAGAACGGGTTGACCTGCTGCGGTCGCGTTCAGTTTGAAAACCCTGGCCTTTTCCTCCCCGCTATCTTGTGAGCGTATGATTATCGCGCCGTCGGTCTTTCGCCGGGGAAGAGAAGTCAGGCTCTTGTCAATCACGAGCTGAGAGATACAGATTAGAAGGGGTCATAGCGAGAGAAGGAGGGCACGCACAACAAATTCACCGCATATGCAGTCTGAAATTGTTGTGGTCAATGGCTGACAGTATGTAAGCAGAGAAAGGTGGAGTACGAACAGTAAACACGGAGACTTGCAGCCGAAGAGGCTGTTGGCTGTGCTGCCCGAAAGTGAGCAGGCGTATCCAGAGCAAAGAAAGCACTTACCGCCTGTCGAAGAGGAGACTGCAGACCTTGACACTACCTTGGGCATCACTGCAATGAGGGAGTGGACCAGAGGATCGTCAGACGCTTGGAAAAGCCGTCTGCAAAGGCACGACCTGAACGCACGTGAGTGATCTTAACCCTGACGCGGACGCCTCACAGTGGAGATACTCTTTCCTCCACTCTTCCACCACACCCCAGTCGGCGCTTTCATGGCTGAAAAGGACCCTACTGTGCGCTTGCGCCGAGCCGTAAAAGGTTTACTATGTTTCTTCCACTCATCATAGGCGCCGCTAAGTCCGACTGATTCAGAAAACAACCTCTTCCTTGTGAAGAGGCTCGTTCAGAGAACCGACCTTCGAAATCCAGACATCGCACCGAAACGATACACCTCTTTGGCGTGGGCAGCGGTGCTGGGACACGAGGAAACGTTTGAGTTTCTCCTCAGCGCCGAGCATGACGATCATGAATTGAGCAAGGTGCGTCTGGACTTGGTAGCGACTTCTCTTGATTCACGCAAGCTTTCTTCAGGATTATGAGAACAACACTATCTTGATGCTGCTGGCTGACTCAAAACCTCCGCCGTTAAACCCATACGCGTCCACCTCTCTGCCTCAAGATACGACCGGCGCCACCCTTAGGATGGCCAGACTTTACTATGACCGGTATCCCATGACACTGGACTGGTCAAATTTGCACGGCATGACCGCCCTTCACATTGCTGCAATACGAGGGAATGAGGAACTCGTCAGGGTCAGACCGGCATTACCTCGCTCCAATACCCTCCTGACCTTTTGTTAGATGCTCTGTGATCTTGGCGCCGATGTCAACCTCGCTGACAATCTCGGAAACACGCCCCTTCACTAGTATGTATTTCTCTGAAGCGACTTGAATGTCGGCAGAATGCTCAACGCAATTTCGACAGCGCAAGTTCATGGGGCCATGTATCGGTAAGCGCCCGTTTCCATTCTCATTCCCTAGCTTACCTATCGCTGGCGTAGATTGTCCAACTCCTTATTGAACGAGGTTGCCAATATACGGTCAAGAACAACGAAGGGTTCACGGCTCTAGACTATGCATATTCGTCAGTCATTCACTGCTAGCATCATTCTGGTATTAAACCTCCCCATAGATTTAGCACTCGAGAGGCTCTTCAAGAGACTGTTCGCCTGCAGTTTGAGCTAAATAAGGAGCGTCGACGTCAAGTATTCAACCAAGCGGCTGCCAGAGGCACTGAGTGGGGAAGAACTTCCCCTGTTGCGATGCCTCCTCCTGTCCCAGCGAAGGATCGAGGCGATCTGTTTCCAAGACTGAGGAGTGGGTCAGGAACAAGTCGGACCACGGCGACATCCGATAGCGGCGACATGGAAGGACAGGGGGGAATGAGCCAAGCGTCGTTGACGGCGTCATCGTCACCTTCTCGACCTTCCACGGGATCCAGCTCAATGCTTCTTCATTCAGCCTCACGTCCTCAACACGCACCAACGCTCTCCTCATCAAGCTCGATTAATCCAAGAAACGGACTGCTTGCTCCATCCACGCCGTCTCACAACAACGCCTCGCTCTCTCCCGTCGCAAACCGCATGCGAGAACGGGATGCAGATGCTATGGAGAAGTACCTCTTGCGAAACCGTAGTGGAAGCGGGTCGACCACAGACAACAGATCCATCAATGGCTCCACAAACGAGTCCACTCAAGCCTCAATGATCTCACCTTCTCAGGAAGAATTCCACCCAATTCCCGACTACCTCAGTGGCTCCGTGACTCCGCGGAGGCTCAGACCCTCCTTTTCCGCCGCGCAGTTACGCACACCTCACGACTCATCCGCCTCAGCGTCAAACCACAGTACACCTCATGCTGAAAATCGAAACCGATCCGGGACCAACCCAAGCACGCACGGCGCAATTTCCCCGTTACCCCTCAGCCGGTCTTCCTCCATCTCAAACTCGATAAGGTCAATCATCAGTCCCGATCGAGCCACTTATGAGGAACCGCAGACCTTTATAGGACCACCAAGTCAGTATGCACAATTTCCAGAGCCACCGGCAGGACCTGCCAACGCACCGACAGGACACAGTAGCCGCCGTAAGGCCCTACAAATCTTGGGCAAACCCCTTTCTGGATTCGACTCCTCCGGATCTAGCCACCGACGTGGGATGTCTGCTACCTCTGTTCGCGGAGTATCATGAAGCAGACTCGTCTCATGCTGGCTGCGCGAGTGTACCACCACCTTGTTGTATCTAATCCTTATCCCGTACCCTTCCCGTTCCCTTCCCGTTTGCTGCTACTTTCTTTACCACGGACGGACTCGATGTACACTGCTGTTATAGGCATGTTTATTTTTGTATTATTTCGATCTTGGATAGAGGTACCATCTGCCTCCTGTAACGTTAGTTTTATGTGGAGATTCGGTATGCAAACGAACGAGTTAATCAAGGGGAGCTCCGAGGATGTCACGGTTGAATGTTCCCCAGGTGATTGCTCGTTTTGGAGTAGTCGTGACGAAGGTAGATCACAACCTATAAAGCGCCGAACTTACCCACCCATGTTTGACTGCGTCCACTATCCTCTCCTAGTATGATACCCCCCGTCTCTAGCGATCCGGAGCCCACGAAGCAGGTACCTTGGCCAGCTACAAGAGGGAGAGGTCAAGAAGGTGGAGCAGAGGGTAGTTCTGGTGTTCGAAAGACGAGGTCGAGGTCCCCGCCCGGGAAGCGTCAACTCACGACATGGGACCTCATTACTCTGAGCATATCGATGGCGGGTGCTCAGATTGCTTGGACAGTCGAACTCGGGTGAGCACAGAGCCATCACTCATCTTCAACGAGCGTGATTGGCTGACGGTGCCGTGCAGCTATGGGACCCCATTCCTCCTGGAGCTCGGGCTGCCTGCGCAACTCACATCGTTAGTATGGCTGGCTGGTCCCATAAGCGGCCTCGTTGCTCAGCCAGTTATTGGTGAGTTCCTGAGGTCTACTAATCTATTGGGGTCGAGTGATTTATGCTGTTCGCTTTTCCACAGGTGCCCTTTCCGACTCCTCCACCTCGAAATATCGCCGGCGGTTCTGGATTTTCCTATCGACAGGAGCACTCATCATCTCTACTCTCATTCTCGCATACTGTCAACCATTGGCGGAGTTCATCGTCGATATCCTCAATGTGGGGGCAGGGGACTGGGATGAGAACCGCAAGCGCGTGAGTGCAGTCCCTTGTTCTACGAACGTGACTCACCACTTTGCACCCTGTAGCAAGCGAATAATACTGCTATCGGACTCGCCATCGGATGCTTCTATGTTCTCGACTTCGCCCTGAACGGTCTGCAGGCCTCTCTGCGCAACCTTCTTTTGGACGTGACACCGCCTAACCAGTTGAATGCCGGGAACGCCTGGCACGGCCGAATGGTCAACGCAGGAAACATCATCGGGTACGGGTTCGGTACGGGCTCTCTCCTTCTATCTTGAGAAACTTCATTGACAAGGGCTTGGGACAGGATTTCTACCTCTTGCTGAGCTTCCGATCATCAGACTTCTCGGTGGAGGTCAATTCAGGAAGTTCTGTATCATTTGTATCTTCATCTTAACTGCTACCGTGGCCATGACGTGCTACTGTCATGAGGAACCGGCAAGCCCCGTCACTAGACGCAGAACGAAAAAGTGAGCGCCTTTTGGCTAGTGTCGGGACGATGATCATGGGATGCTAACCTTTGGCTTAGGTCCGGCCTCGATGTGCTGAGCGACATATGGCACACAATGAAGACCCTCCCTCAACCCATTCGGCGGGTGTGCTTTGTTCAATTGTTCGCCTTCATGGGATGGTGAGTGGAGCAGTGGATCAGATATGAAAGATCACTAAATCGCTCCAGGTTCCCTTTCCTCTTCTACGCGTGAGTGTGCTCCAGGTTCCCGATGAGTGCTACTTTGACCCCTGTTTCAGGACAACCTATGTTGGGCAGGTGATGGCTCATGAGATTGGGGCAGAGCCTGATGCCGAATTGGCCACCAGGATGGGGGAGCGGGCCATGTTCTTCTACAGTCTCGGTACGACCATCTTCTTTCTCCGGGAAGGCATCTGCTCAAAAGGATCGCAGTCGGTGTCATCGCCGGAACCCTTCTCCCTCACCTTGCCACTCGTGATCGACGCATCTTGGCGCGCTATGAGAACGAAACACAAGACGAAGAACTCAACTACCTCCGCAAGCTTGTCAGAGAATGGCGCGTTGAAGCCGCTCGTCAAGGTCGCCCTCTCCGCCTCCCAATGATGCCCTTCCTCTTGCGCAATATTTGGACGGGCGCGATGCTCTTGTTCAGTTTCCTTTCGTTCTCGACGTTCTTTATTTCGACCGTCCTTCAAGCCACTGTCTTCATCACTCTCGTCGGTGTCTCCTGGGCTGTGGCGATGTGGGTTCCATTCGCCATCATCATGGAGGTACATAGTTAATCCTCTTCGCGCAAACGATTGCCCATTCATCGTTCCTTGCAGCTTCTCAAGGACACTCCGGTTGCCCCTGCACCGTTCCTCAACGAAAGGCGTCCATCTCACATCCGCAACTTGTCCACGCCCGCTGATCCAAGGAGGTACAGTCGAAGAGCTATGGACGAGCGCCGTCCACTTCTTCGACGTCGTTCGCACGATGAGCTAGACAGTGCTCTGGACACCGATGGAAGTTCTGCATCCCTGGCCGGTGGAACCGTTCTCGGTATTCACAACCTTGCCATCGTCCTTCCCCAGTTCATTGTGAGTGTACCACTCCTTCCCCCCACTTCGCGACTAACAGCTGCCTGATAGGTTGCGCTTGTTACGAGTGCCATCTTCAGGGCTGTTGATGGTTCACCCCCAGTCGAAGGGCCACACGAAGGCAATACCTACTACGGCCACAACGGTGTTGCGTGGGTCCTTCGTTTTGGTGGCCTCTGCACCTTATTGGGTGCTTTGATTGCTCGTATGGTGCCTCCTACTCCGACTGAGAAATCTATGAGGAGGCGTCTGGGCGAGATGAAATTGCTCGGCGAAGAGCCTAACCCGTAGACAGTAGAGAGCTATGTCTGCCGAATCCCATAGGTGCCTGACTTTGATTTGTTGGGCTTGTCTCTATCCGCCACGTCGGTGGCCTGTTCCCTCTTGTTCATTCCTTCAGCTTTTCCAACCAGCCATTTACGCCATTGTTCATGCTCACCTGTTACTCCCCGTTGTACTTTATACACGCAGTCGTTTTGCTTCGTGATCATCCTTTTGAACCAATGGACACATATCCTGTTTATTCGTCGACTACGTTTGACAATGTACAGATTGCGTAGTCCCAGTCGTCTTCTGCTGTGCTCGAGATGAAGTGACAAGGTATATCTGTTGATGGTGCGTTTAAAATGCCCAGGGCAAGGTATGCTGATTGGAGTTGAGCGGGTGTGACGCGATCGGGGAGGTAGAAAAGGCGTAAGGACAGGAGCCCTTGAGCATCGAGGGCAATCCCTTCCAGATGGGCCCCTGTTGGTCCCATCAAAAACAAGCAGTCGGACTTTGACGAACCAGGCGCACCGTTCCTTACGAACACGACAGACACAACGTAGTCCCCAATGATCCGCCGCTGGAGTTGAAAGTACCCCTTCTGCTTTTCTGCTTGATTATTTGAATGCGAATCCAAGAGATTTAGATGGTTTCACGAACCGCTGATGTCCCGCCGCAGCAAAGGTTTTGGGTCTTCATCGTTGTCATAGTCTAGTGGAGGCTGTCTGCCAGTATGGTACAGGGTTTGCCTCTCCACTTTTGCATCTTTCGGCAAAGCCTTGACGGCGACAAAGATTGTAGGAACGTCATTTTCCTGTTTGGTGATTAATATCGATAAGAACCACAGCGTGAATTGTGTTTGCTGACCTCCAAAGCACCAGCAACGCACTTCGCGGATGAAAGATCCCTCATATGTGTGAACCAGTAGATCGACAGCTGCGGGATACCGTGCCAATTCGACCCTGTGTTGGAAGCCAGCGCTTGGACAATCCTTTCCGCATGCTGGCATGACAAGGCTGTCTGCAGTGGGAGAGTATCTGCCAGAGTGAGATTTCTGGGGACCAGGCCAATTTGCCCTGAGACGAAGACACGTTCTTGAGCCTGTCACAGCAATCAACGACAACCTCAAACTGGATAACCTCGTGCGAAAACATACGAGGATTGCCTGAGAGTATGGCCCGATGTTGGCAGGTGCCCAGTAACTCAACCCTTGAACATGGTGTGCTTGTCGATCTCCTGCTCGCTTCTCAATGAACGCGATAGCATCCAATTTGACCTGGATGCCATTTGGAAGGGCTACAGCAACGCAAGCTCGGGCTGGAGGGCTTGATCCAAAGAAACTGCCGTAAACTGCGTTCACCCGTGCGAAGGTGTCAATGGAAGAGATGAAGATATTGATGTTGGCGCAGTGATGGATGTCGAGACCGTATTTCTGCAGCTCGCCTATAAGAGTCAGCAGTTGTTTCATGATGGATTGTAGAAATCAAAGTGAGCCAAACCTTTGAGATTCTGGAAGCATTCCATTACCTCCTCCTCCAGGGTAAGTTCGGTTGATGTTTTTTGGACGTTCGCAACCGCAACCCAGTCTTGGATCTTGCGACTTCGTACCAGATGTAGATTGGGATGTCCGACGGTGACTCCAGAGTTCTGCGAGTCTTCAAGGGATGTGACGATCGAGGAAGTTCTAGTTATCGCATCCATCACCTCGGCGAATCTGTCTTCGAGGATGGGTGGTATGGGGAGCTCTGAAGGCGAGTGCTCTTCTTTGGGAACCAAGGTAGCATCCTTAACTCTAAGGTACGCAACTGGTGCGAAGTCGCTTTGTGAGTGTATTACAGTCTCGACCTCCTTCCTGATCATCATGAGACTCGTATTCAAAACAACCAAAGCTGAGCTCGTGGAGCACTCACAGCTCGATCTTTGACTTGAACATCGGGGAGTCGATTGTCAACGTCTCGTACTCACCCCCTTCGCCGCACACATGAGATCCATAGAGTGCGTTCTGTCTGAAGCGTCAGACACCACCTACCGTAATCGTTGTTATAGTGCGTACGAGTTTGGTGAGTGTAGGCTGCATTTCTTGGAGGGTCTTTCCAAGGTGCTTCGTCGTGAGGCCAATACCGGCAACCTTGATCAACACAGCGGTCAGACCAGCCTCGATCATTTCAGACAGAAGTTCTGTCTGGTCGCATTGCCAGAGGTATGCAAGCGATGTGAGTTTTAATCGGCAACATCTAGATTGTGGTTAGAAAGTAGTGTGAGCAGGAGGCGCAGGCTTACACATGTTCAACGCGGACCCGCTGGTAGTTAGAGAGGATTGCTCCGACGGAGACACCTTCGATATCAGGGTGGTGTTTCTGTAACAAGGTCAAGCACAGTCACGGAAGGTAAGTTGGACAGACGTACAAGTACGTCTGACAGTAACTCGAAGAGATCCTCAGTCTCGTCCCCTTGCAAATCAGCCGCGTTGTGCGTGCTGCGGGCACCATATTCCGTCCCCTGATGCAGAGCTCCGCCAGAGATGACCCGTCGGTATAAA
>Ga0065721_10005762_pt1 | contig 11796 bp, 8 predicted proteins | sample Mesricmetagenome_FD_59108 | JGI IMG/M metagenome (GOLD analysis project Ga0065721, IMG submission 59108) | Mesophilic microbial community from rice straw/compost enrichment Sample: eDNA_1 v2 (version 2) | ecosystem: Engineered > Solid waste > Grass > Composting > Bioreactor | place: USA: Davis...
CGGGTCCGGCGGAGAAATTAAAAATGCGTTGAGTCATTTTGGGTCGGAAACGGAAGTAGGAGGATATCGAAACGGGACCTGCCACCATGACAGCCACCGCTGTCTGCTCGACGAGTTACAGCCAGAGTTCAACGCGGTTGCGAAGGGATTCCGGCAGTCTCTTCATCACGGACTTACGAATCTGATCGTCATGGTAACGGGTGCTGAAGTGCGCCAGAATGATCAGCTCATTCTGGAACCGATCGGCACGCGCGATGATGTCGTCCAGATGGATGTGCCCGAACTTGTGGATCTTTTCCTTGCGGTGTTCAGGTCGGAAAAACGTGGCTTCTGTAATCAGCACGCGGGCCTCATACAGTGCGGGACAGGAATCCAGCCCCGCAGGGGCAGTGTCTCCGGTGTAGGCAATCAAGGGTATTCGGACTTCCCCACTCACTTCAACTCCGCTTAACCGCAAATCCCGAATCTGATCACCGGTCAGCCCCTGATATTCCGGCTTCAGTTTCTTGCGGCGTTCCCAGACCAGGTACCCCAGAGAAGGAACGGTGTGCGTGGTCGGAAAGGCTGTGACAACATGCTCCCGGGAGATTTCCAGTTCGTCTCCGGGGGTCACCCCGATCAGCTCACAAAGCATTCGGCCCCGATCCAGACGCTGCCAGGAGCGGAGCATTTTCTCGACAGGTTCCTGAATCTCCGCCGGAACATAGATGGTCGGAGGGGCCATTTTCATCATCTTCCGACGTGCGACATAAGCCGGAAGTGCGGCCATATGGTCCAGATGGGCATGCGTGATAAAGAAGCATTGTGTCCCCATGAAGGACCAGGGGCTTCCTCCCATGTCGAAGCCGAGTTTCAGCTCTGGAACCCGCCAGTAGCTCTGGACGGCGGCACGCGAGTAGCCTTCGATCGTCAGATCGTTGTGGACCAGCGATTTAAGGGGAAGATTGTCGACCATGATCCTGCAGCGACATTCGGGGAAAAACCGCACAGAATAAGCGGCCTAGCCCCGGTTTGCACTGCTGAATCCGGAATTTCATCCCTGTGCAGGGACGAACAGGAGAAAATTTCCCGCTCTGAAGGGGGACTCACGGCAGGATCAGTAGCGGAACCCGACTCGGCCAATGAAGCCATCATCGATACTGAAGTTCTGGGCCCATTTGGCCTTGTATTTAACATCCCGTTCGAAGATGTAACCTGCTTCAATGAAGCTGGTGACGCGGCCGGTTTCCCATTTGATCCCCCCCAGGGCCCGCCAGTCGGCGATCTGGACGCGGGTGCTCTTGGTAAAATCGCCCGGTTTCACTTCGTAGGCTTCGACATGGTATTCCACACCACCGTAAATCCAGGTCGGGATTCCCAGAGGGGTTCCGAGGAACGCGGTAACTTTGGGTTTGGGGAAGACCAGCTGGAATTCCCAGATGTCATTGGGGTTCCAGATCAAACCGGCATAGGGAAGGACGATGTCGTCCACGCGGTCCCAGTAAAATGCCCCAATCACTGCGGTAAACCGGGGCGTCCATTGCCAGAACCCGACGATATGCCCGTCAAAAAGAAACGCGTCCGTATTAATCGAACTGTTGAAGTCTGTGGCCATTGACGGGTCAAAACCAAACTCGAGAGTGAAGTTATTGACCGTCGGAGTTCGCAAGAACATATCGAGGCCGAATCGATAAGCTCCCCCGGGCATGTCCGAGGCAGGATCGGTCGGCCCTTTCCATGATCGGTAGCTGAACTGAGGGCCGATTCCAAAGGTCCATGCCTTCAGGGTCGGCATTGTGTAAAGCATTTCCAGATCGATGCCAAAGACTTCAAATCCTCCCACTCTGGGGCTGTGGGTCCCTTCCTTCGGGAGAAATGTGACATCAATCCGGTGTCGCCACCCGTACCGCTGCGGCTGAGGACCATTGATCCCCATGGTGTAGAATCCCTCACCCATTCCCGGCGACATATAGGGTTGGACACCTCCAGAGAAGGGGTCCTGAAGCGGGGCGGGATATCCCGGCACTGCTCCCCCTCCGAATGGGTCGGGGTTCCCGTATTGTTGAACGGGATAAGAGGGCTGATAGTAGCTGGTCACCCCTTGGGGCGGATTGACAAGCGTCCCGGTTGTTTCAGGACTTTGTGCCCGCACGACCCAAGCTGATTGATCCCGCAGGGCCTGATCAAACGGAGATCCTTCGTCCATGCCCGCGGATGTTGGCAAGCTGGCTGCCAACAGGATCAGAAAGGGAGTGGTGTTCACAAGTGTGACCTTCATTTCGGAAGGAAAGACGTGCAGAGGATCGAGGGGGAGCCCCCTCGGGCGCGGGGATTTTCAGGAAATCCCGAATTTCGTCAAGATGGACTCAAGTGTGGTGACGAAAATGCCGACGGCTCTGCCATCTTTATGCCGGTGAAGGCATCCGAAGCTCTTGTGATATAAGCACCTGTGGCAGTTTTGATTCCGATTGCAAATATTTCAATCGGAAAAGATTTCTGCGGGATTTTCTCCAGAAGCGGGGAGAAAAACTAAAGAACCTCTGTTTTTTGCTTGTCGATGAGAAGATTTATTGAACAGATGGGGATTTGGACGTCCAATCCGGGTCATATTGATCGCTGAAGAGCAGCTGAATCCGCTCGGCACGATCGGTCCCGGAGGAGCTGAGGATCTCGATCCCCTCCCGAATGAGTTTCAACCGTGGATCGTCGGAAACCTGATCCGCATTCGCTGCCCGTTCGATTCGATCCAGTGTTGCTGCCAGATCAAGAATCCCGCATCGCATTTCGAGATAGTGCCGGTCAAGAACCTGAGAGGCCTGTTGAAGAGTGGGCATCGTCATCTCCTTGTGATGGCATCCGAATACGGGATGAAAACTGTCTGCATAGGAAAGTGTGGCACTCTCCGATCCACTCTTTCAACTGAACGGCCGTCTCTCCCGGACTTGTGGCTTTCCCGCCTCCGGTTTTGAGCGTTCATTTCGAACATCAGACGAGATCAATGGACCGTGGGACTCGGACAGGAATTCCCTGTGCTGCCATGATCTCCTTGGATTCAGCGATCGTGTATTCCCCATAGTGGAAGATGCTGGCCGCCAAAACGGCACTGGCCCCCCCGATCGTCACTGCTTCGCAGAAGTGGTGCGGGTTTCCAGCCCCTCCGCTGGCGATGACGGGAATCTGGACTGCATTGGAAATGGCAGCAGTGATTTCCAGATCGTATCCATCCTTTGTGCCGTCCGCGTCCATGCTGGTCAGAACGATTTCTCCGGCCCCCAGCCGTTCGACCTCTTTTGCCCAGGCGACAGCGTCCAACCCCGTCTGAATACGCCCTCCGTTGATGTGGACATCCCAGTACACCTCGTCCGGCCGGGGCGACATCTCTGCAAATTTCCGGGAAAACGGTCCCGATTGAGGGACTGGGCGGGGGATGACTCGCAGGGCATCCGGGACGTTGAATTTCGCAGCCTCTGCGCGACTCTGGTCATTCACGACAACCCGCTTGGGGTCGATATTGACGACGATGCACTGGCTTCCGAACCGGAGGGCCGCTTCCCGGACAAATTCCGGATTCTTCACGGCGGCACTGTTGAGGGAAACCTTGTCACATCCAGCATTCAGCAGTTTTCGAATGTCTTCGAGCGTCCGGATTCCCCCTCCGACGGTTAAGGGCATGAAGCAGACTTCGCTGGTCCGTTCCACGACATCAAGAATGATGTCCCGCTGTTCATGGCTGGCGGTGATATCGAGAAAGACCAGTTCGTCTGCCCCTTCCGATTCATATCGGGAGGCGACATCGACCGGGTCCCCTGCGTCCCGCAGATTCAGAAAGTTCACTCCCTTCACGACGCGGCCGGCAGACACATCCAGACAGGGGATAATTCGTTTCGCAAGCATGGCACTATCGTTCTTGTGGAGGGGGGAAGCGGTTCCGTGCATAAAAATGGGGTGCGGCTCACCTTTCACCCGGCCAATTCAATTCCCGCCAATAAAATTTGACGCAAATCGTGTTTGGCACCATACTCCGGTGAAGGATTCTGCACCAGTAATCACCACGATTTTTGTCCTGAAGGATTCAATGTGTTTGATTCATCCCTGTTTCTCCGCTCTGCCGACGTCCGTGGTCTTTACCCGAATCAGATCAACGAAGAGCTGGCGTGGTTCACCGGGCGATATCTTGTCCAGAGTCTGAGAAAGCTCCTCGATGAGCGTGAACCCCGGATCGTGGTCGGGCGGGATGGACGCATCTCATCACCGGCGATTTATTTTGCGTTAGTTCAGGGGATCGCATCGGAAGGAGGAATCCCGATTGCCGTCGGACTGGCGACGACCGACATGATCCAGTGGGCGGTTGGGGCGAAGATCAACGATGCTCAAGCGGGAGCGATGGTGACAGCCTCTCACAATCCTCCTGAGTACAACGGGATCAAAGCAGTTGTCCGGAATCCGAAAACAGGGGACCTCGACATCCTGCGTCCCGTCGACCACCTGCACCCCTGTTACCTTGCGGATGGGACCAGCGCCGCCGCTGCACCCAATGCGAGTACTGCGTTTCCACAACAGGCTCGCCTCGATTTGCATCAACAGTTTGTCGATGCCGCTGTCGCCCGCGCACCACGGCTGAAAGACGCCGCTGGAAAAGTTGTCCTCGATCCCGGCAACGGTGTGGGTGGGCTGTTTCGTCCTCTGCTGAACCGCTCTCTCTCTGCGATTGGTGCGAACGTTGAGCTGCTGGCCGTGGCTGAACGAATTGATGGGAACTTCCCGACCCGCCCATCCAACCCGGGACTTCCGGGAGCGGTCAAGCTTCTTCAGGAGACCGTAATTGCGGAAGGGGCTCGCTTTGGTGCTGCCTTCGACGGGGACGCTGATCGGGTCTTCCTTGTGGATGAATGGGGGCAGTTTGTCTCCGGTTCGGTGCTTCTGGCAGCCCTTGCCAAGGATCTGGTCGAAAGGAACGGGAATACCGGAGCGGTGGTGTACTCAGCCGTCTCGTCCTGGCTGGTTGCTGAAACTGTCCGTGCCGCAGGGGGAACTCCCATCATCTCCCGCGTTGGTCAGGATGCGGTGAAGGTTGCCCTGACCAGAACGAATGCTGTTTTCGGCGGGGAATCTTCTGCCCACTACAACTTCCCGGACACGTACTGCCTCGACTCCGGTCTGTTCGCGCTGGTCACATTCTGGAACATGCTGCTGGAATCCGGTCTCTCCTGTTCGCAGCTTTTAGGTCAGTTGCGTCCGTGGCCCAATAGCGGGGAAGTGAACCTTCGCGTGGAATGTGCCGATTGGAAGGCGATGAGCGCCGAGATCATTGCGACGTTGAAACAGGAGAATGCCGTCGATACTGCCGGCAATTATGTCCTCGACATTGACGGAATCAGCGTCTTTCATCCCCGCGTCCCTGAATACAAGTCGGTCGATGATCTTTTCACGATTGATCCGAACGGCGACCCGACCGGGAAGATTTACCGTCAGGTGCAGCCCTACACCCCCCACTGGTGGTTTAACGTGCGTGCGTCGAACAACGAGCCGCTGCTGCGGATCAATTTTGAGTCTCGAGATGCCAATGAGGTCTCCGGTCGGACCTATTCGCTGATTTCACGGATTCGTGAAATTTGCGGGGATCGAGCACGGATCGTCGTCCAGGACTGGGGCAATTTGAAGTAATCGCGAATTCCAGTAGAGCCGTTTCGCTCTGCCGTGGTTCGTCGTTTTAATGAGAGAGGCGTGAACTCTTCGAACGGGTTTCGCCTCTCGTTTTTTATATCCATTCCGCTTTTGCGGATTTGAAGCGCCGACGGTCTGTCTCCTCGGCCCTGGTTTGTGGACAAATGTCTCATCAGTCTCCGTCGAAGTCGGTGCCCTTTGAATTCAGCAATTTTCAAAAAAATGTCTGAGACGGACGGAATAGACTTGACTCAGACGACAAAAATGTCGAAATTAAGCACGACTGAGTTGGTAGTGGAAAGTCACTGGCTGTTTCCGAGCTTTCCTGCCTGTTTCTTGCCTGTTGTTTCGGTGCTGACTGGACTCGTCTGGAGGCATCACGCAAACCGCGAGGTTTTGCATGATCTCTAAGCCCCTGTCTCCCAGATCTTCTGGAATCGTTGCTGCTCGTGTTGCGATGACCGCTTGCTGTTGCGGTTGTTGTTGATTTCGAGTCTCTCAACCTGAATTCCTGAATTCGTCAGCGATCTGCCTGCCTCTGCTTCAGGTGTTTCCGAATGAATGACGCTGTGTGGCGTTTTTTCTCGGAATGCGGCCCTTCTTTGGCGGAGTGAAAGTGCTGCTTCGCATTAAGTCACTCGTGACCGTGCGCTCATGCTGCGCGACGTCATCACACTAAAGGTCTGAATCATGAAGGCATTGTCCCCTCGTGTCCGTCGTGGATTTACTCTGATCGAGTTGCTGGTCGTGATTGCGATCATCGCTGTGCTCATTGCCCTCCTGCTGCCCGCTGTTCAGCAGGCACGCGAAGCTGCCCGTCGGAGCCAGTGCAAGAACAATCTCAAGCAGATCGGTCTGGCACTCCACAACTATTACGAAATCCATAACCGTCTCCCCATCGGCTACATCGACACCATGACGAATTCAAACGCGGTGAACAAAGATGGGGGATGGAGCTGGGCTGCCCAGATTCTTTCCCAGCTGGATCAGGCCGCGCTGTACAACCGGTTCGACTTCCGCATGCACCCTCACGGGAGGCGTCCGGAAGAAGCAGGAAACACGGAAGCTGGGACAACTGTTCTGGCTGTCTTCTCCTGCCCATCTGATCCCAAGCGTCCGACTCGTCAGAGCGGAAACAGTAATCCGGATGCTGGACAGGGAACCGGAAATGGGATTGTCGATGCTGTTGCTACCACGAGCTATGTGGGGGTTTTGGGGCCGTACAATCAGGAAGTCTGCATTCAGGATTCGTCTGATCCAGACTTCAAGCCCAACTTCGAAAGCCCCAGAAACCGCGGGATCTTCGGGATCAATGTCGCCAAGTCGTTTGCCCAGGTGACCGATGGGCTGTCGAACACCATCGTCGTCGGCGAAACGAACGAGCCATTGACAGGGAACAATCTGCTCTATGGGTCCGTGACCAACTCTGGGGGGGCCGACTGCACCAATGCAGCGCAATTCCAGCCGGGGCCCTTTCACCACCTCCGTGCCACCAAGACCAAGCTGAATCCTCCTCCGGGAGCTGACAAATACTGGCGGGCCTTTGGAAGCATGCATTCAGGAGGAGCGCACTTCCTCTTCGGCGATGGCCGGGTCCAGTTCATCAGCGAAACGATCGACCATACGTCATCCGGGTGGCCCGCCAATGGAAACCCGACGTTCGTGAACATGGGGATCTACCAGCGGCTGTCTGTGATCGACGACGGTCGCCCCTTGGACTCCTTCTAACGTCAGGTCAGTTTGAAGTCTCACTTGATTCAGGTTGTGAAGAAGCGACGACAACGATGCAAACTTCCCGGAAATTTCTCTTTGCCACATTGATCGCCAGCCTGGTCCTGACAGTTGGGTGCGGGAGCAAGGGACCAAAGCTCTCCAAGGTCTATGGAGTTGTGACGCTGGATGGAAAACCGGTTCCGAACGCTGCGATCACGTTTGTCCCAACAGATGCGACTCCCCGCTCTCCATCCTATGGAAAAACGGATTCAGAAGGGCGGTACACGCTGGCCTTCAGTCGGGACCGTTACGGCGCGATCCCAGCGGTTCACATTGTTCAAATTGAGACCGACAAGCCCAGCAAGAGCGAACTCAAGGAGTTAAAGGAGATCGAAGCTGCAGGAGGGCCTCCGGTGCCCGAGTATGTCCCGATTCCCAAGAAGTACCTGCAGGAGGGGGCGCTCACAGCCACTGTGACCAAAGGGACCAACGAAATTAATTTCGAACTGACCTCGAATTAGGTTACCAGTGCGGGCGAGAACGGACTGTGCCTTCCCGGGAGGCACAGTCTAACGCTCTCACAACGGAAATCATTCCGGGACGCTTTTGACTTCAATTCACCTGCCATTCTCCTGATTGAGCTGAAAACATCATGTCTTCCAAACGACTTTCCAAGGCAATCGGAGTTCTCTCGCTGCTGATTCCCGGATTTGTGACCGGTGCCGATCGCGTTGAGAACGAAGCTCATGTCGTTGAGGGTTCTCAGGAACAGAAGTTGGAGTTCTTCGAAAAGAAGATTCGTCCGCTTCTGGTGCAGAATTGCTACACCTGTCATTCCGCCAACACCAATGCCAGGGGAGGTCTGCGGGTTGACGACTTCAATGGGTTGTTGACCGGGGGAAACAGTGGTGCGGCACTGGTTCCGGGCAATCCGGAACAAAGCCTGTTGTTAAAGGCAGTCCGGCATGAGGATGACGCTCCAAAAATGCCCCCCGGAGGGAAGCTGAGCGATGAACAGATTGCCGATCTGACACGCTGGATCGANCAGGGAGCGGCATGGCCTCAGCCCAAGATTGAAGAATACCTCTCGGAAGTNCCTGCNGACTACGAGGATCTTGTGAAGGAACATTGGGCCTGGCAGCCTCTCGCNAANGTCGCTCCCCCCGAAGTTCAGGACAGCGCCTGGAGTCGTCATGAGCTGGATCGGTTCATCCTTGCCCGGTTGGAGCAGGCGGGACTTCAGCCGGTTTCAGATGCCGGCAAGAGAGAGTTGATCCGCAGGGCCACGTTCGATCTGACTGGTCTCCCGCCGACCCCGGAAGAGGTCGAAGCGTTTCTGAACGATACCTCAGAGCAGGCATTTGAAAAGGTTGTTGACCGACTTCTGGACTCGCAGGCCTATGCCGAACACTGGGCCCGCCACTGGCTGGATGTAGCCCGATATGGAGAGTCGACCGGCTCGTCCAGAAATCTCCCCTACCCTCATGCCTGGCGCTATCGGGACTATGTCATCGATGCGTTCCAGTCTGATAAGCCGTTCGATCAGTTCCTCCGTGAGCAGATTGCAGGAGATCTGCTTCCCGCTGAAACAGAAGAGCAGAAGTCCCGGCAGATTGTCGCGACCGGATTCCTTGCTGTGGGGGTCAAGGATGTCAATCAGCGATTCAAAGTCCGGTACATCATGGACAATGTTGACGAGCAGATTGACACCGTGACCCGCGCTGCACTGGGACTGACCGTCAGTTGCGCCCGTTGCCATGACCACAAGTTCGATCCGATTCCGACCAGTGATTACTACGCATTGGCCGGGATCTTTGAAAGCACCGATTTGTGCGATGGACTCCGCAACAAGATGGGAGGGGGAGGTCTGGACTACTATGACACATCCAAACTGATTTCCATCAAGGCGGAAGGCGAGACCGCAACCGTCGATCAAGAAGCGATTGAATCACTCAAGAAGCGGTATGAGAATGCGGTGAAGGAATTCAATCGGCTCAAAAACAACCCGGAAGGGGATGAAAAAGCCCCGAACGGGCGCCCCAAGCGACAGGTTGCCCGACAACGGATGAACCGGCTGAAAAACGAGCTGGACCTGGCCACCAATCCGGCACTCCATGGGCCAATCGCTTTGGGAGTTCGCGATGGAACAACGATTCGCGATACGCCAATCCGCTTGCGGGGAGAGGCGGAGATGCATGGACCGGTCGTCCCACGAGGAGTCCTGAGTCTGGTTCGGAATATTCCCGCGCCGGAGATTCCAAAAGATTCGAGCGGTCGTCTTGAGCTGGCTCAGTGGATTACACATCCTGACAACGCACTGACATCACGGGTCGCTGTCAATCGAATCTGGGCGCATCTGTTTGGGCGAGGGATTGTTTCCACCGTCGATAATTTCGGAGTGACAGGAGACAATCCGACCCATCCGGAACTTCTTGATTATCTGGCCATCCGGTTCATTGAGAATGGCTGGTCCGTCAAGTCGATGATTCGGGAAGTGATGCTCTCCCGGACCTATCAGCTCGGTTCCGCCGAATCGGTGGCGGGACTTCAGATTGATCCTTCCAATCGGCTGCTGTGGCGACATTCTCCCCGCCGTCTGACCGCTGAGGAGATTCGGGATGCGATGTTGTTCACCGCAGGGACATTGAACAAGGAGCGACGTAAAGGATCTGATGCACAGACGCTGGAGGTCAGAGAGATTCGAAACAACGGTCCCGAGGCCCGTAAGCTCACCAGCCAGGCGGACTCCAGCTGCCATCGGAGCATCTACCTCCCGCTGCTGCGGGGACTTGTCCCTCATGCCCTGCATGTCTTTGATTTTGCTGAACAGGGGATGGTGACCGGCCAGCGGGACTGCACCACAGTCGCTCCGCAGTCCCTGTACCTGCTGAATGACCTTTTCGTTCGCCAGCAGTCTCTGGCCCTCGCTCAGGAGATTCTGGGCGTTGATGGTCTGACCGACGAGGAGCGGATTGATCTGGCGGTTCGGAAAGTCCTTAATCGCCCGGTTGAACAGGATGAACTTCAGTTATTCAAGGTGGCCCTGAATTCCTTCGAGTCGGAAGCAGTTCTGCTCGCGGAGGAGGAACCTTCCGTTGTCCCGGCTTCGGCAGAGGCGCTTGTCGCGGTCAACACGGTTGAGGATGTTCAGGACGCGACCGATGCCAATGCCAATCCGGATGAGGCGGATCAAACCGATGCTCCGATTATCGAGGGACAGATCACTTATCCCGATGCCCGAAGTCATGCCTGGGCGATCTTCTGTCAGTCTCTCTATGGCTGTGCCGAGTTTCGTTACCTGAAGTAGCCCGTCCTCGCTCCTGATCAAGGAGTGCGGAAGGAATTTGTTCCCCGAAAACACCCACAAACGCTGCCAACACCGTCTTCAACGTTCGAGGTTGAGTCCCATGTCGATTCAAGATATTTCAGGTCGTTATGCTCCCATCTCCCGTCGGACGGCATTGAAGTCCGCCGGTGCGGGGATTGGATATCTCGCTTTGGCCAATCTGCTGGCACAGACCGCGCCAAAGCCGGTTCGTGCTGCCGAAAATGCTCCGCTCGCTCCACGCCCTCCTCATTTCCCTGTCAAAGCCAAGCGGCTGATCTTTCTGTTCATGCAAGGGGCCATCTCACAGATGGATACCTGGGAATACAAGCCGCAACTTCAGGCGGACCACGGCAAGATTGCTCCCGGTGGTGGGACGCTGACTGCGTCAAAATTCAAGTTTCAGCAGTACGGGGAGACCGGGACCTGGGTCTCGGAACTCTTCCCACACACTGCCCAGCATGTGGACAAGCTCTGCTTCCTGCGGGGGCTGCATACCGATACTCCTGCTCATCCCCAGGCGGTGATCCAGCTTCATACCGGAACCGCACTGGCCACCTTGACCCGACCATCAATGGGGGCATGGCTGACCTATGGGCTTGGAACTGAAAATCAGGACCTGCCCGGTTACATCACCATCAATCCACCCCCGAATTTTGGCGGGGCAGTGAACTACGGAAGTGCCTTTCTTCCCGCTCACTATCAGGGAACCAGGCTGAATGACAGCGGATACCTTCCGAATCTCAAGGCGGCGACTCATTCACGTCTGCAGCGACGGCAGATCGAACTGATTCAGTCGCTCAATCATCGTCTGTCCGATCGTCCCGGGGCTCCTGATGAGCTGGATGGGGTGATTCAATCGTACGAACTCGCTTACCGGATGCAGGACAAGGTCCCGGAGCTTCTGGATATCTCGTCTGAGCCAAAGCACATTCAGGAGGCGTATGGCATCAAGGATGGTCCTGCGGGGAGCTTTGCCCGGCAGTGCCTCATGGCTCGCCGGCTGAGTGAAGCGGGTGTCCGATTTGTCGAGATCTGCCATCCCGGATGGGATCAACACAATAACCTTCATCAGGGACTGATTCGAAACTCCCGCGCCACCGACCAGCCGACCG
>Ga0065721_10052490_pt1 | contig 11796 bp, 9 predicted proteins | sample Mesricmetagenome_FD_59108 | JGI IMG/M metagenome (GOLD analysis project Ga0065721, IMG submission 59108) | Mesophilic microbial community from rice straw/compost enrichment Sample: eDNA_1 v2 (version 2) | ecosystem: Engineered > Solid waste > Grass > Composting > Bioreactor | place: USA: Davis...
GGCGGGCTTCATCGTGGCGGCGAGCCAGGCCGGCCGGATCAGCAACCGGCTGGGCCCGCGCCATGCCATCCAGCTTGGCGCGCTGCTGCACGGGCTGCTGTGCGCCGCGCTGCTGGCGGCATGGTGGGACGACCGGCTTTCCTATCCGTGGCTGCTGGCCTTCTGGACGGCGTTCTGCGCGGTGCTGGGCATACGCGGCCCGACCGCGTTCAGCGAGGCGCTGTCGGTGCCGACCGCGCAGCTCGGGCGCGCGTCGGCGTTGATGGTGCTGGCGTTGCTGGCGGTGGGCGCGCTGGCGACACAGGCCACGGCACCGTTCCTGCCCGGCGGCCAACTCGGTGCCGTGGCCCTGTCGATGAGCCTGCTCTGTTGGGCGAGCTGCGCGCTGGTCGCCCGTTATCCCGACAAGCAGGCCAGCGTTCGCGCCCGACAGCGGCCGGAACAGGAGCAGGCCAGGCTCTGAGGATGGCGCGTCCCTGCCGCCCATGGAAGCGGGCTCGCTAAACAGCCGGCAATTCGATTTCGAGCGCGACGCCGTCGCGCCCCGGATCGGCGCCGCCTTCCAGCCGTCCGTCCACGATCCGCACCGCGTGCACCCAGCCGATCGTGTAGTTGTACGGGTTGCGGATCACCTGATAGCCGTCCTGCTCCAACTCGCGGGTGATATAGCGCGGGATGCGATTGCAGACGTCGATCGCGTTGCTGGTCGACGAGAAGCGCGGCGCGGACACGGCGGCCTGCATCGGCATGTCGAAGTCGACCACATTGACGATGCTCTGCAGCACGCCCATCGCGATCTGCGTGCCGCCCGGCGCGCCGAGCACGATCTCGGGCCGGTCGTCCTTGAAGACGATGGTCGGGCACGACGAGGTGAAACGGCGCTTGCCCGGCGCGATGCTGCCGGCGCGTCCCGGCCGCGGATCGAACACGCCCATGCAGCCGTTGTACATGAAGCCCAGGCCCGGCGTGATCACGCCAGACGGCATCGCGAGCGAGTGCGTCAACGCGACGCAATTGCCTTCGCCATCCACCACCGACAGATGCGTGGTGTCGCGCGGCACCGCGTGGCCCGGATTGACGCGCGGCACTTCGGCGCGCTGCCCATCGCGGATGCGCTGCGCGACCTCGCGGGCGTAATCGGGCGACAGCAGCCGGTCCAGCGGCACGTCGACGAAGGCGGGATCGCCGATGAAGCGGTCCTTGTCGCAGGTGGCCTGCTTCATCGCCTCGCAGACCACGCGGATATAGTCGGGGCTGTTGTGTCGCAGCGCGCGCAGATCGAACTGCTCGAGGATCGCCAGCATCTGCAGCAGCATCGCGCCGCCGCCGGGCGGCCGGTTGGTGGTGACGCGGCGGTCGCGGTAGCCGCCGACCAGCGGCGCGGTGCGCACGGCCTGGTAGCCGGCGAGGTCCTCGCGCGACAGCAGCGCGCCGTGTTCGCGCATGTCGGCAACGATCTGATCGGCGATCTCGCCCAGATAGAACGCGTCGACGCCGCCGGATGCGATCCGCTCCAGCGTGTCGGCATAGTCGCGGTTCTTCAGCGGGGTGCCGATCGTATGCGGCGAACCGTCGGGGCGGCAATACAGTTGCCGCCCGCTCTCGCTGAAGGCCAGGCGTTCGCGGTTGCTGGCGCGGCCCAGCGTCGCCTCGTCGATCCAGAACGCATACATGCCGGGCCGGACGAAGTAGCCGTCGCGCGCCCACTGGATCGCCGGCTGCACCACCTCTTTCCACGGCAGCCGGCCGTGGCTGCGATGCAGCGCCTCCAGGCCGCGCAACGTGCCCGGCGTGGCGATCGACTGATAGCCGATGTCGTTGAGGCGGTCCTTGATGAAGAAACCGAAGCCGTCGCGGGCTTCGCCTTGCAGCAGGTCGGCCCACATGTCGGGGCGCGCGGCGGCCGGCGCGGTGGCATGGAAGTCGATGTATTCGTGCGCGCCGCTGCCAGGCACGCTGCCGGACATATAGACCGCGGCGGTGCCGAAGCCCGCGATGCCGCACATCAGCGGATCGACCACGGTTTGCGCAAGGGCGCAGGCGACCGCGGCATCGGCCGCATTGCCGCCCGCGCGCAGGATCTCGATGCCGGACTCGGCCGCTTCCGGCTGCGGGCAGGACACCATTCCACTACGGGTCATTGCTTGTCTCGATAGGTTGGCGCCGGGGAGCGCCACCGGCGATGCCGATGGCGCATGCCGGCGCGGGATCGTGGTGATGACTGGATGGGCAGGACCCTGGACTTACTTCGCGCTCAGGTCCAGATCGCCGATCGCGCCCTGCCACTTGGCGGTATCGCGCACGGTCAGTTCCATCAGCTGGTCGGACGGGCCCGGCATCGGCAGCACCTGCATCGACTTGAGCTTGTCGACCACGGCCGGCTCGGCCAGGAAGGTCTGCGTGGCGGCATGCAGGCGCGCGATGACGTTGGCCGGCGTGCCGGCCTTCGCCGCGATGCCGCTCCAGCCGATGTTCTCGAAGCCCTTCAGGCCCAGTTCGGCGGCGGTCGGCACGTCGGGCAGCTCGGGCACGCGCTTCGAGGCGAACAGCATCAGCGGCACCAGCTTGCCGGCCTTGATCTGCGGCAGCGCGGTGCTCAGCACCGGCGCCATGACCTGCGTCGCGCCGGAGACAGTCGACACCACGCCATCCGGCTCGCCGCGATACGGTACGTGCAGCAGGCGGATGCCCTGCTGCTTCTGCATCAGCTCGACCACCAGATGGGTCGAATTGCCGTTGCCGGACGAGGCGAAGCTGATGCTGCCGGGCTTGGCCCTGGCGGCGTCGACCAGCTCGCGATAGTTGCGCAGGCCGGATTGCGGATTGGCGACCAGCACGAAGGGCACGGTGGCCAGCATCGACACCGGCGCGAAATCGGATTCGGGCTTGTAGGCCAGCGGCGCGTAGACGAACTTGTTCAGCACCATCTGCGAGACGCCCGCCAGGAACAGCGTGCAGCCGTCGGCCGGCTGGCTCAGCACGTACTTGGCCGCGATGATGCCGCCCGCGCCGGCCCGGTTCTCGACCACGATCGGCGTTTGCAGCGTCTTGCCGACGCGCTCGGCCCACATGCGGGCCAGGGTGTCCGTGCTGCCACCGGCCTGCTGCGAGACGACCATCCGGATCGGGCGCGACGACGCGCCAGGCTCACCGCAGCCGTAGCTCGGTGCGGCCACGCCGAAGGCGAGCGCAAGGGGAACAGCGAAGTGGAAAAGGGAAGTTTTTCTCATAGGTGGTGGCAGTGTCCAGGTCCGTCGAATTCCAGGTCTGGTGCCTGGATGCCGGGAAATTATTGGCCCCAACCGCAAACTCACCTAGTGAATTGTTTCGAACCATCTATTAGTATTCGCTCATGGATCCATCCGACCACAGCATCGCCTGGGCGCGCCGACTGCGGGTGCGGCACCTCGAGTCCTTCCTGATTCTTCACGATGCGGGCACGCTGTCGGCCGCCGCGACGCGGCTGCATATGACGCAGTCCGCGGTGTCGCACTGGCTCAGCGAAATGGAGGAACTGGCCGGCGTCAGGCTGGCGATCCGCGGCCGGCGCCTGCAGCTGACGCCGGCCGGCGAGGCGGTGCGCCGGCTGGCCGTGCGCGTGCTCGGCGAGGTATCGCGCGCCCACGACGAACTCGGCGCCATTGCCAAGGGCGCGGTCGCGCGCCTGCATGTGGGCAGCGTGCTGGCCGGCGTCGCGCACCTGATTCCCTGGGCCATCGTCGCATTCCAGCGGGTCCAGCCCAATGTCTCGATCCAGGTCACGGAAGGCGCGTTCAATACGCTGCTCGAGCGCCTGGAGACACGCGAATTCGATCTGGTGGTCGGCTCGATCGATGCGCGCGCCTATGGTCCGCATCTGGCGCACGAGGTGCTGTTCGAAGATGCGATGGCGGTGGTGGTGGGCCCGCACCATCCGCTGGCACAGGCAAAACGGCTGCGTTGGGGGCAGCTGTTCTCGTATCCGTGGGCGATGCCGCAGCGCGAGACGCTGATGCGCACGCGGCTCGATACCGTGCTGCTCGAGCACGGCGCCGCCGGCCTGCGGCCGGCGGTCGAGACAGGTTCCATCGTCACGATGCAGGCGGTGCTGCGGGAAACCAACTATATCGGCGTCTGTTCGGCCGCGATGGCCGAGCACCTGGCCGCGCTGAGGCTGCTGCATATCCTGCCGCTGGGCGACCGGGAATCGTTCGGTCCGGTCGGGGCGGTATGGCGCAAGGGCGGCGACGACGAGGTGTTGCACGCCTTCATGCAGGCCTTGCGTGACGAGGCGGGCCGGGTCCGTGCAGCCGAGCCGGGGGCGGCCGCGCGGTAACGCACCGCCCCTCGCTCCCTCGCGGCACGGCGGCAAGGCTTACGCCGTCAGCGCGGCACGCGGATATTGTTCCTGACTTCGTCCACGCCCATCACTTCCTCGGCGATATCCTCGACGCGGTACTTGGCGCGGCGGTCCGATACGGTACCGCTCAGCGTGACGATGCCCGAGCCGACCTCCACGGTGACCTCGGACACGTCGAGGTCGCGCGCCTCGGCCAGGCGCTCGCAGACCTCGTCGCAGATGCGCTCGTCGGTGCGGCGATAGCCCTTGGGCAGGGTGCGGGCGCGCCGTGGGGCCGTACTGCCGCGCATGCCCGCGCCGCCGCTCGCGCCGCGTTCGCCGAATTCGTTGAAGCCGACGCTGCCGCCGCCGGAGCCCATCGCCCCGGTGTCGCCGCGCCGATAGTGGTAGGCGTCACGCATGCCGCGCGAGCCGCCATAGCCGCGATGGCGCCAGGTCTCCGCGACCTCGCCGGTGCGTGGGTCCTCGGGGAACCACTCCATGCCGCCTGTCACGGTGCCGCGTCCGCGGCGGTCCTCGCCGGTTTCCCGGGGCCACATCTGGCGCGTACCGCTGGTGTCTCGATTCCCGGTGTTCCTGTTGCCGGTGTCTCTGTTGCCGTTCATTTCGGTCTCCTTCGATCAGGGACGTAATGGGCAATGGCCGCAAAATCCGTACCGCCGCCGCGCGGTGCAAGCGCGGTCGCGCGGCATGGTGCGGGCACGCGCGGTGCAATCTTTGCCGGGATGGCTTGTAAATAAAACGCGCCTGGACGCCCGATCGACGTCCTAGGGCGATGTAAAAAGGCCTTCCCGTGTGGGAAGGCCCGGATTTGCCGCAGAGCGTCAATCAACCATCACGTCGGCCGGCGCATCACACCTGCGTGATGAATTTGGTCACCAGATAGCCGTCGAAGGTCTCCATGCCGCCTTCGCTGCCGATGCCGGAGTCCTTGATGCCGCCGAAGGGCGTTTCGGCCAGCGCCATGCCGAAATGGTTGATGTTGACCATCCCGGCCTCGAGACCGTTCGAGACCAGCGTCGCGGTCTTCAGCGAGTTGGTGAAGACATACGAGGCCAGGCCGTAGGGCAGGCTGTTCGCGCGCCGCAGCGCTTCCTCGGCGTCCTTGAAGCGCGTCACCGGCGCCACCGGGCCGAAGGGTTCGTCGACCATCAGCTTCGCGTCGTCCGGCAGGTCGGTGACCACCGTGGGCGCGAAGAAATAGCCCTTGCTGCCGATGCGCGCGCCGCCGGCGACGACCTTGCCGCCGCGATGGCTGGCGTCGTCGAGAAACTGCTCCATCGACGCGATGCGGCGCTCATGCACGAGCGGCCCCATCTGCGTGCCGTCCTCCAGACCGTCCCCGACCTTGATCGAGCCCATCACCTCGGTGAAGCGGGCCAGGAAGCGATCGTAGGCTTTCTCCTGGACGTAGAAGCGGGTCGGCGACACGCAGACCTGGCCGGCGTTGCGGATCTTGAAGCGGGCCAGCATCTCGGCGGCCGGCTCGATATCGGCGTCGTCGAACACCAGCACCGGCGAATGCCCGCCAAGTTCCATCGTCACGCGTTTCATGTGTGCGCCGGCCAGCGCGGCCAGCTGCTTGCCGACCGGCACCGAGCCGGTGAACGAGATCTTGCGCACGATCGGCGATTCGATCAGATAGGTCGAGACCTCGCTCGGCACGCCCCAGACGATGTTCAGCACGCCCGGCGGCAGGCCGGCATCGTGGAACAGCTGGGCCAGCGCGACCACCGCGCTCGGCGAATCCTCCGGGCCCTTCAGGATCAGCGTGCAGCCCGCGCCGAGCGCCGACACGATCTTGCGGATCGCCTGGTTGAAGGGGAAGTTCCACGGCGTGAAGGCCGCGCAGACGCCGATCGGCTCGCGCACGACGATCTGCCGCACGTTCGGATTGCGCGGCGGAATCACGCGGCCATAGATGCGGCGGCATTCCTCGGCGTGCCAGTCGGCGTGCTCGGCGCAGATCATCACCTCGGCGACTGCCTCGGCCAGCGGCTTGCCCTGGTCCAGCGTGATATTGCGGCCGATGTCCCTGGCGCGCTCGCGGGTCAGCTCGCCGACGCGGCGCAGGATCTTCGCGCGCTCCAGCGGCGAGGTCTTCTTCCAGCTGTCGAAGGCGCGCTGCGCGGCGGCCAGGGCGCGGTCCAGATCCGCGGTGCTGGCGTGCGGCAGTTTGCCGATCACCTCCTGCGTGGCGGGATTGATCACGTCCTGCTCGCGGCGCCCGCCGCCTTTGACGAACTCCCCATCGATATAAAGGGCGAGGTCCTGGTACATGGCTTCTCCTGTGTCCTGTGTCGTGAGTCCTGGGTCCGCTGTCGGGAACCGGGGGGTGTGCCACGCGGGCGCCCGGGGTTCCGAACCCGTTAGCTTACCGCGTCGGCCATCGCGGCGTGCGGCGACCCACGCAGCGACTCTCGCGACGACTCTCGCGACGACTCTCGCGACGACTCTCGCGACGATTCATGCCGGGGCCGGCACGACCGCGCTGCGCGTCTTCGATCGCGATTCCTTTCAACGAGCCTACATCTCGCTTTCACGTCCCTTTCAAAATGCATCACGTCATGATGCAAACGCAGATTCCTTGCCGTGGTTAACCCTGAAACCAGACAACTGAAAGGGCGCTGAAAGCACGCTTCTCTAACGTTGCATCCGCTTTCGGCACAGCGCTCGTGCCGTGCGGCTTTGCATTTAACGAGGAGAATCATGTTGCGCATACGCAGCCAAAAGGACTTCGCCTCCGGCCTGATGTTCGTGCTGGTCGGCCTAGGCTTTTCCTTTGTCGCTCGCGGCTATTCGATGGGGACGGCCGCGAAGATGGGTCCCGGATATTTCCCCTTCCTGCTCGGCCTGGTACTGGCCGCGCTCGGCGCGCTGGTGTTGCTCGGCTCGCTGTCGAGCAAGGGCGAGGAAGACCGGATGGAACGCTGGGACATCAAGATCCTGCTGTGGATCCTGGGTTCGGTGGTGCTGTTCGGCCTGTTGCTCAAGCCGCTCGGCATGGTGCTGTCGGTATTCGTGCTGGTGGTCGTGTCGTCGATGGCCAGTCATGAATTCAGCTGGAAGGGCGCGCTGCTCAACAGCGTGGTGCTGGTCCTGATCAGCCTCGGTGCCTTCGTCTACGGCATCAACCTGCAGATGCCGGTGTGGCCGGCGTTCATCACGGGCTAAGGAGCGCGCAGATGGAATTGCTTGAACATTTGACGCTCGGGTTTTCGACCGCGCTGTCGTTCCAGAACCTGGCCTACGCCTTCCTCGGCTGCCTGCTCGGCACGCTGATCGGCGTGCTGCCGGGCCTCGGCCCCCTCGCGACCATCGCGATGCTGCTGCCGATCACCTACACGCTGCCGCCGGTGGCCGCGCTGATCATGCTGGCCGGCATCTACTACGGTGCGCAGTACGGTGGCTCGACCACGGCAATCCTGGTCAACCTGCCCGGCGAATCGTCGTCGGTGGTGACCACCATCGACGGTTACCAGATGGCGCGGCGCGGCCGTGCCGGCGTGGCGCTGGCCACCGCCGGTATCGGTTCGTTCTTCGCCGGCTGCGTGGCCACGCTGATCCTGGCGGCCTTCGCCGGTCCGCTGTCGGAACTGGCCTTCAAGTTCGGCCCCGCCGAGTACTTCTCGCTGATGGTGCTGGGCCTGATCGGTGCCGTGGTGCTGGCCTCTGGCTCGCTGGTCAAGGCGATCTCGATGATCGTGCTGGGCCTGCTGCTGGGCCTGGTCGGTACCGACGTGAACTCGGGCGCCGCGCGCTTCTCGTTCGACATCCCGGAACTGACGGACGGCATCGACTTCGTCGCGCTGGCCATGGGCATGTTCGGCTTCGCCGAGATCATCGCGAACCTGGAGCAGAAGGAAAACCGCGAGACCTTCACTGATCGCGTGACCAACCTGTTCCCGACGAAGGAAGACTTCAGGCGCATGATCCCGGCGGTGCTGCGCGGTACCGCGCTGGGCTCGGCGCTCGGTATCCTGCCGGGCGGCGGCGCGTCGCTGGCTTCGTTCGCGGCCTACACGCTGGAGAAGAAGTCGTCGAAGTACTCGCACGAGTTCGGCAAGGGCGCGATCGAAGGCGTGGCCGGTCCCGAATCCGCGAACAACGCGGCGGCGCAGACCTCGTTCATTCCGCTGCTGACGCTGGGCATTCCGCCCAACGCGGTGATGGCGCTGATGGTCGGCGCGATGACGATCCACAACATCCAGCCGGGTCCGCAGGTCATGACCAGCAACCCGCAGCTGTTCTGGGGCCTGATCGCCTCGATGTGGATCGGCAACCTGATGCTGATCATCCTGAACCTGCCGCTGATCGGCATCTGGGTCAAGCTGCTGACCGTGCCGTATCGCTTCCTGTACCCGGCGATCCTGGTGTTCTGCGGCATCGGCGTCTACTCGGTCAACAACCAGACCTTCGACGTCTTCATGGCCGCGGGCTTCGGCGTGGTGGGCTATCTGTTCCTGAAGCTCAAGTGCGAACCGGCGCCGCTGCTGCTCGGCTTCGTGCTCGGGCCGATGATGGAAGAGAACTTCCGCCGCACGCTGCTGCTCTCGCGTGGTGAGTTCTCGGTGTTCGTCACGCGTCCGCTGTCGATGGGCCTGCTGATCGCCGCCGCGGCGCTGGTGGCGGTGGTGGCGCTGCCCTCGATCAAGGCCAAGCGCGAAATCGCCTTCCAGGAGGAGTAGAGAAAAACCGGGCCGGCCGGCGCCCCGGAGCCATTCCGGGCGCGCCGACCGGCCCGGTCGTTTTGCGCATGTCTATCGTTGCATGAAAAGACCAACCATCGATAGTCTCGTTTCCCGGCTCTATATCCTGAAGTTCGTGCAGTCCAGCCCGGCCACGGTGCTCGCTCTCGTCGAGCGGCTGCGCGAACATGGCATCGAGAAGAACATCCGCTCGCTGCGCCCAATCCTGCGCAGCCTGCTGATCGCACGGGCGATCACCGCGGAACTGGTCGAAGGCAACGGCCGGGTCTACTCGATCACCGACAGTGGGCGCGAAGAGCTGGATGCCTACCTGTCCCATCTCGATGTGCTGCAAAACGAAATCGGCGGCGACCGTTGAGGCCGCCGCCGATTGTCGTTTGAGCGATCGGACTTTCTTGCCGAACCGCTTTACTGGCTGACCAGCTCGATCGCCGTCTGCGAGTCGTCGTTGGCCTTGGCCACCAGCACCTTGATATTGTTCGGCACGGCCGACGCGATGCCATCGACCGGGATCGGCATGATCAGCCAGTCCGCGTTGTTGTCGATGGTGATCGCGCCCGAGCTGAAGATCACCTGCTTGGTGCCGGCCGTGGTGACGCGGATCTGGTAGTTGTTGCCGCCGTCGAACTCGTTGGAGTCCTGGCCCGAGGCCGGCACTGCCGACTTGTAGCCCACGTTGGCGAAGGTCGGGCTGACCGTATTGATGTCCACCGACGGGGCCGTCACGTAGATATCGACGTTCTGCGCGTTGAACGCGGCGTTGACCGCGCGCACCCGCGCCTTGGTCGACAGCAGTCCCTTCTCGTACGGATCGTCGATCACCAGCGTGTCGGCGCGGTCGTCGCCGGGCAGCGCCACGATGGTGTACTTGTGGCCGGTGGCCGCATCGACCTGGGCGCGGCCCACTTCGGTCTGCGTGCCCGCGGCGTTGAAGGTGAACAGGTGGTTGCCGTCGTCGACGTCCGAATAGCGGGCGACGAACTTGTACGGAATGTTCTGCAGGGACGTCTTGGCGCCGTTCTGGTAGACGTCGAGATTGAGCGTGGTCGGGATCGGAGGCACGGCGTGGATCACGCGTGTCTGCGGTTCGTTCAGGCCGAGACGGTCGTCGATGCCATCATCGCCGCCGCCGCATGCCGCGAGCATGGCGCTGGCCGCCACCATCAGTCCCAGTGCAATCCCGGATTTCGAGAACAGCTTCATGGATTTCCCCTTGCAGGTGAAATGAAAGCGAAGAAGTTACGGGCCGACCGCGTAATGCCACGGGATGGCAAGGGTTGCCGACTGCGTTGGCATGGCATGGCCAACGCATCGCAACAGGCCTTGGTGTGGTCGGGGTCCGGCCGCGTGCCGTGATGGAACGATAGTGGTGGTCACGAGAGGCCGAAACGCTGCGCGCTCCGATATGGCTGTCGGAGGAATCCGACAGCCGATTGAATCACTCCGGCGAGCCCAAGCGCGGCAAGGCCTGGCGGCGGCGTTCTGCAGAGCGGAATGGGAGTGCGCGTAAAAAGCGGGTTTGTCTATCGCCGTTTGCCATTGTTTTCACTCGTGAGGCCCCTCATCCTTCACCCCGCTTGATTTTTTCCAATTTTTCGTCACACTTGCCGGGATAGCTGACCGAGCACGATGTCAACAATCACAAACGGGGCGGGGAAAGTGGCCAGGTCGGAGGCGATGGCGGCTGGCGCGGTTCCGGCGGCGGACACCGATCCGTTGACCGGGGTAGCAAGCCGCCCATTCTTCTTGAGCAAGCTCGAAGCACGCCTGCAGAACGAGGCCGTGCCGCGCTGCGCATTGATCCTTCTCGGCATCGACGACTTCCGCGCCTTCAATGACATGCACGGTCATGGCGAAGGCGACCGCATCCTCCAGCAGATGGCCCGCCGGCTGCGCGACGCCTCGCCGCGCGATGCCGTGATCGGCCGCACCGGCGGCGACGAGTTCGCGGTGCTGCTGCCCTCGATCTACGATCCCACCCTGGTGCGCCACGTCAGCGCGGCGATCCTGTCGCTGCTGTCCGAGCCGTACGACTGCAATGGCCACCGCCACTATGTGCTGGCGAGCCTGGGCGCCTGCGTGATGCCGGCCGGCGGCGACAACGCCTCCGATGCGCTGGCCTCGGCCAGCCTGGCGCTGGCACGGGCCAAGCGCGACGGCGGCCGCACCATCCGTTTCTTCAAGGCGCAGATGCGCGCCGACGTCACCAGCCGGCTGTCGCTGGTTCAGGCACTGCGCGAAGCCTATGCGCAGCGGCAATTCGAGCTGCTGTACCAGCCGCAGGTCGACCTGCGCGACGGCCGCATCGTCGGGGCCGAGGCGCTGATGCGCTGGCGGCATCCGACCCAGGGCCTGCTGGCCCCGGCCGCGTTTATCGATGCGCTGGCCGCCAGCAGCGTCGCCGTCGACGTGGGCATGTGGCTGCTGCAGACCGCCTGCGCGCAGGCGCGTGCCTGGTCGCTGCAATTCGAGCAGGCGCCGCGCGTGGCGATCAACCTGTTCGCCGCGCAACTGGCGGAAAGCCGCCTGCTGACCGAAGTCCGCCACGTGCTGCGCGAACTCGCGCTGGAGCCGAACCGGCTCGAACTGGAAATTACCGAGACCATCGCCCTGCAGCAGGGCGACGAGGTGTCCGGCCAGCTGCAGACGCTGCGCCGCGACGGCGTGACGCTGACCTGCGACGACTTTGGCACCGGCTATGCGTCGCTGAGCTTCCTGAAGACCTTCCCGGTCGACCGCATCAAGATC
>Ga0065721_10052491_pt1 | contig 11796 bp, 14 predicted proteins | sample Mesricmetagenome_FD_59108 | JGI IMG/M metagenome (GOLD analysis project Ga0065721, IMG submission 59108) | Mesophilic microbial community from rice straw/compost enrichment Sample: eDNA_1 v2 (version 2) | ecosystem: Engineered > Solid waste > Grass > Composting > Bioreactor | place: USA: Davis...
CGCGAGTTATCCGCTGACGGATCAATCCCCGAACTTCCGGAATGGCGATGGATCCACACTCCGGGTCACACTCCCGGTCATATCAGTTTGTTTCGGGAAAAAGATGGTGTTCTCATTGCAGGTGATGCTGTGGTTACAACCATGCAGGAATCATTACTCGCCGTGGCCACGCAGAAAAAATTTCTCTGTGGTCCTCCAAAATATTTCACGCCCGACTGGGGCGCTTCAGCAAGATCCGTAAAAACACTGGCGTCACTTGAACCTAATGTTGTAGCTACCGGTCATGGACAAACGATGTATGGCGATGAAGCAAGAAAAGAACTTCACAAACTGGCGAAAGATTTCTGGAAACGCGGCATTCCTGCAACTGGTCGTTATGTGAAAGAATCTGTTGAATTCAATGAAGAAGGTTTTGCCACTCACATCCCGAAAGCGAAAGGGACCATGTGGAAGAAAGTTTTTGTCGCGGCGGCATTGTTCACAATCGGCTATCTCATCACGAGACAAAGAGGCAGGGCGACAAATTTTCTGCAGCGGGGTTTGGCCAATGGTCTTGGTAAGGCATTGAAAGGAAGCGCACTGGCAGCCCTCGGAGCTACTACACCTGCTGCGCCTGCATCCCCAATGCTTCCCGCAGTGCCCATGATTTGATGAACTGAGTTATATCAACTGGCGTTTGTAAAGTTGAATGGTGTTTTCAAACCCCAGGTACAATGCATCGCAAATAAGTGCATGTCCGATGCTCACTTCATCGAGCCAGGGAATATTTTGTTTGAAAAATTTGAGGTTGTGAAGGTCGAGATCGTGACCGGCATTGAGACCAAGATTGAATTCCCTTGCTTTTTTTGCTGCAGCGATATAAGGTGCGATCGCTGTGTCGCGATCACCTTTTGCAAATTGTTTTGCGAACTGTTCGGTATAGAGTTCGATGCGGTCCGTGCCGGTGTTTGCTGCACCTTCCACCATTTCAGGCGAGGGATCAACAAAGATCGAAACTCTTATTCCGGCTTTTTGGAAAACGGGAATGATTTCGCGGAGATAATCTTTGTGTTTTAAGGTATCCCATCCATGGTCGGATGTAACCTGATTGAGAGTGTCCGGAACCAGAGTGACCTGATGTGGTTTTGTTTCGAGGACCAGGTCAACAAATTTTTGTTCGCGGGGATTCCCTTCAATATTAAATTCGGTTGTGATGATGGGTTTGATTTCGCGCACATCGGCATAACGAATGTGTCGTTCATCGGGTCTTGGATGAACGGTGATACCATCTGCCCCGAAACGTTGTGCATCAATCGCGGCTTTTACTACATCGGGATTATTACCACCACGACTATTACGCAGGGTAGCAAATTTGTTGATGTTGACCGAAAGTTTGGTTGACATATGCCAAAATTAGTTGTATCTGCTGAAAAGCGATGGAAGCGTGTGGCCCTGTAAGTTATTGTGCAGTGATTTGCTGAACCTATCTGCTTTTTCTCACCATTAATACGACCATTTACACAAAAAAAATCGTGGATTTTAACCTCGCATGACGTCAGGCTTTTTGCATGTTGCAGGTGCTTTTTTCTGGTTGTTACACTATGATGCGGTGCTGCATCGAGGGGTAAAAGCATTTTCGTTTGCACTACAGATGTCCCGCAGTAATCTTCGATCATACTGGATGAGCACGGTTTCAAATCATTAAAAAGAGCGCAAAAAATCAACCTATAAGTTGATTCTTATGGAAGTTGTGCGTATTTTTGTGGACACCAATACGTTCGAGGGCTTGTACACTATACGATACGATGGCGAAGAGCTGGACGAATTTGAGCGACTGTTTGACCTATGGACAGACGCGGAATATGTGAGGGAATATCTAAGAAGTAATCAACAATACCTGAAATCAGACTATTTCAAGGACTTGTTTCTGGATGAGATTGAAACAGAGATTTTAGACGAAGCTGAAGAATTGGAAAGACTACTGGAACGCCATGCGACCGATAATGACATTGGCAATTTGCAAATGTTATTTAAACCACTTAACAATACTTCGTATGTGATTCCACCTCCCCTTGAAAAGACCAAGGCAAGGATAAGAGACAGAAACAAGTTTCGAAAAGGTATTTTACGGATATATGCGTTGAGACTTGGAAAAAACACATTTGTAGTAACAGGCGGTGCAATAAAATTGGTCAGGGAAATGAAAGACCACCACGATACTCACAAGGAACTGGATAAACTGGAAAAGGTAAAAGCCTTTTTGAAAGAAAATAACCTTTACACAGACGAAGATTTAGTTTTTTACTATGGACGATTTTAAAAAAAACATACAAAAAATTACGAGTAACAAACCTTCAGGCTGGAAAGAAAAGGCGGCGGAAAGGTTGAGCAGGCCCTGGCTAAAGGAATATTCTTCACGAATTGCCAGAAGGATATTGGCGTTGATTGAAGACGACAAAGAATTGAATCAGGCCAAACTTGCAAAAATGGTTGGTGTTTCAGCGCAACAAATCAGCAAGATTGTGAGCGGAAAAGAAAATCTGACGCTGGAAACAATTTATAAACTTTCAAAGGCTTTGAACTACGAATTGATTTCATTCCCGCCATATAAATACAGTCGACCTTCTACATCAACTCTGTCTTACAATGTTACTATTGATTCAAAATCTCATTTGGTTAGCAGGGAAGTTTGGTGGGATATTAACAGAATCCTCGAACGAAATACATCAGGTGAAACTTCAAGTAGCAATGTTTGTCTGATAAATTCAAAGTCGTTTACTGATCATACCAAAGGCGCTTTAACATGACTGAACAAACAAAATTTCAGATTAAGTTTAAAGCAATTGAGCTGCTTGCAAAAACTCTTGAACCTCCTGCTGCCGGTATGGAACCAAAGGAAATTAATTTCCAGTTTTCGTTGGATTTGAAAGTTGCTCCTGAGCAAAAGACTGTGGGCGTTTTCACTGATGTAGCTCTTTTGCAGATTCCGGAAGGAAAAAGACTAGCTTTTTTCAGACTGCTAACCTTATTTGAAATTGTCAATTTTCAAGAGGTAGTGAAAGAAGTTCATGAGAATTTGTATGATATTCCTGCTCAGGTTGAGATACTACTAAAATCGACCGGACTATCCACGATAAGGGGTGTTATCTATTCTGAATTGAGGGGCACGCACCTGAACAATGCCGTTCTTCCTCTTATAGATATAGCGTCAATTGTTATGGATGCCAGAAGGAAGGCAAAAAGGCTCTAACTCAGTCAGAAAAGATTCGATGGACGGAATTACACAGACTCAAATATAAAATTGTTCGAGTACTGCGTTGTGTTGAGTTTTTTTTCGTTTTGATGCAGATTCACCTGAAACTCAGCAAACGGTATTTTTTTCTTTCCGCTGAAAAAAGAACATTGATAGCCGCTGCGCATAATTTTTTCACACAAACTACGCAATGCGTTTTCTCCAATATGTCGCGCTTCAATTTCCACCATCAGTACCGGACGTATTTGTTCGATAATGGAAGCAGCACCTTCAATAACAGGTAGTTCATGTCCTTCCACATCAATTTTTATGAAAGAAGGTTTAAAACCTGTTCTTTCACAATAATGATCGAGTGTTTCTGTATGGATGTTTTCAATATGAGCACCTTCATACCGATCGTTCAGTGAAGCTTCAAATGAAACATCCCAGGATTGCGGCTGAATATATAGTTGTTGCACATCTTCACGATCAGAAACAGCGATCCGTTCAACAACAACATTGGAATTTGTAAATAATTTGTTCAATAAACGAGCACCCGTCTGCTGCGGTTCGAATGCGACGACTTTCCCGTTTTTCCCAACTGCTTTTCTTAACCAGTAAGTATAAGCACCCTTATGCGCGCCGATATCAAATGCCGTTGCGCCTTTTTTTACAACGCTTAACAGAAAATCAATCTCGCCTGCATCTGGCCCCAGGCGGTATTTCCATGCACGATAAATTAATTTGAGTGATTCTCTGTTCAACATTAATAGCAACAATTATATGCAGACGAGCGGAGCAAAGATTCGGGTTTCACCTCACATAAAAAATTTCAAATGAATTTCTCCATTACGATAAATTCAACAGGTCGTTTGGGAATTCCAAATCGGCCATCATTGTGAAATGGTCTTTTTACTTCGGTAAGCTGATAGCCGTTACGTTTGTACCAGTCAATCAGTTCCTGCCGCGCGGAAATGACATTCATTTCAATTCGCGAACAATTGTGCTCTCTGGCATAGTCTTCCGCGGCCTTCATCAATTGTTTGCCGATACCTTTTGCCTGATGATCCGGGGAAACTGAAAGCATACCCAGATACAAAGTTGCCCCCTGAAGCTGAAGATACACGCAACCCAATAACTCATCGTCTTCTTGGTATTTGAGAATGACTGCGGCCGGATCTTCAATCATTTCAATGAGATGATTGCGATCGGTACGGAGGGTCCCTTCAATGAGGTCGGCTTCGTGTGTCCATCCTTTTTTTGCTTCTTCACCTCTATACGCGCTATTTACAAGCAATTCAAGTCGCGGAATATCATTGATGGTCGCGACAGTAATGGAAGATTTCATTTTGCAAAATAAAAGCCTTGTACTGAACAAGGCTTTTCATATTCTGAAGTTTGGTCAAGACTAAGCCAGGCTGTTCACCAGCACATAAAAGCTAACGCCCCAAAAAGTCAGGAACAGCAGAATCATTACAATGGTAGAACCCAGCTGAAATTTGTCATGTGTCTCATCTCGCACAAATAACCTTGCTAACACCTGTTTCATAAAATCAATTTTTGTTCATGCTAGATATTGAGAATAGCGTGCCATAAAAAAAGGCCCTGAAACAGATGCTTCAGGGCCAATAAAAGGACGGCTTAAACTGATGGATGGGGAATTGATGCCCCAGGCAGGCTCTACTGTACCATTATGGTGGCGAGCCCGCGCGAAAGACAGTCTGTATTTTGACCCGTAACTTCGACTTCGAAATAATATGCTCCTTTAAATCCGCTGGTGGATACGGTGAGCGTTTTCTTCTGATTATCCGTGAGAACAAAATCCCACGACGACCATTTGTAATTCAAAGGACCAGGCGCATCTTTTACTTCAGCTGTAAGCGTTACAGATGTTCCCGCTTTCACTTTTGGCTCCTCCGGTGTGATGGTTACTGTACCACAGGATGGAACATCGAGCTCGTAAGGCTGAAACTCACAACCAAAACGAACCGGAATGTAGATGATATCCGGCCTTCCCTGAGTTCCATTTTCTACGTAGACGCCAACGCCATCATACTCACCGATACGCACGATGTCGAAGGTTCCGAGCACGCGCGGCAATCCATATTTGACATATTTGAATCCGTTGAACTGAACAGGCCTGCTATCGCGATACCAGCGCTTTTGTGCTGCATAACCGATGCCTTCACGGGAATACACCTCACCGAACATACGTCTCTTGCCATCTATAACCACGGTTGTATCCCCCGTCCCGGTATCATAATCCGCGCCGACGGTCTGCAGTTCTTTGTCCTGAATAATGCAAACCTGAATGCGAACCTGCGCAAATGCGACAATAGATGCGAAAGAAAAAAGGAAAACAAACGGCAATCGTTTCATGAACAAGACAGTTTTGCCAAAACAACAGCAAAGCTGTTTACCTGAAATACCCAATTACCCTGATTTTCTAAACGGCTACGTTGAAATCTCTCAACGCGTCATTGAGACTGGTCTTCAGATCTGTGCTGGGTTTGCGCTTTCCGATGATCAGCGCGCAGCTGACATTGTATTCTCCTGCGGGGAATTTTTTGGTGTAACTGCCTGGAATCACCACACTGCGTTCCGGGATGACACCTTTCATTTCAACAGGATCACTGCCGCTAACATCAATGATTTTTGTTGATTGTGTCAGCACAACATTGGCACCCAAAACTGCTTCCTTTTCTACGCGAACACCTTCCACCACAATGCATCGTGATCCAATGAAACAGCCATCTTCAATAATGACAGGTGAAGCCTGCACAGGTTCAAGTACTCCACCGATACCAACGCCACCACTGAGGTGTACATTTTTTCCAATTTGTGCGCAGCTTCCTACAGTAGCCCAGGTGTCTACCATAGTACCTTCATCTACATAAGCACCGATGTTCACGTATGAAGGCATCAGCACTACATTTTTCGCAATGTAAGATCCGTATCGCGCAACAGCATGAGGCACCGCACGAACACCCAGCTCTTTGTAGTTTTTCTTGAGCAACATTTTATCGTAAAACTCAAAAGGTTCTACATTCCAGGTTTGCATGGGTTGAATCCCAAAATAAAGAAGGATGGCCTGCTTCACCCATTCATTCACTTCCCATCCATTGGGGCCGGGCTGTGCAACCCGCAACCTTCCTTTGTCAACTTCTTCCAAAATTGTTCTGATATCGCTTCGGACAGCTTCATCAGAAAGCAATTCCCGGTTTTGCCATGCTTGTTCGACAGACTCTCTTAACTTCATCGCGAATTTTTTGCAAACATAAAAGAACTCAATTAACCCCGGGGAATGAAAATCGGTTTTGATGCCAAGAGAGCCTTTCACAATAGTACGGGCCTTGGTAATTATAGTAGAACGCTGGTGCAGGGGCTGAGTACCTTCTATCCAAACCATGAATATTACCTGTTCAATCCCAAACCTTCCATCCTGTACCGGCCGGCTTCGCCCAATCTCATCGAGGTGCAGCCTTCAGGTTTTTTGGAGAAAAAATTTTCTTCCGTCTGGAGAAGTAGTTGGGTGAAACGTGATCTCAAAAGATTAAAGATCGATTTGTATCACGGACTTAGCAATGAAATACCGGTTGGGATTAATGCGGCCAATATTCCTTCAGTCGTTACGATCCATGATTTGATCTTCGAAAGATTTCCGGAGCAATTCAATCGAATTGATGTCAGCATTTATCAAAAAAAATATCGTTACGCCTGTGCAAATGCCACCCGCATTATTGCCATCAGTGAACAAACCAAACGCGACATCATTGATTTTTATAAAATAGATGAAAAGCGGATAGATGTTTGTTATCAGAGCTGCGATCCTGCTTTTGGCAATGAGATTCCGGAAGAACAAAGACAACGCGTTCGGCGTGCGTTTGATTTGCCTGAGAAGTTTTTTTTGTATGTAGGATCAGTGATTGAAAGAAAAAATCTTCTCAACATTTGTATGGCTCTGGTGCAATTGAAAGGAACCCTCGACATCCCCCTGGTTGTTATTGGCAAAGGGGGCAGTTATTTGCAAAAAGTGAAAAACTATATCGCTGCGAATCAGCTTGCGGATCGCGTAATCTTTCTCTCAGAAAAAGAAGGAGAAGGTTTTTCACTACGCGATACTACAACCATGGCAGCAGTGTTTCAGATGGCGCTTGCCATGGTGTATCCTTCATCGTTCGAAGGATTTGGAATACCAGTGCTCGAAGCATTGTGGAGCCGTACGCCGGTGATTACTTCATCAACTTCCTGTTTGCCCGAAGCAGGCGGTAAAGGTTCATTGTATGTAAATCCATCGAGTTCGAATGAAATAGCGGAAGCTATGTTCAAAGTATATCAGGATGAAGCATTACGTCAGCGCATGATTCAGGAAGGGTGGGAGCACGCGCAATTGTTTTCACTGGAAAAATCTACTGCATCTGTAATGGAAGTCTATAAAAAAATCACCCGGCATGGATGATCTTTTTTCAAATGAAGTGGAATCAACGCTGCAGGTACTCCGCAGCGGAGGAATTATTTTATATCCTACAGACACCATTTGGGGTCTGGGTTGTGATGCAACAAATGCAGCTGCGATCGATCGCATATTCAAAATTAAAAACAGGGCAGACAGTAAAAGTCTCATCATTCTCGTTGCAGATGAAAGAGATATTCTTCAATATGTTGCTACTCCCGATCCGGCAGTTTTTGATTTCCTGAACGAACAAACAAGACCTACTACCGTCATCTTCGAAAATGCCGTAGGGTTACCAGACAATCTGGTGGCTGCGGATGGTTCCATTGCCATTCGCATTGTGGAGGACCCGTTTTGCCGTCATCTGATCAAACGTTTGCGAAAACCGCTGGTATCAACATCCGCTAATATTAGTGGAGAACCTTCACCCCAGGATTTTTTAGCGATCTCAGAAACAATCAAATCACAGGTCGATTATATCGTAAAATGGCGACAGGACGAACGCACGAAAGCTGTTCCCTCACAGATCATTAAGTGGAATCGTGATGGTAGTTATACTGTAATCCGGAAATAATCCTTTCTGTCCGGTTATCTTTGCGCATCTTATGGATATCAGTTGCAGCGATACGGAACTTTCAATTCTCAAAAAAGTGGCAGAAGCGGCCGGCGAGCTGGGTTATCCCTGCTATCTCGTGGGTGGTTTTGTGCGAGATAAAATTCTTGGCCGTCCGACCAGGGATGCAGATTTTGTTTGTGTGGGTGATGGATTACAACTCGCGAAGACTGTTGCTGACAAATTAAAACCACGTCCGCGTGTCAATTATTTCAAAAATTTTGGCACAGCCCAATTCAAAATGAGTGATGGTTTTGACCTGGAGTTTGTTGGTGCAAGAAAAGAAAGTTATCGTTCACATTCGCGCAAACCAGATGTGACGCCGGGTTCAATTGAAGATGATCAAAAGAGAAGGGATTTTACAATCAACGCACTCGCCATCAGTTTAAATAAAGATGATTTTGGAAAGCTGGTAGATCCTTTTGATGGTGTAAACGACTTGCGGCAGCAGGTGATACGCACTCCGCTGGAACCTGCGCAAACTTTTATAGACGATCCTTTGCGCATGATGCGGGCCATTCGCTTTGCATCCCAACTAAAATTTCATATTCATCCCGAAACCTTTCGTGCGATCTCGGAAAATGCAGAAAGGATTAAAATTATTTCGAAAGAAAGAATCACTGACGAACTCAATAAGATCGTCATGAGTGAAAAACCATCTGCCGGTTTCAAATTGTTGTTCGAAAGTGGTTTGCTACATCTGATCTTCCCGAAGATGACGGATCTGGCCGGTGCTGAATTTTTGGAAGGGAAAGGCCATAAGGATAATTTCTTTCATACACTTCAGGTGTTGGATAATGTTGCATCGCGATCTGATAATTTATGGCTGCGATGGGCGGCTATTTTACATGATATTGGAAAACCTGCGACAAAAAGATTTGAGGAAGGACATGGCTGGACTTTCCATGGACATGAAGTGGTCGGGGGTAGAATGGTTCCGAAAATATTTGACCAGTTGAAATTGCCGATGGGCGAACAAATGAAGTATGTAAAAAAACTGGTTGAATTGCACCTGAGACCAATTTCGTTAACAAAAGAAAATATTACTGATTCGGCAATTCGGAGATTGTTGTTTGACGCAGGAGAATTATTTGACGACCTGATGATTCTTTGTGAGAGCGATATCACATCCAAAAACAAACTCAAGGTTAAAAGATATCTCGAGAATTTTGAGATGGTGAAAGAAAGGTGTCGTGAAGTGGAGGAGAAGGATCACATCCGCAACTGGCAGCCGCCAATTTCGGGAGATATCATCATGCAGGTATTTGGCATTCCGCCGTCAAGACCCGTGGGAATTATTAAAGATGCGATCAAGGATGCGATACTGGATGGCCAGATACCGAATGATTACGATGCCGCATATCAGTTGATGCTGGAAAAAGGAAAAGAGTGTGGTCTGAGCCCCGTTCACTAAGGCGATTTGATTATATTTGACGTTTATTGAATCTGAAACCGATTCCATGGCAATCCTGAAATTCAGAGTATATCTGGAGGAAGACGACAGTGTTTATCGCGACATCGCGATTCGTCACAAGCAAAGTTTTTTTGAACTGCATGACGCGATACTGAAAGCCTTCGAATTTGATACGAAACACCAGGCAACTTTTTACCGCAGCAACGACAACTGGCAACGCGGAAGAGAGATTTCTTTGGAGCAATACGACAAAGCGTATAAAGCAGCTCCTTTATTAATGAAGGACACAACGATCGGATCCGAGATCAAAGATCCTAACCAGAAGTTCATTTACGTATATGACTTCAACAAGCAATGGACTTTTCTGGTTGAATTGATCAATGTTACAAAGGAAGAAAATCCCAAGATCACTTATCCTTCCATGATTCGTAAAGAAGGCATTGCGCCAAGCCAGTATGGAACCAAAAGTTTGTTAGGTGAACGCTTCGCGGATGTGGAGGAAAAATATGATCTCACCAGCGGCGCGGAAGGTTTTGGAGAAGAAGGGGAGGATGGTGATGCCGGCGACGAGTTTGGTATGAGTGCCGACGGAGGCGAAGAAGATTAATACTCTTTCCTGAGAACTCTGTGACTACGGGGTTTTGTTTTATTCCATGAACAATAAGAAACAGGTGATTGTTATTGGCGGTCCTACTGCAGTGGGCAAAACAGCTGCGGCTATCCAACTTGCCAAACACCTGGGAACAGAAATCATTTCTGCCGACAGTCGTCAGTGTTATAAAGAATTGAAGATTGGCGTAGCGCGACCTTCAGATGAAGAACTACAGGAAGTACCACATTATTTTATTGCTTCACATTCGATTCAGGAAACGGTTACTGCTGCAACTTTTGAGGCCTATGCGTTGGAAAAGGTTTCTTTATTATTTCAAAAGTATGATACCGTTGTGATGGTCGGAGGCACGGGACTCTACATCAAAGCGTTTTGTGAAGGACTGGATCGCATTCCTGAAATCCCTTCAGGTATTCGCGAAGAGATTATTCAGAAATATGAAACAGAAGGATTGGGCTGGCTGCAGCGACAGGTAGAGCAGGAAGATCCTGCATTTTATGCTGTAGGAGAAATACTCAATCCACACAGATTGACCCGCGCACTGGAAGTTGTAAGAGCTACGGGAAGGTCAGTGTTGGAATTCAGAAAAGGAAAAAAGGCGCAAAGGTCCTTTGAAATACGCAAGATTGCACTTGAACTACCAAAAGAAGTGTTGCGAAGACACATTGATCATCGCGTAGATGCCATGATAGCAATGGGATTGGTAGAAGAAGTTCGGGAATTGTTGCCGTACAAACATTTGAATGCGTTGAAAACCGTGGGTTATAAAGAAATATTCGACTATCTGGATGGTATTTGCACACTTGAGGAGGCCGTTTCCGCCATCAAGACCAACACAAGACATTATGCAAAACGACAGATGACCTGGTTTCGAAAAGATCCAGAGTTTGAATGGATGTCCGCGGAAGGTTTTTCTACGCAGTTTATTTCAAAAAATGTGGATTAATAGTGAACAGCGTCAGCAGTTTTGTATACAGAACTCTCTTTAAATTTGGCATTAAAAAAAAATTAAAATTCCGTGGTGCGCCATTAGAATTTTATTAGAGTTTTAATTGGTGCGGGCCACACAGGCCTAAGGATTTAAATTACGGCCTCTTATTTTTTCATCCTAATCATCCAATCTTGCTTGCTATGAGGAGTTTTTACATTCTGCTCTGTCTCGTGTTTTTCACGGCGCTGAATTCACGGGCACAAGTGAACGTTTGCACTGGTCATACAAACCTTTCCGACAACGGTGCAAGTTCCATTACATTCAACGTTTATAACAGTAACACGGATCCGATAAGGATCACCGAGATCAAGGCGGCTCTATACACTGGTGCGGCCGGAACAAACACGTGGCAGTTACTGTACAACACTTCACCTGTTAACCAGTCAGGATCGTGGAGTGCGGGCCAGGTTGGCCCGGGTCTGAACGGCTGGCAATCGGCAGGTTCCGCGACTGTTACACTACCGTCGCACACGACGCCGCAGACTGTGCTGACTGGTCTGAACG
>Ga0065721_10052492_pt1 | contig 11793 bp, 11 predicted proteins | sample Mesricmetagenome_FD_59108 | JGI IMG/M metagenome (GOLD analysis project Ga0065721, IMG submission 59108) | Mesophilic microbial community from rice straw/compost enrichment Sample: eDNA_1 v2 (version 2) | ecosystem: Engineered > Solid waste > Grass > Composting > Bioreactor | place: USA: Davis...
CACGGCGACGGCGGGCGCGCCGCCGGTTGCCCGCGAACGAGGCCCGCAGCGGCGCAGCGCCTGCCAGGGCAATGCCGATCCCTTGCCGTAAGCCGTAAGCCGTAAGCCGTAAGCCGTAAGCACGTCGGCAACAGCCCGGAGACCCACATGCTCGATCTGATCGTTCGCGACTGCAATCTGCCCGATGGCCGCACCTGCATCGACATCGGTATTGCCGACGGCCGCATCGTTGCCGTCGAGCCGGCGCTGCCGGCGCAGGCGGCCGAGCAGATCGATGCGGCGGGCCAGCTGGTATCGCCGCCGTTCGTCGACGCGCATTTCCATATGGACTCGACGCTGTCGTACGGGCTGCCGCGCGTGAACCAGTCCGGCACCTTGCTCGAAGGCATCGCACTGTGGGGCGAACTGAAGCCACAGCTGACGCAGCAGGCGCTGGTCGAGCGCGCGCTCGCGTATTGCGACTGGGCGGTGGCGCGCGGCCTGCTGGCTATCCGCTCGCATGTCGACGTCTGCGACCCGCGGTTGCTGGCGGTCGAGGCGCTGCTGCACGTGCGCGAGCAAGTCAGGCCCTATCTGGACCTGCAACTGGTGGCCTTTCCGCAGGACGGCGTGCTGCGCAGCCCCGGTGCGCTCGACAACCTGAAGCGCGCGCTCGACATGGGCGTGCAGGTGGTCGGCGGCATTCCGCATTTCGAGCGGACCATGGCGGAAGGCGCGGCGTCCGTGCGGCTGCTGTGCGAGCTGGCCGCCGAGCGCGGACTGCCCGTCGACATGCATTGCGACGAGACCGATGACCCGATGTCGCGCCACGTCGAGACGCTGGCCGCCGAAACGGTGCGGCTGGGCCTGCAGGGCAGGGTGGCCGGCTCGCATCTGACGTCGATGCATTCGATGGACAACTACTACGTGTCCAAGCTGCTGCCGCTGATGCGCGAGGCCGGCATGGCCGCGATCGCCAATCCGCTGATCAACATCACGCTGCAGGGCCGGCACGACAGCTATCCGAAGCGGCGCGGCATGACGCGCGTGCCGGAGCTGCTGGCCGCCGGCGTGCCGGTGGCGTTCGGCCACGACTGCGTGATGGACCCCTGGTATGGGCTTGGCTCGGGCGACATGCTCGAGGTCGCCCATATGGGCCTGCATGTCGCGCAGATGACCGGGCAGCAGGGGATGCGCGCCTGCTTCGACGCGGTCACCGAGACCCCGGCAAGAATCCTGGGTTTGACCGGCTACGGCATCGCGCCCGGTTGCCGCGCCGACCTGGTGCTGCTGCAGGCCGCCGATCCGGTCGAGGCGCTGCGCCTGCGCGCGACCCGGCTGCTGGTGCTGCGTGCGGGCAAGGTCATCGCCAGCACGCCGCCGGCCACGGCCGCGCTGCGCCTGCCCGGCAGGCCGGAGCGGGTCGACTTCCGAGTGGGCGGCACGGCCACGGAGCGGTCTGCGGCATCGAGGTAAATATTTTTTGTGCGAGGGTGTTGACGACCCTCGATCGGATCTGCATAATTGCGGTCTTCGCATCGCAGCAAACGTGACGCAAGACACGGAAGCGGCGAACGAAGCCCAGGTGGCGGAATTGGTAGACGCACTAGGTTCAGGTCCTAGCGGTGGCAACACTGTGGAGGTTCGAGTCCTCTCCTGGGCACCAAAATCCTGAAGAGAAGGCCGTTGCAAATCGCAACGGCCTTCTTTTTTTTGTCCGCGTTTCGTCCGCATTCGTCCCGCGTCTTGCCGGCGCGACTACAGGGTGTGGTTCCCTCGTGCGCTTCCCTGCCACGCCACCGGCCGCGCTGTCACCATTCCCTCTGCAATGACCTGCCGTCTCGCTGCCGGGTCCCGCCAATCCCTGCGGATTCCCGCTGATTCCATATCTCGGCGCGCCGTTTCAGTGTTCGCGCGCGGCCGCTGCCGGAGCGAGCGCGGGACGGCCTTCATCGGGTTGACGCCCCTAACGGTTGCGTTGCCTTTGACCTATGCTCAGATCAAATCGGGCACGCTGACATCAGCCCGAAGGTGGTCGCCATGGACATGGTCTTGTTGTCGAGAGAGAGGAAGACCGGCGTTGCCGCTGGCCGGGCTTGCGTGGGCACCAACCATCGAAGGACCTGCCGCTGTCACCGATGGCGCTACGGCTCCTGTGTCGCCATCTTCCTGACCGCAATGGCCCAGGCCGAGAGCGGGCCACCCGGCAGCGATGCCGTACTCGGATGGCAGCCATTGGGCGAGGAAGAGGCCGCCGCGTTGTTGGCCGCGCTGGATCCGGCTTCGACATCGGCACGGTCCGATCCCTTCCAGCCCGTGCACTCGGCCGCGGACGCATCGGCGCCACCGCCATCCCTTCCTGAATCATCGACGCCGTCGGCCGCGCCAGTACTGTTGGCCTCGCTGCCGTCATCTTCGGCCTCCGCAGCGCCGCCATCTTCGGCCTCCGCAGCGCCGCCATCGTCGGCCTCCGCATCGCCGCCATCGTCGCCTTCAGTATTGCCGCCATCGTCGGCCGCCGCATCTCCGTCGTCTTCGACCCCACGATCCGCGCTGGCACAGATGGCAGCGGAATCCGAGGCCGCGATTCGCGCGGCCCTCGCTGCCGACGCACGCGATGGCGCGCGTCGGCCCGCATGGCTGCTGCACGCCGACGATGCCGCCTCCGCCAGCGGTTTCGTCGATACGCGCGTGCGCACGCTGTCGCTGGCGCTCGACGCGGTGTTGCCGCGCAGCGGGGTCACGATCCAGCCCCGCGTGCAGCTCGCCTATCAGCCGCGTGACGATGGCCTGCCCAACCCCGCGCTGGCGGCGATGCCGGCGGACGACCGGGCGACCGGCCTCGCGGTGCGGCTCTACGGCGCGCAGCCGACCCGCCTGGCCGGCGTCTATCCCTTCGTCGAGGCCGACCTGTGGCAGGACAGCAGCCGCAAGACCATCAACATCAACGGCACCCGCATCGACACCGATCTGCTGCGCGGCCTGTTCTCGTTCAATATCGGCGCGCACGGCAGCACGCGCGGCGGCGTCAAGATCTGGGTCAAGGTCAAGACCGGCCGCAATGCGGGCGGCATCATCGGGGCGCGCTATCGGTGGTGACGATCGGTGCCGCCTCCCGGTGACGACTGCGGGTCGTGACTACCGGCGGCGACTGCCGATGGTGGCTGCCGGCAGGGGCTGCTGGTGGTCGCTGCGGGTGGTGACTGCCGGCAGTGGCCGCTGGTGGTGACTCTGGTAGTGATTGCTGGTAGTGACTGCTGGTAGTGACTGCTGGTGGTGGCGGCTGGTGGTGGCGGCTGGTGGTGGCTGCTGGTGACTGCTGGTGGTGACAGCGAGCCCAAGCATCGGCCCGCAAAAAATGCTTGCGTTCCCACGCCACTGCGATACAATTGCGCCCTCGCGTGCGGCTGTAGCTCAGTTGGATAGAGTACTTGGCTACGAACCAAGGGGTCGTGGGTTCGAATCCTGCCAGCCGCGCCACCTATACGAAGGGCTTCCATCACTGGAAGCCCTTTTTCTTTGCCTCCGCGCTTTGCGCTCGGTCTTGGCGCTCCCTCTTTGCGCCCGACTTTGCAGCCGGTCCTTGCCCCGCCCTTTGCGGTGATGGCGCATGCATCGCCGCGCCATCACCGCCGATTCCGGCACGCTCACCTTGCGACGGCCTCCTCAGGTGACAGCCGTTACAGCGCGGCTCGACACGGTGCTGCCGGCATTCCCTACACTGCCGCCATACCGATTGATGCGATGCCATTCTGCCGGCAACCCGAATTCCGCAGCGCGCAGCCGGCATCGCGCATCGCGCATCCCGCCCCGCATAGCCATGAAACCATCGACGCCTCTGTTCTCACTGCTTGCCTTCCCGCTCGTCTGCCTGCTTGCCGTGCCTGGCGCCACGACCAACGCCTACGCCGCCGATGACGACGATGCGGCCAGGATGGCAGCGATCGTCGACGCCGCCGTCAAGCCGGTGATCGAGCAGCATCGGCTTCCGGGCATGGCGGTTGGCGTGACCGTCGACGGCAAACGCTATTTCTTCAACTATGGGCAGACCGCAAGGCAGGGCGGCCGGCCGGTGACGAAGGAAACCCTGTTCGAGATCGGCTCGGTCAGCAAGACCTTTGCCGCCACGCTGGCGGCCTACGCCGAGGCGAGCGGCAAGCTGTCGCTGCAGGATCCGGTCAGCCGTCATCTGCCCGCACTGCGAGGTGGCATCTTCGACAAGGTCACGCTGCTCCATCTCGGGACGCATACCTCGGGCTTGCCGCTCGCGGTGCCGGAGCGGATCGACAGCGAGAGCGGCATGGTCGAATACCTGTCGGCATGGCGCCCGACGTATCCGGTCGGCACGCATCGCGTTTACTCGAACAATGGCATCGGCCTGCTCGGCGCGATTGCGGCGAACCGTCTCGGCGGGCCGTACAGCGAGCTGATCCGCACGATCGTGTTCGAGCCGCTCGGCATGAAGCACAGCCACTTCAGGGTGCCCGCCGACAGGCAGGCTGACTATGCGCAGGGCTATACCGCAACGGATGCGCCGATCCGGATGAAGGAAGGGTATCTGTGGGAGCCGGCCTATGGCATCCGCTCATCGTCCGGCGATCTGCTGGCCTTTATCGAAGCCAATATGCCGGGGGCCCGCATCGACGATACGCTGCGCCAGGCGATCGCGCGCACCCATGTGCCGCGCTTTCGCGCGGGGCCCATCACGCAGGACCTGATATGGGAACAGTATCGCTATCCCGCGACCTTGCAGCAGCTGCTGGCCGGCAATGCGGCGATCCTGCGCGCCGAGGCCGCGAACCCAATCGACGTCGCGGCGCAATCGCGGCAGCCGGCGTATCTGCACAAGACCGGCTCGACCAACGGCTACTCGGCCTATGTCGCGTTCGTGCCGGACAAGCGGATCGGCATCGTGCTGTTGGCCAACAAGGCGTATCCGGTCGATCAGCGGGTGACGATCGGTTACGAGATCCTGTCGCGTGTGGCCGAGCGAACGAAGCCATAGCCCAGCGGCGATATCCGTGCAGCGCTAACCCGGCAGCGATAACCCGGCAGCGATAACCCGGCAGCGAAAGCTCAGCGGCGAAAACTCAGCGGCGATAACTAAGCGGCGAAAACTCAGCGGCGATAACTCAGCGGGGATAACTCTGTGGCGATATCCGTGCCGCGCTAACCCCGCGGCGGCACGCCAGCACCGTCATCGGTGCGCCAGCGGAAACCGCACGCGCGCGATGACACCGGACGGCGCGTCGCCGCGGTTGTCGATGCTGGCATCGCCGCCGTATCGCTCGGCGATCGCCTTGACGATCGCCAGCCCGAGACCGCTGCCCTCCGTGCCGTGGACGTCGGCGCGAAAGAAGCGGTCGAACACGCGCGGCAACGCCTCGGGCGCGACCCCGTTGCCGGTGTCGCGCACTTCGATGCAGCCCAGCCCTTGCTCGCGATAGGCGCGCAGGTCGACGGTGCCGCCGTCGGGCGTGTACTTGAGGGCGTTGTCGACCAGGTTGCTCAGTGCCGTGCGCACATCGGCGAGGTTGGCGCGCACCTGCAGGTCCTCCAGTTGCTCGACGCCGAGGTCGATGCCGTGCGCGGCCGCGCGGGGCAGGTGCATCTCGATGACGTCGGGCACCACATCGCGAATGGCCACCGGCTGCGACGAGGCCCGCTCGAGCGGGGCATCCGCCCGTGCCAGCCGCAGCAGCTGGGAGACCATGCGCGTGCTGCGTGCGATCACCTGCTGCAGCGCGTTGTACTCGCGCAGGCTGTCCGGGTCCGACAGCGTACGGCCGAGGTTGTCGGCCTGGATCTGCAGCGAAGTCAGCGGACTGCGCAGCTCGTGTGCGGCATCGGCGATGAACTTCTTTTCGACGCGCAGCGACTGCGACAGCCGCGTGATCATCAGATTGATCGACTGGACCAGCGGCAGCAGCTCGCGCGGCACCTTGTCGGTCGGCAGCGCGTCCAGGCGGCCGATGTCGAGCCGCGCCGCACGCTCGCCCAGCGCGCCGACCCGCCGCAGGGCGCGCGTGACCGTCACGAAGATCGCCAGCCACGCCAGCGGCATCATCACCAGCGCCGGCGTCGCGCTGGCGATCGCCGCGTCTTTCGCAATGCGCTTGCGCGAGGCTTCGCGCTGCGCAACGTTGATGGTCCAGTTCGACCCGTGCTCCGAGTACACCCGCCACCGTTCCTGGTCGACCGTCTGCGTCGAGAGTCCCGGCGGGGCCTCGCGGCCGATGGCGATCCGGTCGCTGTCCGGATGAAGGGTCCGCTTCGGCGCGCCGAGCCAGATCTGGATCACGATGCCATCGGATGCGTCGCGATACAGGTACAGCGGGTCGATCGCCCGCGTCATGTCGTCGCTGACGCGCGCCGCGACTTCCTGCAGGCGGCGGTCGAGCAGTTCATGGATCTCGGAGGTGGCCAGCACGTACGTCCACGTCGTATGCAGCAGGGCGAAGACCGCGATCACCGCGCTGAGCGCCAGGCTCAGCATCAGGCTCAGCGAACGGTTGCGCGATGGCGCGGCGTGCGGCGCCGGGGGCGAGTTGCGGTGCAGGGCGGTGTGGGCGGGCATGGTATCTGGCCAGGTACGCGCCGGACTGCCGGCCGCGGGATTCAGCTTGGTGGATCGTTCGGCGGGTCGTTCGATGGGCCGTTCGGCAGGTCGTTGGGCAGGTCGTTCGGTGCGTCGCTCGCGGGATCGCGCTTGGGAGCACTCTCGGGATCGATCTCGGGACCGCTGCCGGTGCCGTGATCCCGCGTGCCGGATTGCGGCGCGGCCGGTCCCGCATCCCGCTTGACCTTGTCGCCGCCCAGCAGAACGGTCCAGCCGAGTCCACGCACGTTGCGAATGGCCGATGCGCCGAATTTCTTGCGCACCGAGTAGATCAGCACGTCGACCGCATTGCTTTCGACTTCCTGGCCCCAGCCATAAATCTTTTGCTCGAGCTGACTGCGCGACAGGATCGTGCCCGGCCGTTCGAGCAGCGCCAGCATCAAGGCGAACTCGCGTGCCGACAGCGTTTCGGTATGGCCGTCCACCGTCAGGCTGCGCGTATCGAGATTGAGCCGGATGGTGTCGTCGCCGAGGCTGGAGGTCGCGTAGCCGGCCTTGCGCCGGAGCACGGCGCGCATGCGCGCCAGCAGCTCGGGAACCTCGAAGGGCTTCAGAACGAAATCGTCGGCGCCGGCGTCGAGCCCCTGCACGCGCGTGTCCAGGTCGTCATGGGCCGTCAGGATCAGCAGCGGAGTCTGATTGCCCTGCGCCCGCAGCCGCTGCAGCAGATCGAGACCACCCATGCGCGGCAGGCCGAGGTCGAGCAGGATGATGGCGTAGGAGCCTTGCTCGATCGCGTGCTGGCCCGCGACGCCGTCGCGCACCCAGTCGACGCTGCACTGCATGTTTTCCTTCAGCGCGCGCATCAGGCTGGTGCCGATCTGCAGGTCGTCCTCGATCAGGAGAATGCGCATGATTTCCGCTCGATACGCGATGTAAAAGATAAGCAGGAGAGACATCGATACGGTGCCGCTCCGCGGTGCATGGGCAACGTCGGCGAAACGTCGGCGGCGCAACGTCGCGCGCTGCGGCTTCACTTATACCGCCGGGGAATCGGCGAGGGAAGTGGCGCTTGTCCCCATCGGGGTGCCGCCGATGCTGTCGGCCGTGGCGTGGCCGAATCTCGGCGTGCGATCGCGCTGTCGAAGATCAAAAATACGGCGTGATTTTCTGATGTGCCCACAGCGATGGAGGGTGACACTTCGCGCCGGTCGGACTCGTTCCCGGCCTCCCCGCCTCTGCTTTGTCCGCCTGCCACAGGCGGATTTTTTTTGCCGGCATCGTATCAAGCATCTTTCCAACATCAAGTCGAAACGCAAAGCGCGTGATCGCATATTGGCGCTGTCCGCACCCGCGATCGCAAGGTCTTCGACCGTGCGTTCGCGCACGCAAACCGCCGTACGCGTCTCACATTTCGGGTTGCGAGAAAGAAGTTATAAGAAATCGATCAAGACTTTCTCTAAACGATTCGAGTAGACCCTCAAATTCTCAAAGTTCATTCGATAAATGGTTTGATATCGATGCGCTGTCCGGCGCCGTACAACGCATCGAATCGAACGCATCGAACCGATCGCTCACGACGCCGGACAGCGACGTCTTTCAGGTCATCACCGGATCGGTAGCCGGGTCCGGCGATGGAATGATGCAGCCACTGAGCACGAGTGTTCGAGGGAAAGATGGGGGCAGTCAAGCTAATGATCTTCAGCCGGTCCGGCCGGATCGAGTGCAACGGCGAGACGCACGAAGTGCCGGCATGCAGCCTGGTCTTTACCAACGGCAATGCGACGGCGATTCCGGCGCGCGACGGCATCGATACCTATGTCTTCCATTCGGGGGACTTCCAGGATATCTACCGCGAACTGCATGAGCTCGCGAGCCGCTACCGACGGGGCACGCAATTCTGGCGCGAACCCGTCAAGCGGATCACGGTGCCGGAGGAAACGATCAACGTGATTCGGCATCTCGGTTCCGCCGAGCCGCGCGCGATGCTCCGCTTCGCCTATGTCTACTGCATGGGAACCGAGCCGGAGTACTTCTCCAGGCTGCTGCACCACCTGATCGACAGCAGCCGCGACTTCTTCGAGTTCATCGAGGAGAACAGCATGAGCGCGTGGCCGGTCACGCAGTACGCCAAGGCGCTCGGCATCCCGGTGCGCAAGCTGAACGTGATGTTCTACGAGAAGTTCGGCGTGTCGGCCAAGAACTGGCTGCTGGAGCGCCGGCTGCAGCGGGCACGCGAACTGCTGCTGCTCACCTCGATGAAGGTCACCGATATTGCGCAGGAGTGCGGCTTCAACAGCCACGCGCATTTCAGCGTCAGCTTCCGCCGCCGCTACGAGGCCAGTCCCCGGCTGCTCAGGCAGCACCACCAGAGTATCAACGACGCAGCGAACGAGGAGTAGAACGACATGAATCTGAACGCATTGATCGATGGCATGGACGGGCCGATCTCTTCCGCCAGCTTCAGCATGGCGGAGGCCCTGCAGCGCGCGGTGACCACGGGCGAGACCATCGACTTCATTCAGGCTCAGAAGATGACGGCCGCCTTTACCAACATGACCGCGCTGCAAAGCTCGATCATCAAGGCGATGCACGACACCATCGCCGGCATCATCCAGAAGATCTAGCCATGCAGCCCTTGTCGCGAGAGGTCAGGCGCCTGCTGGTCGAACTGGCGTTCGCTGCAGCCAATCAGCGCCTGCGCGGGGAGATCGAGGTCTTTCTGGACACGCTCGACCTGTTGGTCGACGACGAGCAGGACCGAGCCATCTGCCGCGCGCACCTGTACATGCAGAGCGGCCGGCTCGTCGAGGCGCGTGCCTGCCTGGGCGAGCGCAACGATTCCCCGGCGTTGCTGCTGGCGATGCTGATCGCCGCCAGGCGCGATGCCGCCACGGCGCCGCGCGTGATATCCCCGTCGGCCCGGACGCGCCACTGAGTTATCGAAGACTTTCATCATGACTATCGACCCCACCACCGTCGCCGGCCAGATGTCGGCCACCGCCACGGGCAAGGAGCCTGCGGCAGCCGACATCCAGGCGTTCATGGATGCGATGTCCGCCCGCGTACCCAAACCGGAGGCCATTGCCACCGACGTCCTGCGCAAGGCGGAGGCCGCGGTTTCCGCACGTGTGCAGACCGTCGGTGCGAACGCCGCGCTGGATCCGGCCACCATGACACGGACACAGCAGGCGCTGCTGGAGATGCGCAACGGCGTCGACCTGATCGCGAAGATCGCCGGGACGCTGTCGCAATCGATCAACAAGCTGACGACGATGCAATGAAGCGCTTCCGCACGATCGCCGTGGCCATGCTCGCCGCCGCCACCATGGCGGGCTGCAAGATGACGCTGTACTCGAATGTCGCCGAGGCCGAGGCGAACCAGATGCTGGCCCTGCTGATGCTGCGCCATATCCCCGCGGAAAAGGTGGTGGAGAAGGGCGGCACGGTGACGCTGCGCGTCGACAAGGGCGAGTTCATCAATGCCGTGGAGGTCCTGCGGCAGAACGGCTTCCCCCATCACAAGCGGCTCGGCATGGAAGACCTGTTTCCGTCGAACCAGCTGGTGACATCACCCACGCAGGAGCGTGCCAAGATGCAGCTGCTCAAGGAGCAGCAGCTCGAAAGCATGATCTCGGCGATGGACGGGGTCATCGGCGCCAAGGTGTCTATCGCGCAGAAGGTCGATGAGAACGGCAAGCCGACGGGCGCACCGTCGGCGGCGGTGTTCATCAAGTATTCGCCGCAGTTCAATCTCGCCAACTACGAGGTGCAGATCCGCAGCCTGATCCGCGATGGCGTTCCCGATATCGCGTCGGACCAGATCAGCGTGGTGATGCAGGCCGCAGACTATCGCTATCAGGCACCGGCAGCCGAGGCGCCGCCGTCGCGTTGGCGGCAGTGGTTGCAGGCGCAGCCGGCGCAGGCGGCGGCCGCAGTGGCCGGTGGCGTGCTGGCGCTTTGCGCGATGGCGGGACTGTCGTTCTGGATCGCCCGACGCAAGGGGAGCGTCGATGTCTGATGCCGCCAAGGCTGGCGCACGCGCGCAACAGGGCCTGTGCCCGGCGGTGCAGCGCTTGCACGCGCTCGCGTGGCGACCGGGCGAGGTGATGCACTGCGGGTGGTGGGGCTATCTCGGGCTCGACGCGTGGCGAGACGACTATCGCCGCCATCCCGGCAGCCGCCGCGCGCTCGACGCGCTGATCGTGCAGCGCCGCGGATTTCCGGCCATGCCGCTGCCTGCCGCGCTGTCGGACGAGCAACGCCGCTTGCTGTCCCTCGAGCCGAGGCTGCCGGTGCTGCTCGTCGCGCTGGGAGCGGTGGCCGCGCGCGCCCCTGAACTGCTGCTGCTCGGCGACTACCGGCGGCAATTGCTGGCGGTACTGGGTGACGACGGTTGCGACCAGCTCGCCGCGCTGGTGCCGGACGGCAAGCGCCCGTCCTTGAGCCGCCCGCCCGAACAGATCGTCGAATGGCTGCGGGAACTCGGCAGACTTTGGCTGGAGCAGACGCTGCCCGGCAGCACCGTCTGGCAGGCGCTGTCGATCTGCCTGCCGCCTCCGGGCGGACTACTGGTGACACCGCCGCCGGGTCTTGCATTGCCGATGCTGTTTCGCCTGGAACGCCTGCTATGAATCCCTTTGGACTGACGATCACCGCTGTCCGCGGTGAACTGCCCGTGGGCGGCGTTGTGCCGGCGGCAACGCTGGACAAATACATCAATGCGGCCGCCGTGCTCCGCCGCAATCGCTCGCGGGCTGCGGCCGTGCTGCTGGCCAGCCGGCGCTGCCGTGCCCAGGCCCGCCTCGAGGCGGCGCAGATCCTCGCCGAGGCACGTGCCGAAGGCAAGCGGCGCGCGGAGGCAGCGGCGCGGGCGGCCCACGACGCGATCTGCGCGGACGTGCTGCACTGGCTGGTGAGGGAGAGCGAGCTCGAGGCGGCCATTGCCGAGCGGCTGGAATTGCGCTGCCGGACCGCGATCGCCGACGCGGTCACCTCCTTCGCCGGCGAGGCCGACCGCGCGGCGTTGATCGCGCAGCGCGTGGCCGCTCGTTGGCGCGAGGTGTCCTCGCACGGCGCGTTCACCTTGCGGCTGTGCCCTGACGACGTCGCGGCGGTGGCGGCGCGACTGCCGGCGGAGCCGGGATTCGCCATCAGCGCCGAGCCGGCGCTGGCTTCCGGCCAGGCGCTGATCGACAGCCCCTACGTGCACCTTCGCATCGATCTTGACCGTCATCTCGCCGTGCTGCTGGCCG